>Ga0208113_1000812_pt1 | contig 15343 bp, 13 predicted proteins | sample Knorr_S7_td_NADW_FD_185598 | JGI IMG/M metagenome (GOLD analysis project Ga0208113, IMG submission 185598) | Marine microbial communities from Southern Atlantic Ocean transect - Knorr_S7_td_NADW_ad_2505m_LV_A (SPAdes) (version 2) | ecosystem: Environmental > Aquatic > Marine > Oceanic | place...
GCCCTTCGACGGCGACGCGCGCTTGATCTCGGCGATCAGGCCAACCCGGCCCGCATCCACCGCCTCGTCAAGACGGGCCTGGAACCCCCGGGGCAGCGCCGCTTCCCGGGCCGCCGCCTCGACCCTGTCTGGGGGGTGGATTTTCTTGCGCCCCGCAACGTAGTCGCGCTTGTGCTCGCAGATCAGGGTCAGGACATCGCTCATGGCCCGGCCTCGTTGGAGATGGCGATCATCTTTTCGAGGCTCTCCTTGGCCTTGCCGCCGTCGATGGCGGCGGCGGCCAGGGCGCCGCCCTGCTTCAGGTCTCCAGCCTTGCCGGCGACGATCAAGGCGCCGGCGGCGTTATAAACGACGACGTCCCGATAAGGCCCCGGGTCGCCGTTGAGGACCGCGTTTAGCGCCGCGGCGTTTGTGGCCGCGTCGCCGCCCTTGAGGTCTTCGGGCTTGGCCTCCGCCAATCCGGCGTCGTCGGGAGTTACCTCGAAGGTGGTAATTTCGCCGTCCTTCAGTTGAGCGACAAAAGACGCTCCCGTGGTCGTCATTTCATCGAGCCCGTCGGCGCCGTGGACGACCCAGGCGGCCTCGCAGCCGAGGTTATTCAGCACCTGGGCCAGCGGCTCGACCCAGTCCTTGGCGAAAACGCCGGTGAACTGCCGTTTGACGCCGGCCGGGTTCGACAACGGCCCCAACAGGTTGAATAGGGTGCGGGTGCCCATTTCGACCCTGGCGGGGCCGACATATTTCATCGCGCTGTGGTGGCGGGGGGCCATCATGAACCCGATGCCGGCCTCGGCAATGGACTTTTCGACCAGGCCTAAGTCGGCGTCGAGGTTGACGCCGAGCGCCGCCAGCACGTCGGCGGCGCCGGATTTCGACGACAGCGCCTTGTTGCCGTGCTTGGCCACGGGAACGCCGCAGGCGGCGACGACGATGGCAGCGGCGGTGGAGATATTGTACGTCCCCGACCCGTCGCCGCCGGTGCCGACGACGTCGATAGCGCCGTCCGGGGCCTCGACCGCAAGTGCCTTGGCGCGCATGGTCCTGACGGCGCCGGTGATTTCGTCCACAGTTTCGCCGCGCACCCTGAGCGCCATCAAAAAGGCGCCGATCTGGGCGTCGGTTGCTTGGCCCGACATGATGATGTCGAACGCCGCCTCGGCCTCGTCGGCATTGAGGGTGTTGGCGTCGGCGACTTTCGCCAACAGGGGTTTCAGGACGTCGCTCATGCCGCTTTCTTACCCCCCGATTTTCCGCCTGATTTCCCCCCTGTTTTCCCCCGGGCGATATCGAGGAAATTCTGGATCAACTGGTGGCCGTGTTCCGAAGCGATGCTTTCGGGGTGGAACTGGACGCCGTGAAGGGGCAGGTCGCGGTGGGCAATCCCCTGGATGACGCCGTCGTCGCTTTCGGCCGTGATTTCCAGGCAATCGGGCAGGCTGCCCGGTTCCAGGGTCAGGGAATGATAACGCGTCGCCTTGAAGGGACTCGGGATTGCCGCCAGCACGCCGGTGGCGTTGTGGGTGATTTCGCTGATCTTACCGTGCATCGGCTTGGGTGCCCGAACCACCTTGGCGCCGAAGGCCTGGCCGATGCACTGGTGGCCCAGGCAGACGCCGAGGACCGGCAGCCGCCCGGCGGCCTTTTCCATCACCTCGAGGCAGATGCCGGCGCGGTCGGGGTCGCAGGGACCGGGGGAAATGACGATCCCCTCGGTGCCCAGGCTCAACGCCTCGTCGGCGCTGACGGCGTCGTTGCGGCGCACCTCGACCTCCGCCCCCAGCTCGCCCAGGTAATGGCGCAGGTTGTAGGTAAAGCTGTCGTAGTTGTCTAAAAGCAGAAACATTTCATATGCTTATAGTTGACTTAAGTCCCCGGGGGGCCTGTTCGCCGGTTTGGCGCCACAATGCTACTACGCCCCGGAAGCGTCAAGCCCGGCCGGGCCCGGGGGTATAAAAGGCCTAGGGGTATGAAGGGGGAGGCGGAAGGGAAGGGGGCTTCCGGTTTCAACGCCTTGGCGTCGGGCAAATATCAACATCGTCCATACAGGGCCCGAGGCGGACATAGGCGTTTGGACGAAAAAACCCTCCTAATCGGATAAATTCAAAATGGTGATTGCTAAAATCACCATCAGCGCCCCCCCCTAGAAATATTCCGTAAATCGGATCTCTAAGGCGTCCGGCGCGGCGGTCAAGCCGGCGGCAAAACGTGTCACCTCCAGGCACATTTCGATGAACTCTTCCTCGTAGTCGAAGCTGAAGGTGTCGGCCATGGTCTTCAGGGTTTGCAGTTCCCTGCCCGTCAACACCAAAACCGCCTCGTCCGCGCCACCCGCCTCCTCCAGCTTGCCGAGTTGAAAGAACTCGACTATATCGGCGAGCCGGTAATCGCCCCCCCCCTGGTACAGGTACACCAGCCGTTGCTTGCCGTCACCGTCACGGGCGTAAACACCAGGATCAAGCGCCGTCTTCATTCAATGCCCCGTTTTGTTGATGGCGCGGTTTCAAAGCCGTTTCGCGAGTGTTGGGTCAGGTCTTGTATTGCCACATTTTACCGTTAGGCGCATACAGTTTGGCCGCCATCGCCCGCCATTTTAGAGTCCATTAAAACACGATCAGCCGGGTTGTGAAGCGGGCAGAAGGCGGCGGTTGATCAAAGCCTCCAAAGGGGGCCGATACGGCAATGCAAGACCTGACCCCATTTTCCCATTTCCCTTTAAACCAGGCAAAGGTCATTTAATTATTCCCTTTTTGTTCTTGTCTTGCTTTTTTAAAATAAGATCTAATACCTTAATTCTTTTTTATTAAGGAATTAAGGTAAGAATCGAGCCCCATCATGGGGTGGGCCCGAAACCCCGTCACCCTCCCTGTCAGACGGCTCGGAAGGAGAAAATGACGACTTTCACAGGCTTTTTCAGGGTGATAAACATTTAGTATTAATAGGTTATGCAAAAAAATGCGCCAATAATGACGACTTGCGGACGACATGAGGACGACACGCAGAGGACTTGCCGACGACTGCGTCTTGACCTTCCAGTAACTGTAAGCTTACATAATGATTACACCCTACTGGAAGGTTGTAGGATACCCCCATGAACACGACCTCTGAACAAACCCAAACGCTAACCAACGAAACCTCGGCGGGGGATGTCCAACACCTGTCGTTGCAGGTCGGGGGAATGACCTGCGCGTCGTGTGTCAGCCGCGTCGAAAAGGTGCTGTTGGGCGTTCCCGGCGTCGGCGAGGCGGTGGTCAACCTGGCCAATGAAAGGGCTTCCGTCGCTTACCGTGCCGGCGAAGTCGATCCCGACCGCATCTCCGCGGCCATCGAGACCGCCGGCTATTCGGCGCACCCGGTCACCGGCGAGGAAACGGACGACCGCGAACGCGCCGCCCGCGAAGAGGAAATGGCCGGGCTCAGGCGCGATTTGTTGTTGGCCGCCGCCTTCACGGTGCCGCTGTTCCTTATCGCCATGCTGAAGATGGCCCCCGGAGTCGACGGCTTGATGATGGAGGCAATGGCCGAGCGCGGCTGGATGGGTGTCGAATGGCTGCTGGCGACGCCGGTCCAGTTCTACGCCGGGCGGCGGTTCTACCGCCACGGCTGGGCCGAATTGAGCCATCTTAACCCGGGCATGAACAGCCTGGTGATGCTCGGCGCCAGCGCCGCCTATTTCTATTCCCTGTTGGCCCTCTTGGTCCCGGCGATCTTTCCCGAGAACACGGCAACGTCGTACTTTGAGGCCGCCGGCGTCATCATCACGCTGATTTTGCTCGGCCGTTATCTGGAAGCCATCGCCAAGGACCGCACGTCGGAAGCGATCCGGAAACTGATGCGGATCCAGGCCAAGACCGCCCGCGTTGTCCGTAACGGCGAAGAAATGGAAATCCCCATCGAGGAAGTGATAGCCGGGGACCTGGTCCTTGTCCGCCCCGGAGAGCGCGTCGCCGTGGACGGGATGGTGACGGAAGGTTCCAGCTACGTCGATGAATCGATGATTACCGGCGAGCCGGCGCCGGTGGAAAAACAAACCGGCGACGAGGTCGTCGGCGGCACCGTCAACAAGACCGGCGCCTTCATCTTACGGGCCACCCGTGTCGGCGCCGATACGGTGCTGAGCCAGATCATCCGCATGGTCGAGGAGGCGCAAGGCACCAAGCCACCGATCCAACGCCTCGCCGACAAGATCGCCGGCATCTTCGTGCCCGTGGTCCTCGTCTTCGCCGCCGCGACGTTCGCCGTCTGGCTTTTTTACGGGCCCGACCCGGCGCTCAGCTTCGCCTTTGTGACGTCGGTCTCGGTGCTGTTGATTGCCTGTCCCTGCGCCATGGGGCTGGCGACGCCGACGGCGATCATGGTCGGTTCGGGGAAGGGCGCCGAAATGGGCGTGCTGTTCCGCAAGGGGGCCGCCTTGGAAGTCCTGGCCTGGGTCGACACCGTGGTTTTGGACAAGACCGGCACCTTGACCCAGGGGCAGCCGGAAATGACCGATTTCGACGCCATCGATTGCGACGCAACGGAAATCCTCCGTCTCGTTGCGGCGGCCGAATCGAAAAGCGAACACCCGATCGCCGAGGCCATTGTCTGCGCCGCCAGGGAACGGGGAATGGAGATTCCTCCGGTCCGGGATTTCAAGGCCGAGCCCGGCTTTGGCATCAAGGCCGACGTCGACGGCCGCCGGGTGCAGGTCGGCGCCGGCCGATATATGGAACGCCTCGGTATCGACCTCAAGGATGTCGAGGCGCGCGCCGGCGAATTGGCCGCCGAGGCCAAGACGCCCCTCTATGCGGCCGTCGACGGACAACTGGCGGCGGTGATCGCCGTGGCCGACCCTTTGAAGGACGGTAGCCCGGAAGCCGTCGGGGCGCTTCATGCCCTCGGCCTCGAAGTCGCAATGCTGACCGGCGACAACCGCGGCACCGCCGAATCCATTGCCCGCCAGGCCGGCATCGACAGGGTCATGGCCGAAGTCCTGCCCGGCCAAAAAGCCGACGAGGTCAAGCGCCTTCAGGCCGGCGGCAAAAAAATCGCCTTCGTCGGCGACGGCATCAACGACGCCCCGGCCCTAGCCCAGGCCGACGTCGGCATCGCCATCGGCACTGGAACCGATATCGCCATCGAGGCCGCCGACGTGGTCCTGATGTTGGGCGACCTGCGGGGTATCGTCAACGCCGCCGGGCTGTCGAAGCGGGTGCTGAGGACCATCTGGAGCAATTTTTTCTGGGCCTACGCCTATAACGTGGTCCTGATCCCGGTCGCCGCCGGGGTGCTGTATCCGCTTTGGGGATTGCTGTTGAACCCGATGCTGGCGGCCGGCGCGATGAGCGCCTCAAGCGTCTTCGTGGTCACCAATTCGTTGCGTCTGCGCGGGTTCCGGCCACCCATCGAGAGCCGGCATCGGGTCATTCAGGAGACGATTGAAAATATCGAACAAGCGGCATGATTTCACATGGAGGATCAAAATGAACATCGGCGAAACGGCATCGGGATCCGGCGTCCCCGCCAAGACCATCCGCTATTATGAAAGCATCGGCCTCATCCCACCGGCGGTCCGGGCCGAGAACGGTTACCGGAACTACTCCCCTTTCGACATCGAGACGCTGAAATTCATCCAGCACGCCCGGCGGCTCGGGTTTTCGGTCAAGGACGTGGGCGGCCTGTTGGAGCTTTGGCGGGACAAAAGCAGGACCAGCGCCGACGTCAAGGCCCTGGCCCTCAAACATATTTCCGACGTCGAAAAACGCATTGCCGAACTGCAATCCATCCGCAACACACTGATCGACCTGACCGACCGCTGCCATGGCGATGACAGGCCCGATTGTCCGATCCTCGAGGACCTGGCGGCCGGTCCCGATGGCTGAGGCTATGGCTGAAGGCGATGGTAAAAAGAGAGCGGGACTAACCGGTGCGGTGCTTGCGGCGGTTAAGGCCGCCGTAAAATTCGTCCCGAGAGCGCCGGCAGTCGGGACCGAAGAAGTCGCTGACCCGGAAGAACGGCCGGGTGTTCTCTATCACCGCGCAGATGCGGAAATAGATCATTTTCGCCGACACCGGCTTGGCCAGAAATTGGGTCATGCCCGTGTCCCGCGCCGTGCAGACATGCTGGGATTCCGTATTGGCGGTACAGATGATGACCGGCACGTAGGGATCGGAGCTTTCCTCGTCCTGGCGGACCCGGGCCAAGAAGGCCATGCCGTCCAGGCCATGGGCCCAGTCGCACAGGATAAGATCAACCTGGAACTGGATGAATATGTCCCAGGCCATTTCAGGGTCTGGGGTGCTGTGGACGGTGGGTACGCCGAACTCGCTGAACACGTCGGTCAGCAGCCTGCGTACCAGAAGGTGCTTTTCAAGCACAAGTATGCTCAGCTTTCCCAAGTCATAGGAACGCTTGGCACGCCTCACCCTATTGTAACATTGGCGTTGGCCGCCAATTTCAATTCGACTCCGCAATGTAGCATGTAAAACTTACACCAACATGACAATAAAGATTCACCAACCTTTAAATTCAGACATGGGCCGGAAGAAAGCGGGTGATGCGGAAGGCGAACGGTAATGGCCATTAAGTCCCGGACCCGTAAGGCCGGCAACAATAAACCGGGGGAACCGGGCCGGCGGCCCCAACTTCGTTTGAATCCCCTTCGCCAGGCGTTTTTCGTCGGCTTGGCCGTGGCCGGAATCGCCATCGGATACGGTGTTGGAATCTTGACGGAAACCACCCCGCCGCCGGCAAAGTCAGAGTCTGTCTCCTCGGTAACGCTTCCGCCCCTGCTTCCCGAAGACACCAAGGTGCATCAAGGGAAACCCGTGCGCGCCTATGAAGAGGCCCTGCCCCAGGACATCATCGAATCAACCGAAACCCGGCCTACCGTCAAGGTCCTCAGGGGTACGGCGGAAAAGCAGCCGTCTCCCGATGCCCAGGCGGCCAGCCCCCCGGGCCCCGACAATCAAGACCCTGCCCGAACCAAGGGAGCCGCGCTGGCGTGGAAAGAATCGGCGGCGCCAAAAACGGAAGCCGGGACGGAGCCGTCCCCAGCAAAGACCGAATCGCCGAGAGAGACAGCCTCCTTGCCGCCGGCCATTCCCGGTGAGGGCAAGAAAGCCAGGATCGTCATCGTCATCGACGACCTCGGTATCGACAGACCGCGGACCGCCCGGGCCATTCGATTGCCGGGCCCGTTGACGATGTCGTTCCTGACCTATGCCCCCGACCTCGACAAACAGACCCGCGCCGCCGGCGACGCCGGCCATGAGTTGTTGCTGCACATTCCCATGGAACCCGGCAGCCTGGACGTGGACCCGGGCCCGAACGTCCTGCTGACCGGCATTCCGCGCCAGGAACTGCTAACCAGCCTGAAATGGAACCTGGATCAATTCACCGGTTACGTGGGGGTCAACAATCATATGGGCAGCCGCTTCACGGCGGACTTGGCGGGAATGGTCGCGGTCATGGAGGTATTGAAAAAAAGGAATTTGTTTTTTCTGGATTCCATTACCGCCGGCAATTCCGTCGCCCGCAAGGCGGCCCGGAAAATCGACGTGCCCTTCGCCGGACGAAATATCTTTCTCGATCACGCCGACGACGTGGCGGGGATTAACAAGCGTCTGGTTGAGGTCGAATGGCTGGCGAAAAGGACCGGCCTAGCCATCGCCATCGGCCACCCGCGCGAAGCGACTCTGAAAGCACTGGTTCCGTGGCTAAAGGATATCGAGAACCGGGGGTTCAAGCTGGTTCCGCTTTCGTTCGTGGTAAAACCTCGAAGATCACCAGGGTAGGGGCGATTGAATGTCGGCAAACCGCTTGACCTTCCCTTAGGGGAATGGAGTGCAATGGAACTCGACGCCGACGATTGATAGGAAATCTAAGTGACCAAAACTTATCGAGTCTTGGGCATGACCTGCGACGGCTGCGCGAAGGCGGTCACCAACGCCATAAAGACGGCGGTGCCCGAAGCGGCGGTGGAAGTCGACCTGGACGGCAAACAGGTGACGGTCGAAGGCGCCGACGATGACGGCGCCATCCAACAGGCCGTCGAAAGCGCCGGTTTTGAATACGGCGGCCCCGCCTAACGGATTTTCGGGGAGCCAAGCCTTCCGGGGTTCAGGCTTTCCCGGTGGCGAACTTGACCGCCTCCTCGGCCGCCTGGAGCAGAGCCTTGGCCTTGTTGCAGCTTTCCTGAAACTCGTTTTCCGGGTTGCTGTCGGCGACCACGCCACCGCCGGCCTGCACGTACAGGACATCGTCCTTGATGACCGCCGTCCTCAGCGCGATACAGGTGTCCATGTCACCGTTGGCGCCGAAATATCCGATACAGCCCGAATAGACGCCACGGCGTTCCGGTTCCAGTTCTTCGATAATTTCCATCGCCCGGACCTTCGGCGCGCCGGAAACCGTGCCGGCCGGGAAACCGGCGAGCAGGGCATCGATGGCGTCGAATTTCGGATCGAGGTCGCCTTTGACGTTGGACGCGATGTGCATGACGTGGGAATATTTCTCGACGATGAACTGCTCGGTAACGTTCACCGTTCCCACTTTGGCGATCCGCCCGACGTCGTTGCGCCCCAGGTCGAGCAGCATCAGGTGTTCGGCGATTTCCTTCGGATCGGAAAGCAGGTCTTCGACAAGGGCCGCGTCCTCGGCGGCCGTTTGGCCACGTTTTCGGGTTCCCGCCAAAGGCCTAAGTGTGATCTTGCCGTCGCGGACGCGGACCAGGATCTCGGGGCTAGAGCCGACGACGGAAAAATCTCCGAAATTGAGATAAAACAAAAACGGCGACGGATTAAGCCTTCTCAAGGCCCGGTAAAACGAAAACGGCGGCAACGTGAAAGGCAGTTTAAACCGTTGCGACGGAACGATCTGAAAGGCGTCGCCGGCGTTGATGTATTCGACCGCCTTTTTCACCATGCCGTGGAACGATTCCCGGGTTATGTTGGATTGCGGTTCCGGGAGGTCCTTTTCCGGGGACGGCTTTTGCGCTTTTTGAGGAGGACTGGCCTCGAAGTCCCGCACCACCCCGGCCAGCCGTTCGGAAGATGCCCGATAGGCATCTTCGGCGGTCATCGATTTATCAGGCCAGACCGGGGTGACGATGGTGACCGAATCCTCCAGGGAATCGAAAACCACCATCACCGTCGAGCGCAAGAAAATGCTATCGGGAGTGCCGATCACATCGGGATTGGCGTCCGGGAGCTTCTCAACCAGCCGCACCATGTCATAGGCCAAATACCCGACCAGCCCGGAAGCCATCGGCGGCAGGTCCGCCGGCATCCCGATCCGGGATTCCTCGACCAGGGCGCGCAGCGATTCGATGGCCCCCGATTTCTCGGCGACGGGGCAGGGGGCGAAGGCATCGAGGTCCGTTTCGGCATCGCGGTTAATTTCGGCCCTATCGTCGAAACAACGCCAAATGAGGTCCGGCTGCAGGCCGATGAACGAATACCGGCCACGAATGGTGCCGCTTTCGACGGACTCAAGAAGAAAGCTGTTAGGCCGGCCCTGGGCCAATTTCAACATCGCCGAAACCGGGGTCTCCAGGTCGGATACCAGCGTCGTCCATAAAACTTGCGATGAACCTTGGCCGTCGGCGCCATACACATTCGTAAAGGCGGAAAAATCAGGAAACGTCTTCATGTCCGTCTCAGCGGTTTCGGATGGGTCTCCGGCCGCCCCCGACCCCGGTAAAAAGCTGGTTGATGATTTGACGGTTGACGGTGACGCCATAACGCTCGCGGAGCGCCCCAGTCAATTGGGTCAGGACATCGACTTCCATTGAATCACTGATCTGTCCGGCTAACTGCTCGACCCCTTTCTTGTCGGGGACGGGGTTGGCGGCGATGATTGTTTTAAGCCGGGCCACGGTATACCCGTCGTTGTTCCGGGCCATGGCCGCTTGCCCCGGCTGGACGGCGAAGACCCCGTTGATCAACGCCTGAAACAATAGGGGATCGGGGGTTGCAGGCCGGCGCACGGTTGCCGGCGGCGACTTAATGGTTAAGCCCAATTCCTTGGCAATCACATCCAGCCCGGTCCCGCCCTTGACCCGGGCGATCACGGATTCGGCGGATTGTTTCGCCTTCTCAGCCCGTTTACCGGCTTTCCAGGCTTCGGCGACCTTGGCCTTGACCGTGTCCAAGGGACGCAGGGCCCGCGCCGTCACCCCATCGACCCGGAGAACGAAATACCCGTCATCGCCGGTTTCGGTCAAAAGGCTGTCGGCGCTTTCCTCGGTGACAAAGGCGATGGAGAGAAAATCCCCTCCCGGCAGGGACTCGACCTTGCGCCCGGCGGGGTCCAGGGCGCTTTTATCAACCGCCGCGACCTTGACGATCCTCAGGTTCAATTGCGCCGCCGCTTCCTCCAGGTTGGCGCCGCCGCCCAACAAATCCTCCAGCCGGTTGGCCAGTTCGAACATGTTGTCGACGGCTTTTTCTAGGGCCAGGGATTGGCCGAGGTCGTCTCGCACCTCATCCAGGGTTTTGGTGCTCCCCGGTTCGACATCGGTGACATGGAACAAATGCCATCCCAGGGGGCTTTTGACCGGGGCGCTGTTGGCGCCTTCCTTCAATGAAAAGACCGGTTCCACCAGTTCGGGAAACGGCAGCCCGGCCCGGGTCAGCCGGCCCAATTCGATGGTGGAGATATTCATCTTGGCCACTTTCAAAGCGACGGTGACAAAGTCACCCCCCTCGGAAAGCGCTTTTTCGGCCTTTTTGGCTTCCTCCTCGCTGGCAAGGATCATCTGCATGACCCGGCGAGACTCCTGAACCGTGAATTCGTCCTCCCGGGCCTCGTAGGACTCCTTGAGTTCCCCGTCCGAAACCTCGACATCCTTGGCCAAATCCGACGCTTCAAGCCGGATCACCGTCAAGGCGCGATATTCAGGGGCAGTGAAGGTTCCAGCATTGTCCTTGTGGTATTTTTCCAATGCCGCGCCGTCCGGTTCGGGGATACCTTTCTGGGCGCTGTCGGAAATATGGACGGTGTCGACGGTCCTTTTTTCCTGGCGGTGCCTATAGATCGTATCCACCAGCCGTTTCGGCGCCGTTTGGGGGCTGAAGCTTTCGAGTATCTGATTGCGCCCCATTTGCCGGCGGACCTGAACGATATAATCGTTCTGGGTCATGAGATTCTGGCTCAAAGCCTGTTGGAAGCGGCCTTGATCGAAACCCCCTAAGGTTTGAAAGCCGGGAGTGTTCTTGATATCGGCCAACACCAGGTCGTCATTGATGGCGACGCCGAGTTCCTTTGCCGCGAGATAGATCGCAGTGTCGTTGATTTTCCGCTGCACCAGGGATTCGATCAAACCCATGGACCGGGCCTGTTCAACCCCGAACTGGTCGCCCAGCATCGGACGCAGGCGGTTGATTTCGCGCCGGACATCGTACTCGACTTCGCTGGGGCCGATCTCGACGTCGCCAACCTCGAACACCAGTGACGGCGAAGAACCCGGCGTGAACATATCGCTGACGCCCCAGAGGGCGAAACTGGCGACCAAGAGGCCCGCCAGAGCCTTGACGACAATCGATTGGGTACGGTTTCGAATGGCGGTCAGCATGGCGCGTCCCGAAGGATTAAGGTTGGAGAAGGCGTCGCTAACACCCCAGGAAACAAGGCCCAAAGGGGCTTGGCGGACGGCATCATAGGAGCGCCGCTGGTGCCCCGCAACCACCTATTCGCGCAACCGGGCCGTATCGAATCCTTAGGCCGCGGAGGAACAGGGTCTCGATCCTTGTTCGGACCGCCGGTTCAGAATATTTATTAAACAGCCGCCCCACCGATACGCCAAACACAGGAACCGCCATGAGCACCCCCCGCCGCCCCTTGATTGCCGGAAACTGGAAAATGAACGGCCTCCGTGCCGATGGCCGGATCCTGGCCTCGAGCCTGTCGGACCTGATGAAAGACGAAACCGACGCGGTCTTCGACCTGGCGGTTTGCCCGCCCTTTACCCTGATCGCCGCCGTCGGTGACGCCCTTGCCGGCAGCGCCATTTCCCTCGGCGCCCAGGACTGCCACCCGGTCGAGAAGGGGGCCCATACCGGCGACGTCAGCGCCGCCATGCTGGCCGACCTGGGCTGCGATTTCGTGATCGTCGGCCATTCCGAACGGCGCACCAACCACCAAGAAACGGATACCGCCGTTCAGGCCAGGGCCACCGCCGTCCAGGCCCAGGGCATGGCGGCCATCATCTGCATCGGCGAGACCGAGGAACAGCGCGACGGCGCCAAGACCCTCGATGTGATCAAATCCCAACTGGCCGGTTCGGTCCCGGAGCCGTCCGCGGCCGCCAATACGGTGATCGCCTACGAGCCGATCTGGGCCATCGGTACCGGGCGCACGCCGTCGACGAACGAGGTGCAGGAAGTCCACGCGCTGATCCGGGCTGAATTGACGGCCGCCTTGGGCGCCGAAGAGGCGGTCGGGGTCAGGGTCCTTTACGGCGGCTCCATGAAGCCCGAAAACGCCCGTGACCTGCTGGCGCTGGAAGACGTCGACGGCGGCCTGATCGGCGGCGCCAGCCTCACGGCCGAAGGTTTTTGGGCCATCGCCCAAAGTTGTGTCTAGCCATATCGTGCGCAAGGGATTAAAAAGCGCGGCGTAGGGCCGCCGACGGGCCCGGCGACGGGAAAAGAGAACAACACCATGACCGCGGTCATCCTTGTCATCCACCTGCTGCTGGCGATCGCCCTTGTCTGCGTCGTCCTCCTGCAACGCAGTGAAGGCGGCGCGCTGGGCATGGGCGGGGGCGGCGGCATGGGCGGCTTCATGACCGGGCGCGCCACCGCCGACCTGCTGACCCGGACGACGACGGTCCTGGCGGCGTGTTTCATGGCCTCCAGCTTGACCCTGGCCATCCTGGCTTCCAACGAGCGCCAACCAAGCTCGATCCTCGATCAGCCACGCCCCGTTCCCCTGGCCCCGGCTCAGCCGGGTGAGCCCAGCGTCCCGCTTGCCAGGTAGGGGGAAGGGATCTTGAGAGAGAACCCCGGAATTTTTTTTATCGAGGCGGCGGGAATGCCGCCTCTTTTTTTTAGGCGTTCGAAAAAAATGGTGTACACTATATGTCCATGACGCGGTTCATCTTCATCACCGGCGGCGTGGTTTCCTCACTCGGTAAAGGTCTTGCATCAGCGGCCCTCGGCGCGTTGCTTCAGGCGCGCGGGTTCAAGGTGCGGCTGCGCAAGCTCGACCCCTACATCAACGTCGATCCCGGCACCATGTCGCCCTATCAGCACGGCGAGGTCTACGTCACCGACGACGGTGCCGAGACCGACCTCGACCTCGGCCATTACGAACGCTTTACCGGCGTTGCCTCGCGCCAGAGCGACAACGTGACGACGGGACGGATTTATTCCGACGTCATCGCCAAGGAGCGCCGCGGTGATTACCTGGGCGCCACCATCCAGGTCATCCCCCACATCACCGACGCCATCAAGAACTTCATCACCAACGACCTCAAGGACGAGGACTTCGTGCTCTGTGAAATCGGCGGCACCGTCGGCGACATCGAGGGGCTGCCGTTCCTCGAGGCGATTCGCCAATTGGGCAACGAACTGGGCCGCGACAAGGCCATGTACATCCACCTGACGCTGTTGCCCTACATTCCCACCGCCGGCGAGTTGAAGACCAAACCGACCCAGCACTCGGTGAAGGAACTGTTGAGCGTCGGCATCCAGCCAGACTTATTGCTGTGCCGTTCCGACCGGCCGATCCCCGAATCGGAGCGCCGCAAGATCGCGTTGTTCTGCAACGTCCGCGAACAGGCGGTCATTCCGGCGCTCGACGTGGACACCATCTACGGCGTCCCCATCAACTACCACCAGGAAGGCCTGGACAATCAGGTATTCGAGCTCTTTGGAATCGAGGTCAAAGAGCCGGACCTAAGCCGCTGGTCCGATATCGAGGACCGCATCCTGAAACCCGAAGGCGAAGTGTCCATCGCCATCGTCGGCAAGTACACCGGGCTCAGGGATGCCTACAAGTCCCTGTCCGAGGCCCTCGACCACGGCGGCATCGCCAATAGGGTCGAGGTCGGCATGCAGTGGATGGATTCCGAAATCTTCGAGACCGGCGACACCATCGAGCACCTGAAAGGCGTGCACGGAATCCTGGTCCCCGGCGGCTTCGGCGAACGCGGCTCGGAAGGGAAGATCGCCGCCGCCCGCTTCGCCCGCGAACGCGGCATCCCCTATTTCGGCATCTGCTTCGGCATGCAGATGGCGGTCGTCGAGGCGGCCCGCAACATGGCCGGGCTGGGCGACGCGGGGTCCACCGAATTCGGCCCCTGCAAGCATCCGGTGGTGGGGCTGATGACCGAATGGATGCAGGAGGGCGAGTTGCAGAAACGCGAGGCCGGCGGCAATTTTGGCGGCACCATGCGGCTCGGCGCCTATCCCTGCGTGCTGGAAAAAGGCAGCCGGGTACAGGGTATCTACGCCGCCAACGAAATTTCCGAACGCCACCGCCACCGTTACGAAGTCAACACCAACTACCGCGAGGAGCTGGAAAACGCGGGGCTCAAGCTCTCCGGCATGTCGCCCGACGGGGTGCTGCCGGAAATCATCGAGATTCCCGATCACCCCTGGTTCGTCGGTGTCCAGTTCCACCCGGAACTGAAGTCCAAGCCCTTCGACCCGCATCCTTTGTTCACCTCGTTCATCGCCGGCGCCGTCGATCAGGCGCGCCTGGTGTAGGGCCCGGGCGGGAACGGAACCGATGACCACTCCGCGCCACATTACCATCGGCGGCATCGATATCGGCAACGACCTGCCGTTGACCATGATCGCCGGCCCGTGCGTGATGGAAAGCCGTGATCACGCCCTGGACATATCCGGCGCGCTCGCCGAAATGGCCAAGAAGCTCGGCATCGGGCTGATCTACAAGACCTCCTACGACAAGGCCAACAGGACCAGCGGTGGCAGCGAACGCGGCGTCGGCCTCGACGAGGCGTTGCCCGTGTTCGCCGATATCCGCAAGCAAACTGGCCTGCCGGTGCTCACCGACGTGCACCAGCCCGATCACTGCGCCCCCGTCGCCAAGGCCGTCGACGTATTGCAGATCCCGGCCTTCCTATGCCGCCAGACCGATCTGTTGACGGCGGCGGGCAAGACCGGCAAGGCCATCAACGTCAAAAAAGGCCAGTTCCTGGCGCCGTGGGACATGGCCAACGTGGTCAGGAAAATCGAGGACGCCGGAAATTCAAACGTCATGGTCTGCGAACGGGGTGCCAGCTTCGGCTACAACACCCTGGTGTCGGACATGCGCTCGCTGCCGATCATGGCCCAGACCGGATGCCCAGTGGTGTTCGACGCCACCCATTCGGTGCAGCAGCCGGGCGGGCAGGGA
>Ga0208113_1000813_pt1 | contig 15330 bp, 14 predicted proteins | sample Knorr_S7_td_NADW_FD_185598 | JGI IMG/M metagenome (GOLD analysis project Ga0208113, IMG submission 185598) | Marine microbial communities from Southern Atlantic Ocean transect - Knorr_S7_td_NADW_ad_2505m_LV_A (SPAdes) (version 2) | ecosystem: Environmental > Aquatic > Marine > Oceanic | place...
CACCACTGCGTCTGCCGCGGCTGTTTGATTCCCTACGAGGACGCTCTACATAGCCTTCTGGTTTAGGAAGTAAGGCTTTACGGCTGAAATCAAGTCTGCCCTGATCATCAACTTTGATTAGTTTTACGCGGATATCATCACCTGATTTTACCACATCTTCTACTTTCTCTGTACGTTCCCAGTTTAATTCAGAAATATGAACTAGTCCTTCACGTCCTGGAACGAATTCAACGAAAGCTCCAAATGTCATCAATCGAGTAACAATGCCATCAAATTCCTGACCCACTTCAGGTTCAAATGTGAGCGCTTTTACGAGTTCAATCGCATCATTGCATTTATCGGCATTGGCACCAGCAATGGTTACATTTCCATCATCATCTACATTAATTTCACATTCCGTGTCTTCAATGATTTTTTTGATGTTTTTACCACCTGGACCAATTAATGCACCGATTTTTTCAGGATTAATAGTAATCGTAAAAATCCGTGGCGCATATTGCGATATTTCATTAGCCTCTGGCAATGCTTCATCCATTAAGTTTAGAATGTGCAAACGACCTTCACGAGCTTGTTCTAATGCTTGCTTCATCAATTCGAAGGATACTCCTTCAATTTTCAGATCTAATTGAATCGCAGTAATTCCTTCGGCTGTACCGGCAATTTTAAAGTCCATATCACCTAAATGATCTTCGGCGCCAAGGATATCACTTAAAATTGCATTACGTTTTCCATCCGTTATTAACCCCATTGCAATGCCTGCAACATGGCTTTTTAATGGTGCCCCAGCATTCATCAATGATAATGAGCCTCCACAAACAGATGCCATTGAAGACGATCCGTTAGATTCCATTATTTCAGAAACGATTCGAATTGTATATGGAAAATCATCATAATCCGGAAGCACAGGTTTAATTGCACGCTGTGCTAAATTTCCATGACCAATTTCACGACGATTTGTAAATCCAATTCGTCCAACTTCACCCACACAATATGGAGGGAAATTGTAATGAAGATAATAATTCTTCTTATAATCTTCATCCATGCTGTCAATGATCATTTCTGATCTTTTAGACCCCAACGTTGTAATAACCAGCGCCTGTGTTTCTCCACGAGTAAATAAGGCCGATCCATGAGTACGGTTTAAGATTCCGGTCTCAATTGAAATCGGTCGAATTTCAGTTGAAGATCGACCATCGCTTCTTTTTCCTGTAGCAAGAACTTGCTCACGAAAAGCATCTTTAAAGCGATCGCTGATTATGGATATAATTGTTTTCTCTTCTTCTGGAAACGATTCTTCTAATGCTTCAAGAATAGAATCTGTCATTGAATCTTTAGCGTCTGCTCTTTCATGCTTATCTGCAATATTGACTATATCAGAAATTTGATTTCCAATTTTTTCATCAATCGCTGCCACCATCGTTTTATCTGGTTCAGGGCAAACAAATTCAACTTTTTGTATATCCATTTCAGATAGCAATTCATTTTGCAGATCTATGATTTCTTTAATTGCGCCATGAGCGTGTTTTAAAGCTTCCAGTATTTCAGCTTCGGTTGCACCTTCAGCTTCACCTTCAACCATTACAACAGTTTCCTGATTTCCTGAAACAATCATTTCTATATTAGAATCCAATAGATCTGTACGAGTTGGATTGATAACGAATTCGCCATCTTTTCTTCCAACGCGGACAGTTGCAATAGGACCATTCCATGGAATGGTAGACGCCATTAACGCTGCGGATGCTCCCACACCTGAAAGCGTATCAGCCATATTTTCGCCATCACTCTGTAAAACAGTTATTATGATTTGGACTTCATTTTTAAATCCTTTTGGAAATAAGGGCCTAATGGGGCGATCAGTCAAACGACTTGTCAATACCTCATGTTCCGCAGGTCTTGCTTCCCTTTTGAAAAAACCGCCAGGGATTTTCCCACCAGCATAATGTTTTTCACGATATTCCACTTGCAGGGGGAAATAATCAATGTCTTCTCGTGGTTCTTTTGACGAATTCACTGCTGCTAAAATCACAGTTTCCCCATAGGTTACCATTACGGAACCATTACTTTGACGGGCAACTTTACCCGTTTCTAATCGCATAGTTTTTCCTGCGATTTCTCTTTCTTTACTTATCATCATCTTTTCTTATCCTCTTATTTTCAATTCTTTTACCAAACTCACATAACCTTCAGGATTACTGCGGCGCAGGTACTTCATTAGTTTCTTTCTCTTGGATACTAGCATTACCAACCCACGACGTGAATGATGGTCTTTTTTATGCTGTTTGGCATGTTCCGTCAGTTCACGGATACGCTTTGTCAGCAATGCAATCTGGGTGTTAGCAGAACCGGTATCGGTTTCATGCTTGCCAAATTGATCAAGTATCTCTTTTTTTTCATCTTTTGTTATTGACATAATTTCTCCTATAAATATTTTTGCAATAATTGATTGCAATAACTTTTATCTTTTTTCAATTGCTGTACTAAATGGTCAGCATTATCAAATTTTTGTTCATCACGAATACGTTCCAGGAATTCTATTTCAATCTCCCGATTATATAGATTATTGATATCTTCCGCAAAAAAGTGAATTTCAGCAACAAAATTCTTTTCATTAAACGTCGGGCGAACACCTAAGTTACACATTCCATATTGTGAATTACTATTAATCCTACCCCTGCAAAAATAGACTCCATTTTTAGGAAAAAGCTGGTTTTCTTCTATCGGAATAAAGTTTGCAGTAGGAAAAGTCATCTTCTTACCTCGTCCTGCACCATGAACAACTTTTGCTTTAAAGCCATACACCCATCCTAATTCAAACGATGCACGACGAACAAAACCCTCATTAATTAACTGGCGGATATGTGAACTGGATAAGATAACAGCAGCATCAGCTACTGCTTCAACGACTTTACATGTAAAATCTCTGCTCTTGCTGTAATCTATTAAGAATTGCGGTGATCCTTCTCGTTTATGGCCAAAATGATGATCATGGCCAATAATAATATGTTCAGGATTAAAATTGTTAATGACAATTTCTTCCATAAACACATGAGCCGTGATTTTGGAAAAATCTTCTGTAAATGGAATTACCAAAACCTTATCTACATGCAATTTTTCTAGCAAGGATAGTTTTTTACCCAGTGAAATTAAAAGTGGTAACTTACTGCCTTTATCAAGAATATGGCGTGGGTGGGGATCAAAAGTGATCACAACAGACTGGAGATGCTGCAATTGAGCCTGTGACACCACTTTCTTAACGATTTCTTGATGTCCTCTATGCAAACCATCAAAAGAGCCAATAGTTAGTATTGATCTACCTTCGCTTTTAATGTTTTCAAGCTTTGTTAAAACATCCATTTTTTTCCAATTCGTTTATCCGGATGGTTTCATTGAGCGTATAATCACCGACCTTGACCCGCTTTAAAGCAATCAAGTGTCCCACTGTGCCAAGCTTTTCAGCAATATCACTGCCTAAAACACGTATATAAGTGCCTTTTGAGCATTTTACTCTGAATGACAACAGAGGTGAAATAAAATCATTTAACTCAATTTCGAATATGTTGATAGAACTTGGTTCACGTTCAACTTCAATATTTTTTCTGGCCAATTTATACAATCGCTGCCCATTTACTTTTTTAGCTGAATACATGGGTGGTATTTGTAATTGCTCACCGACAAACGATTTCAAAACAACATCAACTTTTTCAGTCGCAAGTTGAGGAATTTCTTTTTTTTCAATCACTGAACCTTCAAGATCAAGAGTATCTGTTTTTGTACCGAGCATTAATGTTGCTTCATATACTTTATCAGAACCGGAAATTGTAGTTAATTGCTTCGTATCAGGGCCAGTTCCTAATACTAGCACTCCTTCCGCAAATGGATCCAAAGTACCTGCATGACCTACTTTTTTATCTTTTATAATCGCTCTCACTTTTTTAACCACGTCAAAGGATGTGCACCCTATTGGTTTGTATATATTTAAAATCATGATTTTCCAGTATTTAAATCTTTCATTACTTCCAACATATGCTCTTCATGCTTAATGTCTTCATCCTGATAAAATTTTATTTCAGGAGTATTCTTCATTCTTATTTCATGACCTAAATATTTACGAAATGCTTTTGACAATTTGTTTAATTCTCTATTAATAGTATCTTCTGGCATCTTATTATTTATTACACTGTAAAACACTTTACTGTGTCGCATGTCTGGTGATATTTCAACACGTGTAATCGTAATGAAACCCAGATGAGATATATCTATGTGCTTTGTAGTTATTTCGCCCAGAATTTGCTGAATCTGAAAGCTAACGCGGTCTGTGCGTTTATAAGGTCTTGCGTACGTCAAGCTGTTTCAAGTGTCCGCTTTATGTGTTCGATTTCATAAATGACGATTTCATCACCCTCTTTGAATTTCGAAAATTCATCGATACCAATTCCACATTCCATTCCTTCTTTAACTTCCTTCGCATCGTCTTTAAAACGTTTAAGCGAGTTTACAATGCCTTCATGTATGACTTCTTCATCACGGATTATTCGTGCCTTTTTACCTCGTTTTATTAATCCTTCTTCTACTTTACTACCAGCTATATAACCAAGTTTTGGAACTTTAAATATCTCTAATACAAAAGCTCGACCAATAATATTTTCGACTTCCTCTGGTTCTAATAGTCCTTCTAAAGCCAATTTTATGTCTTCAACAGCGTTATAAATCACAGTATAAGAGCGGATTTCGACACCTTCTTTATTGGCAAGTAGCTTAGCATTGGAATTGATCTGAACATGAAAACCAATTACAACAGCATTGGAAGCCGCAGCAAGAAGAACGTCTGATTCTGTGACCATACCAACGGCTTTATGGATAACTTGAACGCTGACCTCTTTGTGTTCAATCTTCTCTAATGCTTCCGCTAATGCTCCAATTGAGCCATCTACATCACCCTTAATTACCAATGGTAGAGTTTTGATCGAACCTTCTTTAATTAGTGCTGACATTGCATCAAGGGATTGAGCGGAAACTTTTTTCTGTTGTATTTCCCGCTTCACACGCTGGCGTTCTGAAGCAATGCGTTTTATATCTTTTTCATTTTCAAATACTGCAAAAATATCTGCTGCTTGGGGGACTTTTTCAAATCCTAGAACCTGTATCGCTTCAGATGGACCAGCTTGTTTAATGCGCTGATCACGTGAATTCATCATTGCCCTGACTTTTCCTGAAAAATTGCCGCATATGAAAGGATCGCTTATGTTAATTGTTCCTTTTTGAATAAGAACTGTTGCAATGGCACCATGGCCTTTATCCAATTTTGAATCAATAACAGTCCCCCGGGCGAGTGTGTCAGGATTGGCCTTAAGTTCAAGTACTTCTCCTTCCAATAGAATGGAGCTCAAAATATCTTCTATTCCTTCCCCTGTTTTGGCTGAAACAAGCACGGCCTGAACCTTACCGCCCCAATCTTCAACCAATACATCATGTTCAGATAATTCCCGTTTTACGCGATCAGGATCTGCATCAGGTAAGTCTATCTTATTGATGGCAACAATAATGGGGACTTCAGCAGCCTTTGCATGATCAATAGCTTCGATTGTTTGAGGCATGACACCGTCATTAGCAGCTACAACTACAACAACAATATCTGTGACTTGCGCTCCTCGTGCACGCATGGCAGTAAATGCTTCATGACCTGGTGTATCTAAAAAAGTAATTTCCTTACCATCTTCTAACTCAACCTTATAAGCACCAATGTGCTGTGTAATACCACCGGATTCACCAGCCACAACATTGGTTTTCCTGATATAATCCAGTATGGATGTTTTGCCATGGTCAACATGGCCCATGATTGTTACAACTGGAGGACGAGGAGTAGCCTTTTCTATATCTTCTTCTGTTTCCTCAATTGTAAATAATTCTTCACCTATATCCGTTATTTTTTCAGCAATATAGCCGCATGAGTCTGCTAGAAATTCAATTAAATCCCAATCTAATCTCTGGTTAATAGTGACGAGCTTGCCTAAACCAAGACATTCTTGAATAATATCGCTGGAATTCACATTGAAGATCTTGCTTAATTCATCAACGTTGGAAAATTCAGAAACACGAACTGTTTGTTTGGTGTCTTCAGCATCTTCTGATATGGATGGTTTATCTTTTTTATACTGTTTTTTCTTTGATTTAGTATCAATTTTGGAAAGTGTTTGCCTGACAGCATCTTTAACACTTTTCTGTACTTTTTCTTCTTTTTTATCACTGACTTTTTTCTTGAAACGCGATGTCTGTCCGATTTGAGATTCTATTTCAGAAATATCAATTTTTCGTAATCGTTGTTTTTTTGGTTTTTGTACTTTCTTTTTAGTTTCCTTGGTTATCTTTTCATCTTCCAGTTTTTTATGATTGTCTTTTTCCTTCTTGCGCTTTGCTTCTTCAACAGCTTTAATTTTTTCTTCTTTCTCCAGTTTTCTTTGCTCATCTAAAGAAAGGAGATTTAATTTTTTCGTTATTTTCTGCTGTTCAACAATGCGTGTATGATGAATCTCCCTGCGTACCTGTTCTTTTCTATAACGATCCACACTTTCCTTATCTTTCGAAAATTCTGAATCTATTAGAATCAATGTATCATCATCGACAGGTGACATATGACTCGAGACTTCTACACCTCTATTCTTGAGAAAATTCAATATTTCTGTATGAGAAATATTGAATTCTTTCGCTATTTGGAATATTCGTTTGGATCGTTTAGCCATTTAACCGGACTCTTCAACTTCCTCATTTTCTTCTACTATTTCAGCTTGCTCTTTTACGTCTTCGTTAGTATCAGAATCGTTTCCCTTTACACTTGCACCATTTTCAGTCCCTACCTCTACATCTTCTTCAGTAGAAGTTTCTTCTACAACTTTAGTTTCTGAAACACTTACAGTATCTATTTCTTCAAGAATCTTTTTTAATTCAATATCTTCATCTTCAGTATCTTCTTCATCCCGTTCTATAAAATTCTGTACAATCAGGTAACACTGCTCCAAATTTTCATCAATAATCGCTTCAATCGCTAACAACTGTTCCTCATCAGCGTTCAATAAATCTGAAACAGATTTGATTCCTTTATCATCCAAAGGAGTAATTAAATCTTCAGGAAAATCAGGTACATCTGCTAATGCAGTCGTTTGATCTTTTTGCTGCCGATCATACTGTTGTTTACCGAATGCATCGATTCTGAAACCTGATACTCTTGAGGCGAGGTTTATATTGAGACCTCCTCGTCCTATTGCAAATTCAAGTTCATCATCATTAAACAACGCAACACAATATTTTCGTTCATCATCAATATAAAGATCAATTGGTTTCGCCGGTGATAATGCCCTGGAGATTAAAATTTCAGGTTGTTCGCTTTGGTTGATAATGTCAATTTTTTCATTATTCAACTCTCTTACGATAGCTTGAATTCTGCTGCCGCGCATACCAACACAGGCCCCAACAGGATCAATACGCCTGTCTTGTGATTTAACAATAATTTTTGCTCTTTCTCCTGGGTGACGGGCAATAGCCAATATTTCAATTATCCCATCATCAATTTCCGGGACTTCCATTTCAAATAATTTATAAAGGAAATGGTTATCGCTTCTTGACACAATGATCTCAGGTCCACCAGGAGTGACTTCTACTGATTTCACAACAGCTCTAATGGTATCTCCACGGCGATAGCGCTCAGAGTAAATCTGTTCCTTTTTAGGCAAACGCAATTCAGCTTGTTCTATATTGATGAAAACATTATCACGCTGGACTTGATGAACAACACCAATCACGATTTCACCAACACGTTGTGAATAATCTTCGTAGATATAATGCTTTTCAACATCTTGTAATCTCTGGTTGAAAAACTGCTTGGCAGTATTGATCATGCGCCTGCCAAATATTGTTGGATCTATAATCTCTACAAAAACATCACCAACTTCAAAATTTTCTCCTGGCATCGCATTATTGGCTTCTTCCAGTAAAATCTCCAATACAGGATCTTCGACATCATCCACGATTTCTTTTTCCACATAAATTTCAATTTCGCCCTTATCAATATTCACGATAACACTGCAATTAGAATTGTCGCCGCGTTCTTTCTCGACAATGTACATGAATAATTGTTCAAGAATGCTGCCCAACTCTGATCGATCTACATTCTTTTCTCGTGCTATTTCCGAAAAATATTCTATCAGTTCTCGATTAATCAAATTTCCTCCGTATCAATTAAATTGAACGATTACTTTTGCTTGCAAAATATTTTCTAATGCCATTTGAAATTGGCCTTTATGCTTGTTTTTTAGATACAAAATACCATCATTGAAACCTACTAATTCTGCTTCTGTATGTTTTCGATATCCATTTTTACCGTAAGTCAAATTCAACATACGGCCTACATTTTTTCTATATTGAAACGGCTGCTTCAATGGTTCAGAAAGTCCTAATGTTGTTACTTCTAATAATGCTCCATCAGTATAATATTCATACAACAATCCTGAATTTTGAATTGATTTAGCAATGTCTGCAGTTACACCCAATGAAATAGATTCTTCTCCATCAACAAAACAACGCACTATTCTCCTGTGTGGATCTTCATTAATATCCATCAAAAAGATTCCTGCAGGGAGCAGTTGTTCTATCTTATGCCTTAAATCATCCATGTCTATACATACGAAAAGTGGGCTGTGGACCCACTTTTCGGCGACAAAAGTAAGACTTATCGCTCTTGTTTACAAGGTTATTGTTCGTCGGAAGCGACGGTGTGGAGGTGCCCTAATATTTCTTGTGCCCTACTATATAAATCTGAACGTTTATCATATTTTTCATGAATAGACTCAGCTAATTCCAAAGCATCTTTATAGTTGCCAATGTTTATATTGTGTTCAGCAAGCACCATATAGTATTTATCTTTTTCAGGTTCATTCAAGGCGTATTTAATGGCCTTTTTAATATTATCTGCAATTGATTCAGTATATCCATTTATTTTTTCAATATCAGCCATCATCATTAATGCCCCAGCGTGAAATTCTTCTGTTGGATCGTCAAGAAAATCCTGTAGATTTGATTCAGCAGTTAAATAGTCTTTTTGTTCATAGTATAAACGTGCAAGCATGAATAAACCGCGTTGTGCAGCTTCAGACCCTGAATAATCATCAACAAGAAGTTCTAATTGCAACAGACCATTATCTCTATCACCTATACTTAAATTCACGAATGCTTTGCCTAAGGCTGCTTCAGAAGCTTCTTTTTCTGCTTTCGAATTTTTATTAAGTATAAAAACAATAACTACAACTGCAACAATGCCGACTCCTATACGAGTAATTAGCTGTTTGTTTTCTTCAAAATATTCTTTCGCTTGATATATACTTTCCAAAAAAGGATCATGTTTAATTTCTTTTTTGGTGATTTTCTTTCTTGCTTTTTGCATTAATAATTATTCTCCATTTTTATAAATCTTGATCGTGCCCACAAGAGGATTCGAACCTCTGGCCTACTGCTTAGGAGGCAGTCGCTCTATCCTGCTGAGCTATGTGGGCGTTAAATGCGGTGGCGAAATTACAATGTTTGGCGTGAGGGTAAAAGTTCAAATTCTATTCTGATATAAGATCCCTGTTCATGAGTTCACTGACTGACTCAAGAGGATCATTATTATTATAAAGAACATTATATACTGCACAAGAAATAGGCATATCAACATTATGTTTTTGACATAATTGAAAAACTGCCTTTGCTGTATTTACACCTTCTGCAACCATTTTCATTTTTGATAATATTTCATCTATTTTCCGGCCTTTGCCAATTTCTTCTCCTACATAACGGTTACGACTATGTTTGCTGGAACATGTCACAAATAAATCGCCAATACCACTTAATCCTGCAAAGGTTTTTTCCCGGGCGCCCAAGGCAACACCTAACCGCGTCATTTCAGCAATACCGCGCGTAAGGATCGCAGCTTTGGTATTATCACCAAACCCAATGCCATCACAAATTCCCGCTGCTATAGCGATTACGTTCTTAATGGATCCGCCTAATTCTAATCCCAAGATATCAGTATTGGTATAAACACGTAACACACTCGAAGAAAAAATATACTGCACTTTTTTAGAGGAATTTTCATCTTTTGATGCCGCTACCAGAGTTGTGGGTATTTTTCGGACTACTTCCTCTGCATGGCTGGGGCCGTATAAAGAAACAATACTTACGTTTTTTCCAACTGTTTCCTCACTAATTACAGAACTCATGGTCAATAATGTGTCAAGTTCTAATCCTTTGGAAATATTAACTATAATTACATTATTTTCTATGAAGTCAACAGCTCGAGATACTAATTCACGAACACTGTGTGATGGGACAGCAACAACTATTATTTGTGATCCCTTTATCGCCATATCCAAGTCAGATGTAAATTTGACTTCATCGGAAAATGTTAAATCAGCAAAGAAAGGATGTTTCCTGTCAGCCTCCATGGCTTTCACTTTTTCAGCATCACGTTGCCACAAAATGACCTCATGGCCATTTTGAGTTAATAATTCACCAATTGCCGAACCCCAGATTCCTGTACCTAAAACAGATATTTTTATCATTAATTGATGCGATAATGGATTGGTTTAAATGATTTTATGCTATACTTGATATATGCTATCTATTAAATCTGCGTATTTTTCTTCAATTACCTTACGTTTTACTTTAAGTGTAGGTGTTAATTCACCAGATTCAACAGACCATTCGTCATCAACTAATTTAAATTTCTTAACCGTTTCGTAATGAGCGAATCCTGCCATGGCCTTGCTGACTTCATTTTCAAACAATTTGAGTGTACGTTCATCTTGAATTATATCACCATCAATCCCTTGCTCGTGAGCCCATTCTGACAATGTTTCTTGTGTTGCGACAATCAAGGCAGAAACAAAATTTCTTCGATCACCTAATACAACAACTTGTTCAATGTATTTTGATGTTATGAGGGCGATTTCCATGGGTGCCGGAGCGATATTCTTCCCTCCCGAAGTGACAATAATATTCTTCTTTCTATCGGTAATTCGCAAAAATCCATCCTCATCGAATTCACCTATATCACCCGTATGGAACCAGCCATTTTCATCAATGGCTTCTCTGGTTGCTGCTTCATTGTTATAGTAGCCCAGCATTACATTTTCACCTCGGCAAATAATTTCACCATCTTCAGCTATTTTTACCTCTACACCATCAATCGGTTTACCGACCGTTCCAAATTTTACGTCTTCAAGGCGATTATTTGTGATTACAGGGCTTGTCTCGGTTAATCCATAGCCTTCAAGGATAATGATATTTGCAGCAGCAAAAAATTCTGCTATTTCCTGGGACAAGGGTGCCCCTCCGGAAACGAAGAATCTTAACCGCCCCCCAACTCGTTCCTTAATCTTAGAAAATACCAGTTTTTCAGCTAATCCAAATTTGAAACCTAACCATCCACTGGGACGACTGTTTTTACAAATATAAGGCATGGCTTCTTTACCAACACTGATGGCCCACCAGAAGATCTTTTGTCTTAATGGAGGATCATTACTCACTTTATCGAGTATTTTAGCATACATTTTCTCATAGAGACGGGGAACACTGGCCATAATAGTCGGTTTAATTTCACCCATATTGTCAGCAACTTTATCAATACTTTCAGCGTAATACACACATCCACCAGATGTTAAACCTGTGAAATGACCTACCATGCGTTCAAAAACATGGCTCAATGGTAGGAAAGAAAGAAATACATCACTTTCGTCAACATGGATAGATTTTTTACCGCTTTTAATGTTGGAAATCAAATTGTTATGGGAGAGCATGGCCCCTTTAGGATTACCTGTTGTGCCACTTGTATAAATTAATGTCAGTAAATCATCCGGATTTATTGTACTGGCAATTGCTTTAAAATCAAAATTTGAACTCTCCTTATACGCTTTACCTTTCTCTATTAGAGTATTGAAACCAAAAACATTATCTGTATCAGCTTCAGAATCATCCATGAGCACATATCCTTTCATATGCTCACATTCTTGAATAAGAGACTTGGTTTTATCTAACTGTTCTTTATTCCCTACAAAAGCGTAATGTGTTTCAGAATCATCGAAAATATATTTTATATGAGGATTTGTTAATGTTGGATACACAGTTACTGTTACTGCCCCTAACCCAGTGATAGCATAATCAGCAAGAGCCCATCTGGAAGAATTTGTAGAGAGAATGGCAATCTTATCCCCTTTTTGGATACCTAATGATGCTAATCCGCTAGCAAGATTCTCAACAATGTCACCGGCTTCTCTGTAGGTCTTTTTTTGCCATTCGCCATCTATCTTATCAAAAAATGCAGGATTATCTGCAAATTGTTCAACGCACTGAATAAACATTTCAGCAATTGTTTTATAGCTCATTTTTATGGAACTCCTGTTAATTTGAGTTTAAATATATTGATATTATTTTAATAAATAGGCTAATTTTATTTATAGAAAATGCCGGGGTGGCGGAATTGGTAGACGCGTTGGTCTCAAAAACCAATGGGGTATTCCTCGTGCCGGTTCGACTCCGGCCCTCGGCACTTTTCATTCATTATTTTTCTTGCATTTTGGTAATTAAACTTTTACTTTAAACATGAAGGTGCTGGTTTGGTACCTTTGGTATGTGGAAGGGGTAGATTTTCACTTTGTACCGAGGTCATTGTGAAATCTACCCCACTTTTTTTATATAAATTTCTTTATTCTCTTCTGCTGAATCTTCATAATTATATAGGTAGAAAATCAAATTCATATATTGATTCACTTCAACTAATTCTTTAAGCAGAAAATTAAATTCAAGCAAGAAATCCTAAAGCTGCTTTCGTAAAAAATAGATTTTATCTATAAAATTAAAAAAGGGCTCAAGTAATAGCCCTTTTTATATTAAAAATGAATTATATAATTTTATTTCTTTTTCTTCTTTTTATCCTTTTCGGTGATTTTTACTTTTATTTCATTTATGTCAGTCTTTAGAACGGTTATTGATTGTCGAATTTCATATAATGTTTGACTTGTCTTTCGTCTGTTGCTATTGAAGTCATCTTCTAAGTCAGCAATATCCGTTTCGACATCAGAGAAGCGTTTACTCACATCGCGGTCCAATTCATCCAGGTTATATTGTACTTCGTAAATCATATCTGCAAGTGAATCTGCAGTTGCATTAATTAAATTTGTATTAGCAATAATATCATTTTGTGCTTTTTGGACATGCTTACCTCTACCAATAAATTGCAGATCTAAAGTTTTCAGATCTTTGCGAAATTCGTTTTGGACTACATCTACATGTGCAGCATCATTTTTGTTCAATTCATCCATACGTTTGATCATATTACTGGACATATACTGAAAATATCCACCAACAACGATTAATAACGCAAGCAATCCAAAAATAATTTTATCTTTAACAGACATTGTGTTTCCTCAACTTAGTGATTCGAGTCTTTTTTCCCACTCACTCATTTCTTTTACTTCTTCTGCAGAATATTCAGTCGGATCAACCGTTTTTTCTTCAGTTTTTCCCGATTTAATATCTTCCATCAATTTTTCTTTTAGAGAAGCATTTTCCTTTAAATCATTCATTAAAGAATCGATTTCTTCATTAAAATCGGCAATTGTGTATTCCAAGCGAGCAATTAATTCATCCGTTAATGCATTACCATATTGCTCATGAATACCTTGCAGTAAACTTTCTAATTTTTCGCTTAAAATTCTATTGTTTGCCATGATAAAATTGTGATTTTAGCTATATAAAAATCCGTTGAAATTGATACAGTCTACCCATAAAGACCAAACGCTATTTTAAGCAATTACTTTGTTTTTTTAGGTTAAAATGTACTGATATTTTGAATTTCCTTTAAACCATATTTTGAAAATTCTTCAATCAAGGGCCAAAATATTTTCTGTTGTATTGAATAAGGCAACCAATCGACTGCATCTGCTTCAGTGATTGATTTACCGCCTCCTATCGTTGTCTCTGATCCCCGTTTAAAAACTTGCTTTTGTGCAATGATATATACCTGTACATGATCTTCAACTATTACAGCAATTGCATAATCATAACGGCGTAAATCTTTTTTTATAGGTGCGACAGTTGTTTTTATCAGATAGCTTTCTTTTGTATAAAATTCAATATCATAACCGAGATTTTCCAGCACTTTGCGACTGATTTCCATTGCCTTTAATTGTGAACTATTATAGCGGAAAGAGCGCACCATTCGTGGCGGCGTAGGACAGAATGAAAATTGCACGCTTAAGCAAATGAATAATACTGTGCGCGCTATTAACACTGTCAGTAAATGTCATATATAGATGGTAAATCTATAGGCTGAGTTTGACCTTCAGCAGATTGCACATAATCAAGATTATAGTATACAAGTTTCAAAAAACTTAATTCACTATCTAATATACTTTTTTCAGTTTGCGGTTGCTGTACAATTCCATTTAAAACTAAAATTATTCTTGCAGGAGTGACGTTCCAAGAAGAAGTATAAAAAGAACGGGCATATTTTACATTCAGAAAATTATTATATGATCTAGCAGGACCTTTAACTGTCTGTTCTGTTGTGTATGGATTTCCGTATACTTCAGATATATATTTTTCTAATCTTAAAAATTTATCAATTTGTTTATCAATATCATTATTATTTAGTTCAACATTGATTTCAACCTTCCAAAAATCACCATCGCTGTAAATATAGTTCACAACAACAGTATCTAATCCTAATAGACCTGCAAGGCTTGTTGATTTTTGATCAGAATTAACTTGAGCATCAGAAAAATTATCCAATTCAGGTAGACTTGCAATAGGTGTACCCCATTGATAACCTTTATAACCGAAATCCAAACCATTACTTGCACCAATTGATTCATCAAAATATGTCGTATTTTGAACACTGTCACCATATGTCGTATTTTGAACACTGTCACCAATGTTTTGCTGTGCATTAATTACACAACCAACTACCATTAATAATAAAAATAGATGTATTTTTTTCATTTCCGCATCCTTTATAAATACTTACCTTTTAGTTGAGATTTAATAAAAATCGTATAAATATACAATTTTTTTACTATATAATCAAAAAAACCACTCATTCTTAAAATAAAAAGGTTTCTAAGCACAACAGGATTCGAAACTATGACCTTCGGAAATGGATGAAATATTTTATCTAATAATTGTTCCAATTCGATTAAATCTAGGTACCCAAGTGTCCAAATTCAATGACATATATGCAAACAATGCTTCACCTAACATATAGTTTTCAGGCACGAAACCCCAGAATCTTGAGTCAAGACTGTTATC
>Ga0208113_1000814_pt1 | contig 15321 bp, 13 predicted proteins | sample Knorr_S7_td_NADW_FD_185598 | JGI IMG/M metagenome (GOLD analysis project Ga0208113, IMG submission 185598) | Marine microbial communities from Southern Atlantic Ocean transect - Knorr_S7_td_NADW_ad_2505m_LV_A (SPAdes) (version 2) | ecosystem: Environmental > Aquatic > Marine > Oceanic | place...
CCTTGAGGATAATCCGCCGGATCGAGCGTTTGGTCCGCTCGTCCAGGTAGGCAAAATTATATCCCCGGACTTGGGTTCCATCGCCCATGAGTCTATTCCCCGGCCTCGGCCCGTTCCGCCGCCGGCTCGGACCCGGACCCGGGGTCATCGTGCTCCTGGCGCAGCTTGCGGATCAGGGTCAGCTCGGCCTGGAAGTCGACGTAATGGGGAAGCTTCAGGTGTTCGACGAAACCCGACGATTCGACGTTGTCGCTGTGGTAGAGCACGAATTCCTCGTCCTGGGCCGGCGCCTTCGGCTCCTCGCCCAGTTCCTTGGTCCGCAGCGCCCGGTCGACGAGCGCCATCGCCATCGCCTTGCGCTCGCAATGCCCGAACGCCAGCCCGTATCCGCGGGTGAATTTTGGCGGCTGTTCCTTTGAGCCCTTGAACTGGGTGATCATCTCGCACTCGGTCACCGTGATCTCGCCGAGTGGGACCGGGAAATCGAGTTCCTCGGGAACGATCTCGACGTCGACTTCCCCGAGGCGGATTTCGCCGGCGAAAGGGTGATTGTTGCCGAAGCCGCGCTGAGTCGAATAGCCGAGCGCCAGGAGGAATCCTTCGTCCCCGCGCGCTAGATTCTGCAGGCGAAGGTCCCGCCCGGCGGGGAACGTCAAGGGTTCCCGCGTCAGATCGCCGACCTCTTCTTCACCGGCTTCATCCCCGGCGCCGGCTTCGAAGGTTTCGATCAAACCGTCACGGTCGAGCAGGTCGAGGACCTTAGGGATGGGGTCCTCGGCGTCCCTAGACTTTTGATCCCCGGCATCGGAAGGGTCTGTTTCGCCGCTGGGTTCATTGGCGGCCTTCTCCGCCATCAAACCGAAGTCGAGAAGACGGTGGGTGTAATCGTACGTGGGACCGAGAATCTGGCCGCCCGGCAAGTCCTTGAACGTCGCCGAAATACGCCGCCTGATGCGCATCTCGCCGGTGTTGAGGGCCCGCGATACCGCGAGGCGCGGCAACGTCGCGCGAAAGGCGCGGAGCAGGAAAATCGCTTCGACAAGGTCGCCCTGGGCCTGCTTGACGGCGAGCGCCGCCAGCTCCGGGTCATAGACCGAGCCCTCGGTCATCACGCGGTCGACGGCGCGGCCCAGTTGTTCGGAGATCTGCCCGACGCCGATCTCGGGCAATTCGAGATCGCCGCGGCGGTCCTCTTCCAGAATCTCATGGGCGTTGTCGATGGCCTTTTCGCCACCCTTCACCGCGACGTACATTATGTTGGCTCCTTGCTGGCTTCGCGGACCGACCTCGGCAGTCCGAGAACGTCCTCCCCGCTGACCAGGAACAAGTCGACGCCACGCGGATATTTGCCCTGGTTCGCCGTCCACCGGGACCAGAACCCCGCCACCAACCCCTGTACCGAAATTTCCCTTGGTTCCTTGATTCCCGGGCCGTCGATGATTTTGGCCTGGCCGGTTCCGAACCCTTCGACCTGAACGATGACGGTCGCCGAACGGTCCGGATATTCGTCGGTCCCCGGATTGAATCCGTCGAAGGCGGAAGCGCCGGAACGGCCGTCGATCAAGGCGAAAACCGCTTCCTGGCGCTGCTTGGCGGCAGGGGCGCCGGTATGGAAACGGAGGTAATCGGAAATGCCCGATGGACAAAGATCGCCGTCAATCCAGACCGCCGTTTCCCTGTCGGCGAGCGCCATCAGGGTCGCCGCCGAAGCCGGCATGACGCCCTCGAATGCCGGCAGATCGATGCCGTCGATGGTGACCACCGTGCCGGGCAGACTCATCGTCCGCATGAGACGGCGGAAAATCCGCTGAGTGTCGAACACGGGATTCTTGAAACCGGGCAAACCGGGAAGAGAAGCCCTTGGAGCGGAATTTGTCGATGCCGTGCCGGCCATCAAAAGCTGTCTCCCCTGACCATGGTGAAAAATTCGACACGGGTCCTGGCCGCCTTCAACCGTGTTTTAGTTTGCCGTTGGTCCTGGGCCCGCTTCAACGGCTCAATGACGCTGTTGGCAGTCCATTCGCCATCAGGGCCCTGCATCATCGCATCGAAGACGGCAACAAGCTCAGCCTGGCGGAGGTCGCGGCCCTTGACGTAGCCGACACCGACCGCCTCTCCGCTGAGGGACACCACGCAGCGCGACACCGTCATTTCGCCCAGATTGAATTGCGGGCCCTTGCCGCCGGCCCGCGCCCGGACCATGGCCAGCCCGGTTTCCGGCTGGCGCAGATGCTCGTAGGGGGGTTTCCTTGGAACCGTTTGCCACAGTTGTTCCAGGTCGCCTAATGGCGTTTTCGCCAGAACTCCCAGCCATTCGCGACGATCCGCGACCTGTTTGGGATAGGGCCTGTTTCCGGCATCGTCGCTCATTCCGCCTGCCTCCGGCTCATTTATTAATATGTCTAGACATCTATACATATTAATGGCATACGATGGCAAGCCGGTAAACCGATTTCTTTCTATCAGGAGGATCGGCGATGGAACTCAACCGCGGCAGCGCAATCCCGCTCTGGTACCAGATCGCGGAAATCCTTGGTCAGGAGATATCGAGTGACGTTCACCGCGCCGGCCGGCAATTCCCAACGGAAAGCCTGCTGACGGGACGCTTCGGCGTCAATCGGCATACCGTAAGGCGGGCCGTCGCCTCGCTTGCCGATCAGGGTCTGGTCAGAGTCGAGAAAGGGCGCGGCACCTTTGTCGAAGACCATGTCATCGACTACCGGATCGGCAAGCGAACCCGTTTCAGCGCCAATCTCCTGCTCGGCGACGTCGAACCGGGACACCGGCTCATCGGGGCCACGGAATTGCCGGCCACGGAAACCGTTTCGGCGGCACTCGGAATTGCCCGCGGCGATCCCGTCACCTTGCTCGAAGCCGTCGGCGAGGCGAACGGGCATCCGATCAGCGTCGCCGCCAACTACTTTCCGAGCCGGAGGTTCCCGGGACTCGCCGATCTCTATGAACGGGTTCTGTCGATCACCAAGGCTCTCGAATCCTATGGCATCGATGATTACACGCGCCAAAGCACAAAGGTCATGACAACCATTGCAACGCCCGAGGACACTCAGTTGCTCAAGCAACGCAAGAACATGCCGGTGCTGGTTGTCGAAAGCGTTGATGTCGATCCCGACGGCCTGGCGATCAGTTACCACGTCGTCAGATTTGCCGGTGAACGGGTGCAACTGACACTCGAGCCCTAAAAGCCAACCCCTTGTAGAATCACGAAAAAGCCCCTTGTCATCGGGTTTCGGTCCGCCAAATATGGACAAAGGGGGGTAAAGTATGGTGAGTCCATGAACGCCCCCGTAACCTCCAACTTCCCAGAGGAGCCAAGCCTTGTCTATCACTGGTCAGGACACCCTTAAAACCCGCCGCACGCTCAGCGTCGGCGGCAAGGAATACGATTATTTTAGCCTCAATGCTGCCGAGGCCGCGGGCCTCGGCGATGTGTCGCGCCTGCCCGGATCGCTGAAGGTCTTGTTAGAGAACCTTCTCCGCTACGAGAACGGGCGCGCGGTCACCGTAGAGGACGCCAAGGCGCTGGCCGGATGGCTGGACAAACGCACGTCGAACCACGAAATCGCCTTCCACCCGGCCCGGGTGCTGATGCAGGACTTCACCGGCGTACCCTCGGTGGTCGACCTGGCCGCCATGCGCCAGGCCATGGCCGACATGGGCGGGAATCCGGAAAAGATCAATCCGGTTTCGACCTGCAACCTGGTGATCGATCATTCGGTGATGATCGATTTCGCCGGCACGCCGGACGCCATCGAAAAGAACATCGAGCGCGAGTTCGAACGCAACGGCGAGCGCTATACGTTTTTGAAGTGGGGACAGTCGGCGTTTACCAATTTTACCGTGGTGCCGCCGGGCACCGGCATCGTCCATCAGGTGAACCTGGAATACCTGGCCAAGACCGTGTGGACCGAGGAAGAAGACGGGCGCACCATCGCCATGCCCGATACCGTCGTCGGCACCGATAGCCATACCACCATGGTCAACGGGCTGTCGGTCCTGGGATGGGGCGTCGGCGGTATCGAGGCCGAGGCGGCGATGCTGGGACAGCCGGTGACCATGGTCATCCCCGAGGTCGTCGGCTTCAAGGTCACCGGCCGGCTGCCCGAGGGCGCCCTGGCCACTGACCTGGTGCTGCGCGTCGTCGAGATGCTGCGCCAGAAGGGCGTGGTCGGCAAGTTCGTCGAATTCTTCGGCCCCGGCCTCGACGAGCTGTCGCTGGCCGACCAGGCGACCCTGGCCAACATGGCGCCCGAATACGGCGCCACCTGCGGCTTTTTTCCGATCGACGACGATACGCTGAAGTATTTGAAGCTGACCGGCCGCGATGAGGACCAGATCGCCCTCGTCGAAGCCTACGCCAGGGCCCAAGGCTTCTGGCGCGACGCCGATACCCCGGACCCCGAATTCACCGATACCCTGGAACTCGATATTTCGACCGTCAAGCCGGCCATTGCCGGGCCGAAACGGCCTCAGGACCTGATCAACCTGACGAATTCGAGCTCCGCCTTCGCCGACGCCCTGAAAAACCTGGCCGGGCGGGACGGCAAACCCATCCCCAACGCCGCCACCAACATGGCGTTGGAGGGCGGCGGCTCTGTTCCGGCCATGCACAAGACCGCGCACGCGTGGCCGATCCGCGAGGCCAAGGTCGAGGGGGCCAGCTACACGCTCTCCGACGGCGACGTGGTCATCGCCGCTATCACGTCATGCACCAACACGTCGAACCCTTCGGTGATGGTGGCCGCCGGGTTGCTGGCCCGGAACGCGGTGGCCGAGGGACTCCGGAGCAAACCCTGGGTCAAGACGTCGCTGGCCCCGGGATCGAAAGTCGTCGCCGATTACCTTGAAAAGGCGGACCTTCAGGACGACCTCGACGGGCTCGGGTTCTTTGTCTCCGCCTTCGGCTGCACCAGCTGCATAGGCAACTCCGGCCCGTTGGATGGGCCGATCGCCAAGGCCATCGAAGAGGGCGACCTGGTGGCGACGGCGGTATTGTCGGGCAACCGCAACTTCGAGGGCCGCATCAACCCCCATGTGCGCGCCAACTACCTGGCCTCGCCGCCGCTGGTAGTCGCCTATGCGCTGGCCGGGTCGATGACCCGGGACCTTTACAACGACCCCCTGGGCAAGGGCGACGACGGCGAGCCGGTATACCTGAAGGACATCTGGCCGACCAACAAGGAAATCGCCGACACGGTTTCGGAATGCCTCGACCAGGAGATGTTCGAGACCCGTTATGCCAACGTCTACGAAGGGACCGAGCAATGGAAGGCCATCGGTTCCGGCGGCGGCGGCATCTTCGGTTGGCCGGAATCCACCTACATCAAGCATCCGCCTTATTTCGAGGACATGAAACCCGAACCCTTGCCACCCCAGGACATCATCGGCGCCCGGCCGTTGCTGATTTTGGGGGACTCGGTGACCACCGACCACATCAGCCCCGCAGGCGCCATCCCCAAGGACGGCCCGGCCGGCGAATACCTGCTTGGATACCAGGTCCGGCCCGAGGATTTCAATTCCTTCGGGTCGCGGCGCGGCAACCACGAGGTGATGATGCGCGGCACTTTCGCCAACATCCGCATCAGGAACGAAATGGTGGCCGACACCGAAGGCGGCTATTCGAGGCATTACCCGTCCGGCGACGAGGGCACGGTGTACGAGATCGCCATGCGCTACAAGGGCGAAGGCGTGCCGCTGGTGGTCGTCGGCGGCAAGGAATACGGCAACGGGTCATCGCGCGACTGGGCGGCCAAGGGGACCCTGCTGCTCGGCGTCAAGGCGGTGATCGTCGAAAGCTTCGAGCGCATCCACCGCTCCAACCTGATTGGCATGGGCCTCATGCCGTTGCAGTTCAAGGACGGCCAGACCCGCAAGACGCTGAAACTCGACGGCACCGAGACCTGGGACATCACCGGCCTCGAGGACGGGATTACCCAGGGCATGGACGTCAAGGCCACTATCACCCGTGCCGACGGTGTGAGCGAAGACTTAACCCTGCTGTGCCGCATCGATACCCTCGACGAGGTCGATTACTACCTGCACGGCGGCATCCTGCATTACGTGCTGCGCCGGATGATGGCTGAGGGGGACTAAGCCCCCCAACCTTCACAAACCCGTTAATCGCCCAACCTCACTCTGATGTGATTGGCCGTTATCGGGTATTTCCCTTAGGTTCGGGGGATGAAAAGTTTCTTCACTGCCTTCGCCTTGGCGGCCGCCCTGGCCGGCTCGATTCAGACCGTTGCCGCCGCAGCCGAGAAAAACCTGACCGTGGTCGAGCTCTATACCTCGCAGGGCTGCTCGTCGTGCCCACCGGCCGACGCCTTCCTCGGTGAGCTGGCCAAGCGCGACGACCTGCTGGCGCTGTCGATCCACGTCGATTACTGGGATTACATCGGCTGGAAGGACCGCTTCGCCAGCCCCGATAACACCAAGCGCCAGCGCGCCTACGCTCCCAAGCTCGGCATGCGCTACGTCTACACCCCGCAAATGATCGTCCAGGGCGCCAATCACGCTACCGGGTCGGACCGCGACAAAATCCTGGCGTTGATCGCCAAGGCGCAAAAATCAAAACGGGTGGCGGTGACCATCAACCGCGCCGAGGACGGGGTCCGGGTCACGGTAGCGGGCGCCGATACCACGGAAGAGGCCGCCGTGTGGCTGGCGGTTTTCGACAACAGGCACGATACTGACATCAAGCGCGGCGAAAACGGCGGCCGCATGCTCAGCTACTACAACGTCGTCCGGGGCATGAAACGGATCGGCACCTGGAAGGGGCGGCCTTTGGACATCCCGACTGGAAACGCCGACCTATCAACCGAGGACCGGGACGGCTGCGCCGTGATCCTGCAATCGGTCTCCACCGGGCGCATCCTCGGCGCCGCCAAGCTGGCCCTGACCGGAAGCTAAACCTTCAGCCCGCTTTCCATCACCGCCGTCATGCGGCGCAAAAACGCCTGCGGGTCGGCAAGCGCCTCGCCTTCGACGATCCGCGCCTGATCGAGCAGCAAGTGCGCCGCGTCGGCGATTAAAGGGTCCTGGCCGTCCCCTTTCTTGGCCCGTTCCGCCAGGCCTTGGATGAGGGGATGGTCGGGGTTGACCTCCAGCACCCGGGGCGTCATGTCGGCGGCGCCGGCCTGGCGGTTCTGTTTTAAAATTTTTTCCAGGCGGGCGTCCATGTCGCCTTCGTCGGTGACCAGGCAGACGACGCTTTCGGTCAGGCGTTCGGACGGGCGCACGTCCTTGACCGCCTTGCCCAAAACGACCTTGAACTGCGCCAACAGTGGCTCGATGGCGGCGGCGGAGTCCTTTTCGCCGTCCTTCTTATCGGCGTCCTTTTTCTTGGCCTTGGCCCCGCCCTTGATCTTGTCCAGGTCGGCGCCGGCCCGGGCCGCCGACTTGAAGGGCTTACCGTCGAAATCGGCGACGGCGGAAATCCAGAAATCGTCCACTGGGTCGGTCATCAACAGGACCTCGACGTTCTTGGCCTTGAAGCCTTCCAGGTGTGGGCTTTTGAGCAACGCGTCGGCGTCAACGCCGGAGATGTAATAGATGGCGTCCTGGGACTTCTTCATCCGCCCAACGTAATCCTCGAGGCTGACGAGGCCGTCCTGGGTGGTGCTTTTGAACCGCGCCAGGCCCAAAATCCGCTCGCGGTTTTCCGGTTCCTCGTAGATGCCTTCCTTCAACACGGCGCCGAAGTTGTCCCAGAATTCGGCGTATTCGTCCGGCTTCTTTTCGGCCTTTTTCTTGAGCTCCGAAAACAGGCGCCTGGCCAGCCCGGACTTGATCTTTGCCAGTTGCGGGTTGTGCTGGAACATCTCGCGGCTGATGTTCAGCGGCAGGTCTTCCGAATCGACGATGCCGCGCATGAAGCGCAGATAAGGCGGCAGCAGCCCCTCGCAGTCGTCGGTGATGAACACACGCTTGACGTAGAGCTTCACCTGCGGCTTGCGGTCCGGGTGGAACAGGTCAAAGGGCGGTGTCGAGGGGATGAACAAAAGGTTGGTGTAGGCGAGCACGCCTTCGACCTGGTTGTGCAGGATCATCCACGGTTGGTCGAACGAATGGCTGACGTGTTGGTAGAATTCCTTGTACTGGTCTTTGGTGATCGATTTCTTGTCGCGGGTCCACAGCGCCGAGGCGGTGTTCAGGGTCCTGTCGCCCCCGTCTTTACCTTCGGCCCCGTCTCCGCCTTCTCCTTTCAGCACCACCGGGATGCCGATGTGGTCCGAGTGCTGCTTGACGACGGTCTCGATGTGGACCGGGTCCAGGAACTCGTCCTGCTTCTTGTCCAGGTGGACGATGACATCGGTGCCGCGCGCGTCGCGCTCGGCCTCGGCGATGGTGAACTCGCCACGGCCGTCCGACGACCACAACCAGGCGTCCTTGCCGCCCGCCTTGCGCGTCAGCACCTCGACCTTCTTGGCGACGATGAACGACGAATAGAAGCCGACGCCGAACTGGCCGATCATCGCCAGCTTATCCTCGCCGGCGCCGTTGATCTGGTCGACGAAGGCCTGGGTGCCAGAGCGCGCGATGGTTCCCAGCGCCCCGGTCAGGTCATCGTGGTCCATACCGATGCCGTTGTCCGATACGGTGAGGGTCTTGGCTTTTTTGTCGATGGCGAGGGTGATTCGGAAATCGGCGTCACCTTCGGTCAGCTTCGGCTCGGTCAGGGCCTCGTAACGAAGCCGGTCGCAGGCGTCGGACGCGTTGGAGATCAGCTCGCGCAGGAAGATTTCCTTATGGCTGTAGAGCGAATGGGCGACGATATCGAGAAGCTTGCTGACTTCCGCCTGAAAGGTGAATTTTTCTACCGCCATGGCGTTTCCTGACGTCTTTAATCGGGGGCCGGTGTGTCCGCTGCCTGATATGCGTCAAGGGGGCCGGTTGCGCAAGCCCCAGGGAAGAGAATCGGCTGGAATCCCAAGGCCGGGGATTTCCCGAAATCCGATCGCGCCTTGACGCCCGGGCGCCGGCTCGGCCAAGGTCATCCCATGAGCTTCTTCACCCCGGACAAGGAAAAGCTTTCCAAGGCCCGCGACCGCCTGCTCGAAGAGATCGCCGCCAACGCGCGGGAAACCAAAAACTGGACCGGGCGGGCCCGGTTTTCCGACGCCGTGATGGCGGCCATGGCCCATGTGCCGCGCCATGAATTCGTCGATCCCAAGGACACCGTCGCCGCCTACGTCAACCGGCCGCAGTCCATCGGTCATGGCCAGACCATCTCGCAGCCCTACATCGTCGCCCTGATGAGCGACCTTTTGGACTTGGAGCCCACCGACCGGGTACTCGAAATCGGCACCGGGTGCGGCTATCAGGCCGCCGTGCTGGCCGAGCTGGCGGCCCGGGTGTATTCCATCGAGACGGTGAAACCGCTCGCCGATCAGGCCCGCCGGCGCCTGAAATCCCTCGGCTACGACAACGTCGAGGTCAGCACCGGCGACGGATTCGATGGCTGGCCCGATCAGGCCTCCTTCGACGCCATCATCGTCACCGCGGCGCCAGAAAGGATTCCGCAAACGCTCATCCAGCAACTCCGCCCCGGCGGCCGCATGGCCATCCCCATTGGCCGGGTGCACGAAACCCAGACCCTGGTCCGCGTGACCAAGGACGCCGAAGGCAACGTCAGCGAGCAGGCGGGCCTGCCGGTCGCCTTCGTGCCGATGGTGGCGAAAAAATTCAGATAACCTTTTAATCCGCCCTCACATGCACGACGCGGGGAGCGGCGCGGCGCGAGGGCACGCCCTTCGGCATGTGGGCGAGGACGTCTTCCCAGTGGTTCTGGAGAGCGAAATAGGCCGCTTCATCGATGCCCAGCGAACGGATCAGGCTTTTGGCAATCTGGCGTTGGTATTCCGTTGCATTTTCCATAATGCCGTCTTTCTAGACTCTCCCGGCCAGAAGGGCCAATCAACCTCTGTCAACAGGGCGTGAGAGAGGCGTGAGGGCTCCTCTCGGGGTCGTGAACGGCTCTCCCGTTCCATCCCGTCTCTTGCCATTGCGGGCTCAAACCTGCCACCCTTGCGTCCATGCAGATCGATACGTCGAGAACCCGCTCGCGCATCGTCGCCGTGCTCGGGCCGACCAACACCGGCAAGACCCACCTGGCGATGGAGCGCATGCTCGGCCACGCCTCGGGCATGATCGGCTTTCCGCTCAGGCTGCTGGCGCGGGAGAATTACGACCGCGCGGTGGTCCTCAAGGGCCGGGGGCTGGTGGCGCTGATCACCGGCGAGGAAAAGATCATCCCACCAGGCGCGCGCTATTTCCTGTGCACGGCGGAATCGATGCCCTTGGACCGCAAGACGGCGTTCGTCGGCATCGACGAGATCCAGATGTGCGCCGACCCCGACCGCGGCCACATCTTCACCGAACGGCTGTTCAGCGCGCGGGGCCGCGACGAGACCATGTTCCTGGGTTCCGACGTCATCAAGTCCTTGATCCGCCAACTGGTGCCCGAGGCCGAATTCGACACCCGGCCGCGGCTTTCGACGCTCAGCTATACCGGCGAGCGCAAGACAGCGCGCTTGAAGCCGCGCACCGCCGTCGTCGCCTTCTCGGCATCGGAAGTCTATGGCCTGGCCGAGCTGGTGCGCCGGCAGCGCGGCGGCGCGGCGGTGGTCCTCGGCGCGCTCAGCCCGCGCACCCGCAACGCCCAGGTCGCCATGTACCAGGAAGGCGAGGTCGATTACCTGGTCGCCACCGACGCCATCGGCATGGGCCTCAACATGGACGTCGACCATGTCGCCTTCGCCGGCACTCAAAAGTTCGATGGCCGGGTGCGGCGCCAATTGACGGCGCCGGAACTGGCGCAGACGGCGGGCCGCGCCGGGCGCCACATGAACGACGGCACCTTCGGCACCACGGCCAACATCGGACCGCTCGACGCTGACACGGTGGCGCGGATCGAAAACCACCACTTCGAGCCCCTGAAGTTCCTCTATTGGCGCAACCCGAACCTCGATTTCTCGTCCCTGGCGGCGCTCATGCGGAGCCTCACCGAGCCGCCCCGGACGCCGGGACTGATCAAGGCCCGCGAAGCCGGTGACGAGCAGGCCCTCCGGCACCTGGCCCAGGACCCCGAAATCGCCGCACGGGCCGCCTCCCCCACGGGACTGCGGCTGCTCTGGGACGTGTGCCGAATCCCCGATTTCGGCAAGGTCATGAGCGACGCCCATTCACGCCTTCTGGGCGCCATCCATGGCCACTTGACCGGACCCCGGGGCCGCCTGCCGAAGGACTGGCTAGCGGCCCAGGTGACGCGGCTCGAGCGCACCGACGGCGGAATCGAGACCCTGGCCGCGCGCATCGCCGCCATCCGCACCTGGACCTACGTTTCCCATCACCCCGACTGGCTCGACGATGCCTCGGGCTGGCAGGACAGGACCCGGGCCATCGAGGACAAGCTGTCCGACGCGCTGCACCGGGGCCTGACGCAGCGCTTCGTCGACAAGCGCGCCGCCATCCTGGTCAGCCGCATCAAGGACCGGGACGAACTGCTGGCCGCCGTCAACGGCGACGGCGAGGTCACTGTCGAGGGCCATTTCATCGGCCGGATGGAAGGCTTCCGCTTCGTTGCCGACGAGGATGCCGGAGATTTCGGGGACGGCGCCGCCGCCAAGGCGGTGTCGGGCGCCGCCGAGAGGGCGCTCCGCGGCGAGATCGCCTCGCGGCTGAAAACCCTCGAGGCCGATGCGGACGAAAAATTCGAACTCGTTGCTGACGGCGATGGAATCCCTGGGGATTGGCCCAGGCGCATCGCTTGGCGCGGTGCGGTGGTGGCCAGGCTGGCCGCCGGGCCGTCGTTGTTGAAGCCCGCCGTCGAGCCGTTGTTTAGTGATCTCCTCGACGCGCCGGGGCGCGAACGGTTGCAAAGGCGCCTGCGGACGTGGCTGGACGGCCACGTTTGTCGCGTCATGGAGCCGTTGCCGGCGGCGCTCAAGGCCGACGTGCCGGCGCCCGTGCGCGGCATCGTCTTCCAGCTTGCGGAAAACCTGGGCTCCATCGGCCGCGACGCGGTGGCGCCGCAGATCGAGGTCCTGGGCAAGGCCGGGCGCAAGGACCTGCGCCTGCTGGGCGTGCGCCTCGGCCGCCACCGGGTGTACATGCCGGCCCTGGCCAAGGCCCCCGCCGTGGCCATGCGGGGGCTCCTGTGGGTTGTGGCGCGGGGTCCCGGCGCGCCGCCGCCGCCTCCGCCGCCGTCCTGGGGCCGGGTATCGCTGCCGGTGGCTGGCGATGCCCCCGGTGGATTTTACCAGGCCATGGGCTACGTGCCCTTCGGTGCCCTGGCGGTGCGCGCCGACATCGCCGAGCGCATCGCCTCGAAGGCGTGGGCGCTGGGCCGCAAGGGAGCCTTCGAGGCAACTGCGGAGTTGATGTCCCTGGCCGGCTGCGGCGCCGGCGGCATGGCGGCCATCCTCAAGGGCCTCGGCTACCGGGGCCGCAAGGACAAGGGCGGGGTCACCCGCTTCCGGCGGGCGTCGAAGCCCAAGCCAAAAAAACAAGAGACGGGGAGGGCTGTAGGCTCGACAGGGAAACAACAAGAGGCCAGGAAGCCCCGGCGCAAGAGGGTGATTCAAGACTCGCCGTTCGCCAAGCTCGGCGGCCTGACGGCGGCCCCAGTGAAATAAGAGGAAAATAGGTTAGTTTTGGACGCGCAACGCCTGGACAAGTGGCTGTGGTATGCGCGGTTCTTCAAGAGCCGCTCGCTGGCGACCAAGTTCTGCGCCTCGGGCCGGCTCAGGGTCAACGGGGCCGTCGTCTCCAAGGCCCATCACCGCCTTAAAGTCGACGATGTGCTGACGTTTCCCAAGGCTCGCCATATCCGCGTCGTCCGCGTCGCTGGCCTGGGAGCCCGCCGCGGCCCGGCCAAGGAGGCGCAGGCCCTTTACGACGACCTGCAGCCGCCGCCGTCTCTTTCGAGGCCGGGGAAAAAGCCCCCCGGTGAGCCCCGGTCCTTGGCGGCGGCCAAGCGCAAGCGCGGCGCCGGAAGGCCGACCAAACGCGAACGCCGGGAGACGGATCGGTTGAGGGGGGAGTAAGAGGGGAGGGGATGATCCGGGCCCCTAGGTCCGCTTTTAGCCAAAAGCGGCCGTTCTGAGGACCGTTGATTTATATCCGCTTTACTCCCGAAAGCGGACCTTTTTAAGTACTGGCGTTTATGTCTGCTAATGACCCAAAGCGGACATTGATCGGATTACCTTATTTTACGGGTTAGGCGGAAATGAACCGGTTTCCGTAGGGACTATTTAGCGAGATTTCAGACTTTCGATCTTCGTCCTTATGTACGCTTTATGGCAACGGAGAATTTTGAACAAGCAATCGCCATCATCGTCGTATCTCAAAAGGCTACAGAGGGAAACGATTCCAATGGCTGTGGGAATTTGATATGATAACCGAGGATTTGAGGTTTTCTTGGAAATTGTTAGTTGATAGGAGAACAAAGATGCAAGTGTTGATGATTTTAGGTCTTGGCATATTCCTTCTTGTCGCCCCGGGTTTAAGCTACGCCGATGGTGGAGTTGTCGAAACAGTCACCACCACGGTCAAGGAAAACCCGGGTAAATCAGTTGGAGTTGTTGGTTGCGCAGCCCTCATCATCTTCCCTCCTGCGGCTATTTGGTGCGCCGCAACTATTGTTGGGGGAGCCACCTACGACGGCGACGTGCAAAAACTTTTAAAAGAAGCAGGGTAATAATGAGCGGGGAGTTAACGTGAACAGGCTCTGGTTAGGATAAATTCCGACGCCGGTCTCCCCGACCTCGAAGAAAGTGCACCCAAAGGGGTAACGTGAACGTGTGAACCCTGCGGGCGGTTTTTTATCGGGGGCTAATGAACTCGCGCCGCTGGTGGGCGTTCCTTCGATTGCAATTCTTCAACCGCCGCCAGCACACGCTTCCACGTAGCTTGCCCGTCCAAGTCGCCATCGTCTAGCCGTTCATCGACCAGCATGGCAGCATGGATCGTGGCGTCAGCGCCGTGCTGCTTAACCAGTCCGTTGGCGATACGGTAAATGTCTATGTTTTCGATTTTTTTCATATCTCAGGTGGGTAGTTGAATGTCCGCTTTACCCCCGAAAGCGGACCTTTTGGGCAGGCATGAAAAACGTCTGCTTATGACCCAAAGCGGACATTGATCAGATTGTATGGTTTAGCAAGATTGTGCCAAAACCCAGCGTTTCGAGTGAGGCTCTCATTCAACCACGAAAAGGATAAACGTGGTGGCCTTGAACATTGACCGATATGGCGAGAAGCCCCCCTGCGAAGGGTTGTGACATAAAATCACCGTTGTCCAGGTTTTGATAGGCCGACGTTATAAACATTGTTTTCAAATCTGGACCGCCAAATACAGGCATGGTCGGTTGCGAAACAGGTAAAAGGATTTCCGCGTCCAAATTGCCGTCCGGCGACACCCTAATCAGCTTTCGACCGCCGTAGAGTGCTGCCCAATAGCCGCCTTTTATGTCCATGGCCGCGCCATCCACACCACCGGTTTTATCTCTATCGAATAGGTAAAATTCTCGTTCCACCATGCATTCGCCGGATGCCAAGTCGAACTTGTATGACCGCACGACATTGGTGCGTGTGTCCGTGTGGTACATCACACTATTATCGGGATTCCAGGCAAGGCCGTTGGGAATGCGATATTTAGACCTGATCTTGGTGACCGTTAAATCGGGATCTATTCGATAGAAATTTCCGGTCGGCCGACTCGCATCCACCGTATTCATCGTACCAACCCAAAGTCGCCCCGCCTCGTCACATTTGCCGTCGTTGGGTCTGTTTTCGGGCTCGTCGGCTTCGAGTGTTACAAGTAGATCAAGTTGTGCTGACCGTGTATCAAAACCGTATATCCCGTCTTGCAGGGCAATAACCAAACCGCCTTTTCGGCGCAAAGCGATCATGCCCGGGAAACTCGGCAATTCCCAGGTTCGGGTTTCTTGGTTATGGGGGGTCGTCCGATGAAGTTTTTTGCCGAGAATATCGACCCAATAAATGGCACTTTCTTTGGACGACCAAACAGGACTTTCGCCGAGCAAAGCCCTTTCATCGGATATACATCTAATTTCCATAGTCGAATTACAAATAAAAACACGCGACACATCAACGACGGAGTCCGCTTTTGGCTATTAGCGGACATTCAGTGCGGTTCCAATATCATTCGTACCGGATTGCTATTAGCCAGCCTGGCTGCTGGTGTACACCATGAACCGGTGTTTTCACGGGAATTTGGTGACCACCGTCACCGGGGCGTGCGGCGCGGCGCCGAGGTCACTGACCTCGGCCTGGAGGTCATCGA
>Ga0208113_1000820_pt1 | contig 15254 bp, 10 predicted proteins | sample Knorr_S7_td_NADW_FD_185598 | JGI IMG/M metagenome (GOLD analysis project Ga0208113, IMG submission 185598) | Marine microbial communities from Southern Atlantic Ocean transect - Knorr_S7_td_NADW_ad_2505m_LV_A (SPAdes) (version 2) | ecosystem: Environmental > Aquatic > Marine > Oceanic | place...
CCGCCCGGTAGGATTCGGGCCAGCCTGTCTTCTAAGGTATCCGTCATGCGTCCTCGCCAGTGCTTCATCACTTGAAAGGTGGCGCATGCCACCTTTTGCGGTAGAACCCGCTCCCATAGGGAGCGGATCACATGTCTAGGTCGACTATCAGAGGCGCGTGGTCAGAGACGGTCAGCCCTCCCTCACGAAGCACCTCGGCCGATTTGAACAGAGGTCTCGCGGTGGCATTGGCTAGCACGTAGTCGATTCTCCAGCCGCGGTTCTCCTCCCTTGCACGACCGCGGTTCGACCACCATGTGTACGGGCCTTTTCTAGGTCCGACGTGGATCCTCAGCAGGTCGTGCCAGCCGTTGTCGAGCAATCGGGTGAACCACTCGCGTTCGCAGTCGAGGAACCCGGAGGTCTTACGGTTGCCCGATGGGTTCCAGATGTCGTCCTCTTCATGGGCGATGTTGAGGTCGCCGCAGAGCAGTGCAGGCTCGTCTGAGTCGGTGAAGCGCTTGGACCAGACCAGCATGTCCTCAATCCATCTTTCCTTGTACGCCTGGCGCTCGGGGCCGGACGAGCCGTTAGGCAGGTACATGTTGACGCAGTGCAAATCTCCGTGCTTGGTGTGCAGTACCCTACCATCGGGGTCACGGGTCTCGTCAAGCTCCGTGTCTATACCACGCCCGACCTCAGAAAGACCAACTCGAGAGCATGTCATAACGCCCGAGTATCCCTTCTTCTCAGCCGGGTGCCAGAGCACCTCATGACCGTCCGGAGGCGCCCAGTCAGGGGGCATCTGCTCTGGAAGGGCTCGCGTCTCCTGAAACAGCCAGATGTCGGCATCTATGAGGTCGATGAATCGATCTAGTCCCTTCCGATGGGCTGCCCTGATGCCATTTAGGTTCCAAGTGACGACTCGCACAGACGGCCACTACTGAGAGAGGTCTTTGACCTTCTCGACTAGGTCCATCTTGCTCACGCGGTAAGTTCCGTAGGGAGTGCATATCACTGAAATCACAACGACGATCAGAATCAGTTTGAGTGCGGCCATGGTGTCGGGTTGCAGAGTGAAGAAGAAGGCCCACTGGACCGTTGCGGAAATTAGGTACTGGGCCATGACAATTGTGAACATCGCAGCGAGAATTCCTCCAATCAGGCCAATCGCCAGATGCTCACCCAGCATCATCGACCTGATTCTCGATATCGGGGCACCTAGTACTCTTAGGGTGGCCAACTCCGAGTCGCGCTCGGAGAGGTTCATCAACAGGGTGTTGAAGAGTACTGCGATGGCTATGATGACTCCCAATCCAAGAATGGCGTTGTAGATTCCCTGCTGCTTCTCTAGCAGCGAGTCGAAGGAGTCCAACATATCCTGCTTCTGGGTGATTCCGATTGACATCTCGCCAATCTGCTCGTCCAATTCGACCCCCTCTGGTAGACTCAGGAGAACTGTAGTCGCTTCTAGCCCAATTGCATCAGAGAGATCTGAGCGGTGGAAGTAGATAGTTCGAGAGATCTCGCCCCTAGTTACCCCGGCAATCTCGACATCGAGAGAGAACGGTCCGAACATCACGGTCTGGGTCTGTCCGACCTCCCATTCGAGGAAAATCATGGTTCCCTCGTCGACTAGTACCTGAGTGATTGTCGCTCCGGATGCAGGGAGTGAGCCCTCCTTCAGATTGAGTGGCAACATAGCATCATCACCGGTCGAGATGACATCGAGTCCGTAGGCTAGGAACTGCCTCGTGTCCCCCTCGGCATTCCCTGGGAAAACCAGCATTGACTCGTGGCCCGCCCCGTTCTCCTCGGCCCATCCGATTACCGCGTCCTCTCCTCCGAACGGCACGTTGACCTGAGCGTCCCAGTTCTGACCATCTACTCCGAAGACCTCGCCCATGGAGTCCATCATCAGGGACATAGTACCGAAGATTAGCATGGAAAGTCCTACTGCGAAGAAAGTGAATATCAGTCTCATCGGCTTCCTCATGCTCGATCTGATGGTCAGACCAACTGTGGCCGGCAGACGCGAGGTCAGCCTCTGGATCCCCCGTGAGGAGAGTCTGACTTCATGCTGGCCCCTCAGTATCTCGAGAGGTTGCATCCTCGAAGCATCTAGGGCCGGTTTAATCCCGGCAATCAGGACTACTCCCATCGCGATTACGAAGTTCTGCACAATGAGGGAGGCGTCAGTGTGGAAGCCTATGGCTGGGATACCGATGAAGTCCTCATACAACGCGACCATCGCGGGCCCTCCGAATACAACACCCAGCACGATGCCGATGGAAGAGCCAATCAGTCCTATGGCGATAGGTGCGAGTATGAATCCCGGCATAATCGCCGACTTCGGTACTCCCAGAGTCCGCAGGATGGCAATCTCCCGGGCCTGCGACTGGATCAACCTCTGCAGGCTCAGGAAGATGGTGATGCCGGCAACCATCGCAATCATTCCTGTAATGATTGGATAGGTTTTACTCGCTCCCTCAGCGTCTGCACGCAGGAGCTCGACAGAATAAACTCCCGATCTGTCGTAGGTGGTGAAGGAGGCATCGTCGGCGGCCATCACGGTGTCCCTGACTGAGGAGATGATCTCGCTCAAACGCTCGCCCTCGACTTCTTCGGTCGACTGCAGGTCATACTCAGGTGAACCTGCCACGTCTAGGAGGAGCAGGTTGGCCGAGCCAGCGCTGAGGTTGGCCAGACGCTCAATCCCGGTGTCCGAGAGATAGCCAGTAGCAAAGGTGCCCGGGTCGGCAGGGAGGATTGAGCCATGTTGGGAGAAGAAGAGGTGTTGGGAGTGGTACCCAATCCCGACCACTGTGAAGTCCATACTGCCATGTCCGGCACCTATCGATACGTTGTCCCCGATGCCAATCTCCATCCCCGAGGCTGCGTGCTCGTCGAGCACTATCTCGTCATCTGCAGAAGCGAGTCTTCCTGAACAGCAGTCGTTCTCAGGCATCCAGACTCGATCGACCCGCCCCTCATCGATGCCGTGCCACACCGCTGGAATCAGCTTCTCCTCGCCCTCGTTGATATGGAACATCAGCCCGTCGATGACCATTCTGGGCTCACAGGTCTCCAGAGGCATCGAGGCATCGGGCCATTGCTCGGAGATGGTCTGGCAGAGCGAGGCGGCGGTAGCTCCGTCCCAAGTGGCTGCTGAGTTCTCGACCCAGATATCCGGGAGGTTCACTCCGTCCTCATCGTCAGCGTATATGTTGTCGTACAGGGTCTGAGTGGAATTGGCGTATGTGCCGAAGGAGATTCCCGCGAAGACGCCGACGGCGATCATCAGGACGACGGAGTAGAGCCTGAGCTTGGTGCGCCACAGGCTTCTAGCGAGCCTCTTGGTCAAGAGTGTGGACACCCAAGCACCTCACTAGATCCCCGGAGCCGAGTCGGACATTATCCGGCCGCTGTCCAACCTCACGATCCTAGTCGCGTAGTCGATCAGAGATTCATCGTGGGTAACGAAGACGCAGGTGATTCCCTCGGCCTCACAGGCCTTGACGAGGACTTCCATGACCATCGCCGAAGTCTTGGAATCGAGGTTTCCGGTCAGTTCGTCGCCCAGTAGCAGCCTCGGGCTCTTGGCGAGGCTCCTTGCTATCGCCACCCGTTGCTGCTGGCCACCGCTGATCTCAGCGGGGAAGCGGTCGACCTCGGACTCTAGACCTACGAGATTGAGCAACTGGAGTGCCCGGGCCTCATCGCGCCCTCCGGTCAACTCCTGTATGAGCAGGATGTTCTCGAGCACGGTGAGGTCCTGCAGGAGGTTGAAGAACTGGAAGACGTATCCTATGTTTTCCCTGCGAAAAGTGGTCATAGCCTCCGAGTCGTGTCGTGGGACCGGGGTGCCGCCGAAGTCGTAGGAGCCATCAGTAGGGCTGTCCAAGGCCGAGATGCAGTTCAGCAGAGTCGTCTTGCCCGAGCCGGACGGGCCGAGCAGGATGATGCGTTCCCCCTCATGGATGTCGAGATCTATCCCATCCAGTGCCTTGATTGTCTCCGAAGCCATCACGTAGTGCCTCTCCATGCCCCTGATACTGACCATCGGCCCCGGCATCTGAACTACTCCGTAGTTCACCGAGGGCCGCGAACTAATCAACCTCACGCGAGCAAAGTTAGGATTTTGAGGCCCCGGCGAAGAAGGCCATCGAGTCACGGAACAACTCTTCCCTGCGACGAATCTTATTGTCCCTTACCTTGAGCCAGGTGAATGCGACTGCGATGAACAGCAAGATCGGGAGGAAGACCTCCGCGTGGTACCTCTCCATGAACTCGATTATCCCCCTGGCTGTGTAGGCCCAAGTCAGCGAAGCAGCGGTCCCCCCTATCAGACAAGCTGCGAAGACACGCTCGAATGGCATTCTGGCCACCAGTCCGAGCATCGCACCGACAAGCACCCCGCTGGCCATGAAGGGTATCCAGACGAAAACGATGAGCCCCCAGTAGCCGTAGCGGTCGATCCTGCCCTGATTCTTGTGGGCCACGTACTCCACTGACGAAAGGATGTCCCCCATGAACGGGTTCTGCAGCAGGGCTCCAGCAATCCCTCCTCGCTTGGCTACCATCGCCTCGCCAGTGAACTCTTTGACGCCCTGCTCGACCCTTCCCGCAATAGCTCGGTCGGCTAGAGTCGATTTCTCATTGCGGGCACTGACCACCAGTGATCTCCCACTTAAGTGGGGTGTGAGATCGGAGGAGAGCTGCTCCTCGAGGTCGTCCTGGAGGTCCTTGTAGGACGGCTTGAACAGGAAGTAGGCGAAGCGCTGTACAGGCCGGTAGATCACGCGCACGAAGACGGCTTCCTCGTCGGCCATTATCGCGGTGCCGAAGTCGACGAGGTCGTGCTTCCTGAACCAGCGCGCCAGGCTTTCCTGTCCCGCTGATTCCAACTTCCCAAAGGCGCTCATCCCTGTGAAAAAATCGCTGTAGTCCTCTGCGAGAGGTATCCTGTTGCTTCCCCAAGCCATGAAGTTAGAGTCCAAGGAGTTGAGGTCGTCGCCTGAGGTCACCGAATCAGTGCAGACGACCTTCAACTGCAGAGGGCGCATCTCGCCGAATATCGCGTACTCCTCGAGCAGGTGCTTGGTTATCTCAGCGCGGACGTCGACAGGGGTGGCGATGGTCTTGCCAGTCGTTCTGTAAGGAAGGTAGACGTCGATGGAAATCGGTCTGTCCTGCAGTTTCATCCTGTCGAAGTCGACCTTGAAGCGCAGGTCCTCGGCGACCCCCCTTATGGTCCTCTCAATGAGCCTCCTCATCTGAGCCGTGGATAGTAGATCGGCAGTATCTCGGTGGTAGAGTCTGTGCATCAGCGGGTACTGCACGCAAAGGAAGAATATCGACATGCCCAGAGAAACGAATGCCAGCCACCAAGCAGGGATACCAGCGCTGCCGCCCCATAGCATGGCGGTCTCTCTTCCACCGCCCCACTCGGCGGCCATCAGATTCCAACCCCACTCGCCCAATCCCTCGATTGTCCAGCATGAGCGCGGTTCGGTGTCGATGATCTTGATTGACCCCTCCTTGACTGAGACTGAGACCTCCTTGACCCTGGCCTCAGACAGCGATGATGAAACGCTGTCGTAATCGTCCTGATTGGCCACGGAAGACAGATCGTCAGCGGAATCGGAGGCCCACAGCGTAGCGACTAGCTGATACTCGCCATCGGACACTCCGTCGTCCAGCTGCAGGTGCGCCCCGATGTCGCCCAGTCCTCCCTTGAATATGGAACTCAGAGGGTCTCCGTCGCTGATGAGCAGGTCGATGACGAGCACAGTGCCGCTCTCCGGTGCGTTGTGGGTCTGTGCGAAGACCTCGTCGTGGGAGGCCCAGATGTCGAAGTAGACCTCTCCCGTTCGGTCGATGCACTGCTCGCCTTTGTCTAGAGGGGTACTGGAGAGGGTCTTATCCACCACGACTGAATCGGCAGCGAAGGTACCGGCTGACATCAGAGCGATGCCTCCGAAGAACACCACCCCGGCGATGAGGCCGAAGAGCAGGGTCCAGTCGTCGAAAGTCCCTCTGAAGAACCTCCTACCACCCTCCCTGCGCTGCCGTATCCGATCCAGCTCCCTGTCGATGGGGGAGGGGGCCGTTGGGTCCTGCGGAACTTTCGCCGCTGCCGTCACGGTGGCGGGAGACAAGGAGAGTCTCATAGCCCTGTCCCCACTAGGGGACAGGGGATGTCTGGTTCACAGGCGTAATCAGTCTCGGCGGGTTGCCAAAGCGGCTCCCAGAAGCACAACCACTGCCATCAGCGCGCCGAAGCCCGGTAGCATCTCAGCAGTGGCGAACGAATCGGATGTGTACTGGTCTGCCCAGGTGTCGTACAGCTCGACCTGGACGCCCGGCATGAGATTGTCAATGACCAAAGTGTCCATGTCTGAAATCAATCCATCACCGTCGTAGTCTAGGTACTCGTAGGTGAATTCGTACTCGGCGATCGCGGGATCGACCGTAGCTGAGCCCTCGGTAAGTCCGTTCGAAGCGGCGATTGTGCAGTTCGAGATAGGGGGCTCGTTGCCCTCCTCGTCAGGCTCACCGCAATCGACAAGGAACCTGACCTCGAAGTCCGAGATAGGAGCGTTCAGGGTCTGGCCCATGACCATCATGGTGACCCGGGAGGGTTCGTCGTCGCCTCCTTCACCATCGTCATCGTCACCATCGTCATCATCGGCACAGCAGAAGGCCCAGAAAATCTCGAACTCGTACAAATCCAGTCCGCCGCTGTCATCGTCGTCGAACATGTCAATGATGTCAGAGAGGCCATCAAAGTCTTCTTCTGACATCTCCTCGCCGTCCGTCTGATTATCGAAGTCAGCCCACTCCGAGGCAGTGAGTTGTCCGTCATCGTCAGCGTCCATCCAGTCGAAAATCTGCTCTGGATTCGCCTCCCCGGGATCGAACATGGCTCCTATGCCATCGATGACGCACTGTACCTCGTTGATGTCGATCATGTCGTTGCCATCATAGTCGCAATCATCCCACAGAGTTGCAATCGAGTCCGAGTCGAGTTCGGGGTTCGATGGGTCGGACTCCCAGAAATCCTCGAACTCCTGGAAGGACACGTAGCCGTCTTCATTCGCATCTGCCGCCTCCATGGCCTCCTCGGGAGTCGGTGTGCCATCATCGGAGCCGTCATCGTCTGATCCCGGCCACTCATCTCCTCCAGAGGTCCACTCGTAGTCCTCGCTCTGTCCGAAGTCGTCAGTGCAGTGCCAGCCGTCATCCTCGTGGTCCTCGCAGTAATACCACCAAGTGTCCCAGTCTTCATCATCTTCAGAATACTTGCAATACCAAGCGTTCTCTTCTCCATCTGCGTCTCCTTCCCACTCGCAGTGGCCGCCCTCGTAAGATTGCCAGTAGACGTCGTTTCCATCGTCGCCGCCATCGTCATCGCCGGAGGATTCCAACAATTGCGTAAATTCGTCGAGGTTCAGCAGGTCGTCCCCATCGATATCACCGCTGTAGAACCAGTTAGCCGTTCCCTCCTCGTCCTCGCTGGACATAGGAGGTTCCCCGTCCTGCTCGTTTTCGTTGTTGATGTAATCGATGAGTTCCTGCAGGCTCAGATAGCCGTCGTCGTCCGTGTCCATGTAGTCCATCATCTGCTCTGGATCCTCATCGCCACCATCGTCACCAAAGCCGCCCAACATGGCCCCGATGCCGTCGATGAAGCACTGCATCTCGTCGATGTCAATCAGGTCGTTGCCGTCATAGTCGCAATCATCGAACAGAGTTGCAACCTCTTCCGAATCGAGTTCGGGGTTTTCTGGATCGGATTCCCAGGCGTCCTGGAACTCCTGGTGGCTCATGTAGCCGTCACCGTCGGTGTCTACGTCCTCCATAGCCTCCTCGGGAGTCGGGATGTCGCCGCCTTCGCCGTCATCGTCAGACTCGTCAGAGCCATCGCCACAGTCGTCCCAGCCATCGTCGACGAAGTCCCTCGGGATCTCGTTTCCGTTGTCACAGTAGAACGTGTCATCGTCGCCATCATCACCATCGTCCCAGTTGTCCTCGGGCATACCCTCGACGTGGAAATTGATTGGTATCGAGGTCCTAGGCAAGGTGTCGTCGACCTCGATGACTACGGCGTCCCCCCACATCGCGGTGTAACTGCACGAGCTACTGGCTGAGCCGGGCGCGTTGCGCGAGCCGTAATCGGTTGATATCTCGAAGGACATGAGGTCCTCGTTATCGTCGATCAAGGTGACGATGGAGATGTCGTGCCCGGTGTCGTTGGTGTACTCGAGGGTCATGGTCTGGACCCCGGCCTCATCCCCGTAGGTGATTACAGGCTCCGCATCGACAGGCATCTCGCTGGACAGGTCGCTAACATCGCACGTCGGCAGATCGAGCATTTCGTTCATCTCCCCGGGATCAGACACACTCACCAGCGAGGAGATGACATCCATGACATCGGGGTCCGCATCTCTGGTCTGGTACGAGCCCATTCCGGCATTCTCACCGGCCATCATCCCGCCCATGGTGTAGTGGACATTGACGAGTTCGCCAACTTGGATCTGGGTGAATTCGTAGGTCATGAAAGGCACGACCGATATGCCCATCTTGACGTAGACCGAATCGGTACCCAAATCAGCCATCACCATCTCCTCGATGACTGTGTCCGTCTGCATGTTCATATCGGTATTCCACTCGCTCGATGTGATTGACAACGAGTATCCCGCGCGAGGAATAATTTCGAGCATCTCGTCTATTTTCATCTGCTCGGTCATGGCAGTGATGAAGATCTCCATAGAGGCCATATAGATACAGTCGCCCAACAGCTCCGCGGTGGCGTTGTCGTCGTAGTTCTCGGCGTTCTCGTCCATACAACCGAGGATATCGTCAACGATTTCTTCGATTTCGGGACTGGAAGTGCATCCGGCCAACGGGGTGGCTATCAGTAGTAGGCTTGCAAGTAGAGCATACGCTCGGGTCATTGTTCGTGGGCCGCTCTGAACCGCTTATGAAGAATGGGGCGGCGTAGGTCACTCCCAATTTCCGGTGATGTCGCTCCACATCAACAGTGCTAGGGCATCGAGCCCGGTTTGCATTCCTGCCTCAAGGCCTCCGCGCCCGCCCGCTAGGGTGTACAGGACATCGACCCTGTCGGTGGGAGCGTGCTTGGGAGACTGCTCGCAGGTGTCGTCCTCCTCCTGCAGGAACTCGTGCATGCCGCGGAACCAGGTCGCCGGCCAGCCTCGCGAGATGAAGTTGTAGTGATCCGAGTTGCCTTTGGTGTCGTCCATCACGACGACCCATTCGGTCGGGTACTCGAGATGCTCGTACAGCACGACCCCCAGCCTGTCCTGCAGCGCTACTGCCTGCTCCCTCATCTCATCGGTCACGTTCACCCCCCGGTCCTCGTAGTACGACCAGTCGTCAACCGGTGAGGTGAACAGGTAGAGGTGGAAGTAGTCCTCGTCGCAGCCGCTGAGCTGGCTGACCAACTGCGTCTCGACCGGCCAGTTCAGGCCGTACATGTCGAGATTGATGTATGTCGCAATCTCGACGCCCTCGGGCAGCGTGGTGAGGAAGGTCTCGCTGCCGTAGCCGGCGCTCTCGGGGGAGCTGCTGCCCTGCCACTCCTCGTAGTCCCAGACCGCGAACTTCCAGGTGTGCTTGGGTCTGACGTCGATTCCTGGCAGAGCCTCGGACAGGTTGGACTGCCACTCCATCATCAGGCGCGCGAGCTCGAGCACGGAGGCGGTTCCTGTCGCGTCGTCGTAGGCCCCCTGAGAGGTGCATCCTGGGTACTCTATCCCTATGACGATCTGCTGGCTGTAGCAGATGGCGTCGTAGTGGCCCCCGACGACTATCCACGAGTCCGGGTCCTCTCCCTCCATGGTGGCGATGTAGTTGCGGCAGTCTTCGCACAGCTCGGTGGTGAAGTTCTGCACCTCGACCTCGTAGCCCAGGTCCTCGAACCTCAGTTGCACGAAGTCGCCGGCATTGGCGTGGGCGACAGTGTCGATCTTGCGATACCCAAAGTCGGCGAGGGCCTCGATGTCATCGACTACAGCGGCAGCAGACGGCATCGAAGGAGGAGGGCTGTTCTCGAACTCCTCCTGCATCTCCCCAATCTCCTCGACTGCGTCCTTCACTGCGATGAAGAGGAGCGCTCCGGCCAGCCCGGCTAGGATGATGCATGCACCGACGATTATCGATGTGAGCTTGAGCGCTGACATACCGTCAACTGGCTGGGTGTCCTGCTCCTCCACGGCCGACGGAAGGAGCGCCTTCGGGAAAGTGTTCTGCCACTGGCGGGGGAAGATGGTGCAGAGGACAGGATTCGAACCTGCGAAGCACTAAGCACAGCGACCTGAACGCTGCCCCTTTGACCACTCGGGAACCTCTGCTCATCTCTCAGGCGCGCGCTGCTCGTTTTCAATGCAGCGTATCGCAAAACGCTAGCCTGACGGCGTGGGGCGAAGATGGTGCAGGGGACAGGATTTGAACCTGCGAAGCACTACGCACTGGGACCTAAACCCAGCCCCTTTGACCACTCGGGTACCCCTGCTCTGACCCGTGGGGGTGATTTTCCGTCAATAAGGCAACGCTCAAGTTATCCACTCCCCCATAGGGTCATAACGGGCAGGTTGGGCCCGAAGTCCGGCGAATATGGCACGAATAGGCGTACTCGGCCTGGGCAACTGGGGCACTGCTCTCGCGCATGTGTGGTGCGAAGACGGTCACAACGTCCTCGGATGGACCATCGAGCGCGAGGTATACGAATCGATGATGACTGAGAATGTCAACAAGAAGTACCTGCCGGGCTACGAGATTCCTCGGCTCCAAGTCACAATGGAAATGTCAGACGTCACCGAGGAATGCGAGATCCTAGTGCTCGCCCTGCCAAGTGGAGTCATACTCTCCGTAGTCGACGACCTGATTCCCCATCTGCGCCCCTCTCACGTCGTACTCGACCTCGCTAAGGGGCTCGCACCCTCTGAAGAGGGCGGCTCGGGGATGATCTCCGATGCCATCGAGAGGCGTCTTGAGGCAGCAGGCAAATCCAACCCGGTCATCGTGATGACCGGGCCCACCATCGCGGCTGAGGTTGCTCGCGGTGTCTTGACGACCGCTCTGGTGGCGTGCGACGACCGGAGTGTGGCCGATCGCGTGGCAGAACGCCTCTCAACCAGTAACCTGGTCCTCAAGGCCGCCGATGATCCGATGGGAGCGGAACTCTGGGGCGCCTACAAGAACACGGTCGCGCTCGCGTGCGGGCTGGTCGACGGGTTGCATGGCAGCATCGGGGGTGACAATCTCAAGGCTGCGCTGGTCCTAGCTGGATTCAGCGAGGGCATCAGGCTGCTCGACGCTATGGGGGCAGAACCCGGAACTGCCTTCGGGCCTGCGGGCATAGGGGACCTGTACGTGACGGCCACGAGTCCGCGAAGCAGGAACCGCACGCTCGGCGAGAAGCTGGGCTCCGGACTCTCCTTGGAGGACTCACTGGGCGAGATGCACATGGTCGCTGAGGGCGTGCGCGCGTCCCGGATGTTCATCAATAGGGCTCCGAGGCTCGGAGTCGAGATCCCATTCCTCACGGCTTTGGGCGGACTGCTGGACGGTGAACTGGAAGTCGATGATGCCGTGCGCCGCATGGTAGACTCGTACCAAGGCTGATTTTCAGCAAGGATTGATTGGGTCGTTGCATCCTCGAGGGTCGAAGCCGATGTCGTTCGAGGACCTGACGGAGTTCGAGTTGCGGCTGCTCAAATGGATTTCGGCTTCTGATTTCGTCGAAGTGCCGTGGTCGACCAAGCGCGCTGCGGATGCATTCGTGGTCTCTGAGAAGGAAGTCTACGAAGCGCTGGCGGCGCTGACCTCCAAGGTGCGTGATAACATCAAAATCTCGTACGACGACGGTGCCATCCGGATAGTGGCTGACGACACGACGGCCTAAGCCGTAGGTGAACTGGTCCTAGAAGATCCTTCAGAGGCCTTCATGGCGGTGTAGCCAATCAAAACCAGATACGCGAAGAACAGGGCGGTTCTCGCGACCTCGGTCGTCGTGGTCTCCTCAAGACCGAGGAACCCGGCCTCCACTAATTCATGGAAGCCCGTAGACATGAGATATGCTCCAAACAGCAGCAACGATGCGTTGGTGATTCTGAACACCCACCGGATGTCGACTCTCATCATACCGGAGAAGAGCCCCCACCCCAAGACGGCTGCAGCGGCTATTCCGACAAAGACGCCGAGTGAGCCGGAGGCGACATCGCCGAGTGCCATCGTGAAGAGCACGGTCTCGGCGCCCTCGCGCCAGACGCAAAGGGCTGTTACAGCGGCTATGCCAAGGGTGTCGTAGCGTCCGTAGCTGTGGTTGGCCCAGGACTCCAACTCAGACTTGCCTTGATGCCTGACCAGATGCATCAGGACTCCGGCTAGGATGACCGCTGCGAACACCATAGTGACTCCCTCGAACAATTCTAGGTCGACGCTCAGTGCATCGAAGACTGCGAACACCACCGCAACGGTGGCGATGCTGAGAGCGATGCCAGCAGCCACGCCCCACCAGACCAACTTCACGCTCTCGTGGCGATTGGTCTTGGACAGGTAGGATATGAGCAACCCGACGACGAGGACGGCTTCCATGCACTCCCTCAGACCGATGGAGGCACCGGCGAGAAAAGAGGCACTGAGAAGGGCGTCCCACGCAGCCATAGGACTGCGAAATAACTGGTACTTATGAGTTTTAGGGCTCCCTAAATCACTTCAAATTCCGGCGATAACATCATGTTGCGTGCATAAGATAGACGTTCGATGACCAAGGCTGCTCTTGTATCGGCTCTCACCCTGCTGGTGGTGCTCTCAACGGTGGCGGCGTCGTGTATGCCACTCGTCTCCGAGCCCGTGCAGCTGGACGAGGAGCCCCTGCGCATGGAGCAATTGGGGGGCGGAGGCTCGCTCGAGGACCAGTGTGGCTCAATCACCTTTGAGAACCTGTTCGAGTACACTCGTGCGACCTTCCAAATCGATGTGGCTAACGACTGGGGGTCGGCTGACGTCCACGCCATCGCCTGGGTCAACGAGACACTGGCTGACGATCTGCGAGTGGCGATGGACGAATTCATGGCCGAACTCGACCCCAACAACGGAGACGACGGCTGGGTCTCGACCGACGAGCGGGAGGTCTTTCGAGCACTCGCCAGCGAGTGCATAGAATACACGCTGACCCGAATCGGAATCCGAGACGGCCCGCCTCACCGGGGCGGGGTCGGAGTAGACTGGAAGAACACCACCTGGGAGGAAGACGGAGTCGTCATCGAGGAGTTCAACATCATTCCGCCGAGGCACTCGCAGATCCGCGACTGCACCTCGGCCTTCGGCAACGACTGCGAGGAGGTCCCCATTATTCCGGATGAAAACCGCGACTGCGACACCGACGTCCCAGCCTCCCAAGGCGTGGATGAATGCCGAGTCAAACTCTGGCTGAACGCAACGATGGTCATCTCAGGCTTCACCGACAGTAGCAACTTCACGCTGGCTCTCAATGCCTCCAACATGTCAGGGGCGACACTCGACTTCACATTCCCTGTGACTCAGGACCTGCGGCTCGACCTCTGGGATGAGTGCGAGGGCAGAGTGGTCGGACTCGACGAGGACACCTCAGGCGGTCAAGCACCGCTCCGTGGCAGTTGCATCGGCGACGGTTCCTCGGCTTACGAGATTACCGAGAATGCTGACGGCAGCCTGACCTACAGCCTCAGCCCAAACTCCCCCAGAACCGATTGGCCGATTGGTGAAGACCTGTTTGCGGACTTCACCACCGCCCCGATTCCTGTCGACAACCCCCCACAATGGACTGATGCTGCTCCTCCAGAGGGCGCGTGGTTCCCTTCGCCCAGCGGCGGGCAGCACGTCTGGGCGACATGGGGCGATGTGTCTTCGTGGTTCACCGACGAGGGCAGCGTCTCTCAGTTGGATGTTCGCTGCACTGGCGCGGCCTCGCTCCAACTCAGCGAGGGAGCGGACCGCTCTTTGTGGGCCGAGATTCCTCGTGGCAGCGCCGCTGAGGTGAGTTGCGAGGCTGTCGACTCAGCGGACCAGAGCACTGGCAACCGAACCTGGCACCTTGGAGTTCCATTCTCGCTCTCCACACCTCAGCAGACCCTCACCGACCCACATCCGATCACCCTGAGCCAGACTTCGGACTGGCCGGACCTCACAGTCGAAATCGCCCTGATGCAAGAAGGGTCGGCCTCTGCATCCACGTCGGTCACTTTCACCGAGGAAATCACGGTGGATGTTTCAGCCTCATCCATGGTACCGGGTCCGGTTCAGGTCTGGGTCAGCGTCCAAGGAACCGATGTCTACTCCATGGAGCACGTGTATGACCTCAGCATCTCCAAGGAGAGCTCTCCCCCTTCGCTCAGCATCACCTCGACCGAGTGGGATGGTTCGCAGTGGTCGATGCAGGGGCAGTACAGCGACCCTGACGGCGAAACCGTCAGCTTCACAATGGCGATAGACGGCTCCGATACAGGCTCGGTTAGCTCGAGCGGTAACACTTGGTCGACCCCTAGCATCAACTTCCGGCTGTGGGAGGAGGGGGAGCACGTGGTCACCATTGAGGGCTGTGACGCTTCGAACAAGTGCTCCAGTGTTTCGCAGACTGTGGACAACTCTCACCTCTTCGATGAGCCAGAACCGGAGCCTATTCCGCCACCAATTGATGATGGAGATGGTGGCTTGCTACCTGCTACTGGCCTACCTGCACTCATCGTTGCTGTAGTCGGTGCCCTCATGTATGGTAGGCGGCGCGGCTGAGCCATGAGTTTCAGCGGAACCGTGTCGAAGGCTTCGCATGAAGAGGGTCTTCTCATCGCCTTCGAGGGGCGCGCGCCCAGGCTTGGCGCCACAATCAGAGTCGTAGGGGGGAAGACACTGGGGCGAGTGGAGACCGTGATTGGCTCGGTTGACAATCCACTGATTCACCTCCATCCCCTCCCGGATTCTGTCGATGCCAGAAGTGCCATCGGATCACCCATTGAGATTGCCCCTAGCGGGAGGGTCAACCGAGGTCGTCAGGATAGGCGATCGGGCGAGAGTAAATTCAGAAGGGGGCGCGATAGCCGTCCCGGCAGTAGACGAGGTAACGATCAAAGGGGCCGGGATCGCAAGTTCGGAGAGGACTGGCGCTCGAGTATGAAGCCGGGCGACTGGCGCTGCCCGAAATGCAAAAACCACAATTACGCAAACAAGAAGGTCTGCAATCGAACTGGTTGTGAAGAGCCGAAACCGAG
>Ga0208113_1000827_pt1 | contig 15194 bp, 11 predicted proteins | sample Knorr_S7_td_NADW_FD_185598 | JGI IMG/M metagenome (GOLD analysis project Ga0208113, IMG submission 185598) | Marine microbial communities from Southern Atlantic Ocean transect - Knorr_S7_td_NADW_ad_2505m_LV_A (SPAdes) (version 2) | ecosystem: Environmental > Aquatic > Marine > Oceanic | place...
CTTGATAATCTTGCTGGCTTTGCCGTAGTTGTTTCTCGGCATGGAAGGAAACAGGTGATGCTCTATCTGGTAATTCAGGCCGCCATACCATATATCCGTCAGTGGGCTGCTTTTGACGTTTCTGGCGGTAAGCACCTGCATGCGCAGGAAATCCAACCTTTCTTTCATCAACGGCATGGCCTTATGATTCGTCGCAAAACTTGTGCCCATGTACAAGCCGGTAAGAACATTGCTTACTAACAGGAACACAATCGCTTGTGTGAAACTTAAGGAGTTGAAAATCACCCCAAAATACAGCGCGCAACCTGCTAAGAGGAAAACAGCTTCCGTGAGATGAAACTTCCATCTTTTACCGCCAAGGTTTTTCGCCAACGTAACGGCGTTTCCGAAACGCATGATAAAGGCGACGGACGTTAACAACGGAAACCAGATAAACGCTTGGTGCTTGACCAAAAACTTCGCGAGTCCTTTTTTCTGCAAGGCTTGCTCTTCCGAAAACGCTAGGATCGGCATTTTGACGTCTGGATCGAGATCAGCATGATTGGGCGCCTTGTGATGCAGAAGGTGCGCATCCGCCCAAGAGCTGCTGACATTAACGGTCAAGGCGCCAGTCAGGATGCCGGCGAAATCGTTCTTCCTCTTTTCGCTAAAGATCTGCATGTGGATGGCGTCATGCATGATGTATCCGACTTGTACTATGGCGAAGGCCAAGAACGCGGCATTGAAGAGCTGAAAAACAAAACTATCGACCGTGGCAAGCAGCAGGTAACTTAAGGCTAGTGTTCCGAAGGTAATGATGAACTTTAGGGCGTAGTAACCGTATTGCCTGTTCAGGAGGCCTGCCTCGACAACTTCTTTTCTAAGAGCTACGTAATCCATGTTTTTAAGGAGCCACCTCTATCTTGCTTGTCGGTTTGTCCTGAAACGAACGTGAGCCAAAGGGAAAACGATTCGCTTTCCGCCACACGATTCTATCACGCTTGCCCTTTTTAAGATGATGCCGGAAGGACGCATATATAGAGTGAAAAGTCGCTAGGCAGCCCCGGCCGGACGCGGTATCCCGATAGGTCCAGGCCGGTTGGGGCTTACAGTCCTAAAGCCTGCTTCACCGCTACTACGATGTCTTCCGGTGCGGTGGTTATGTCCATGGTAACCGCTCCGTCCGGCTCTTCCATCGCGCTAAACTGGCTTTCAAGCAGGCCGCTCTTCATGAAGTGGGCCTGCCGGTCCTCCAGCCTTGCTAAGATGAGTGGAAACTCCCCTTTTAGGTAAACCAGCTTCACATCATCTCCGTCCCCAACCAGTTGGTCCCGGTATGCTTGTTTCAAGGCGGAGGAAGCGATCACACTGCTCTCGCCACGGGAGACAAGATTGTCTATGAGCAGGCGTATCCGGTCAAGCCAAGGCCAGCGGTCTTCGTCGGTTAGGGGAATACCTTGGGCCATCTTGACCACGTTGGACCGGGGGTGGAGATCGTCCCCTTCGTAGAAAGTCCAACCCAGGTCAAGGGCAAGAAGTTTGCCTACGGTGGTCTTCCCAGCTCCCGAAACGCCCATCAGGATGATGATCAAGAACCCTCGTGATGCGGCAAGTTTATTCCGGTAATATAGAAATTCGGCCGAACTCGGTTACTGTCTATAGGCTAACCGGTTATCGCGGCCAGTGCGTAGAATCTTGAGGAACGCCACTGGCGCGGCCATTACATTATGCACTTGACAGGAATAAATGCTCCACGGTTCGTTGCTTTAATATATGGGTTATCAGCAATGACTGCCCCCACACAAGCGATGGCGCCTCGCCCTGCGGAGTTCACCTGGCAGATATAATCCATATTCGGTCAAACGGATGGTGGTAAAGGCGGCTAAGTGCCGATAGACTTATTCGCCGTACGACCTGAATAACTGGGGGAGGAATTGTTGGAGCCGACAAGCAAATTCGTCAAAGCCCAGGGTATAAATCACCACTATTTAGACTGGGGCAACCCCACCGCGCCGCCGCTGTTGTTGTTGCATGCCGTCGGCCTCTGCGCTTCAACCTGGAACCGGGCGGCCAGGTCCCTGAGCGCAGACTTCCACGTCATGTGTTTCGATCAGCGCGGTCACGGAGACACGGAAGCTACGGATCAGAATCTAACTTTTCACCAGACGGGGGAAGACTTGGCCGAAGTTATCCGGCTGATGGGCTTGGAGGGTGTTGACACGGTGGGACACTCTTTAGGGGGGATGGCCACTATGATTGCCGATTCTCTGCAGCCCGGAATCATCGCACGGTCGGTGCTGATAGAGTCCCGCGTGGGTCCGCGCCCAGCGTCGGCGCCGTCCCAGGAACTGCAAGAACGGGCGAGGCGGGCCAGACTGAAACGGTCCATCTGGGAAAGCCGGGAGGCCATGTACGAGGCCTACCGGAACCGCCCGGTGTTCAAGAATTGGACCGAAGAAGTGTTTGCCGATTTCATCGAAGGCGGCACCCGTTTATTGCCAGACGGACGGGCTGAGTTGAAATGCAATCCTGAAGTGGAGGCGGCGTTCTACGGGCAGCGTGATGGTGTGAACGATGCGGTGTACATAGAAAGGCTCCGGGGACAGTACCTGCTGCTGTTGGGAGATTACGCTACAGGACAGAAGCCCGAAGACGTTGGTGTGAAGGATTTTCTAAAAACGGTCGCCGGGTCACGGGTGAAAGCGATGGGCTGCGGTAGCCACTTTATTCCGATGGAATATCCAGACCTAGTTCTAAGAGAGATCAGAGGATTTCTAGGGAACGGCGCGTCCGAAAACGAATAGCGCCCAAGGCGGCGATGCGTCCTTGTCGGACTCGCCGGGTCAACCGGCTAGGGGCACGCTGGCGGTGATCCGGTTGCCCACCGAACGAGTGGTGTGGCCCTGGCCCGTCAGGTCTTCCACCTGCAGAATGTCGCCGGGGTTAAACATCCGTTTGGTGCCGTCTCCGATGCCTATCTCCATCTGACCGGAAAGGACGATAACGTACTGGAGCCGGGGACCGTTGTGCCAATTGCTGAAGCTCCCATCCGGAGAGTTGCGGAACGTCATGTTGGCTTCGGGCTGCAGCGAGATTGTCTCTAGCTCTCCGGCCGGAACGTTGAGGTCCTCAAAGTGGGCTTGACCGTCTTCACCGTTGTATATCCGAGTAAGCATTTGACCTCCAAAGCCGGGCCTCTTGGGCGGCATTCAAGTCGCCGGTATTATATCTCAGGAAAGCGCTCTTGCCGGCTACATTTCCTAGTAACGGATCACTACGAGTTGGTCAGCCGCCGACTCCGGCAGCCATACTTCGCCCTCCCGGCCGAGAATCTGCCTGACGTTGCCTGGGTTACCGGGTAGATCGAACACGTCAAACTCCTCGCTCACTGGGTCGAAGCGGACCACTGAGTTAGCGCCAAAGTCACTGAGCCACACCATGTCCTGCTCATCGACGTAAACCGCATAGGCCCTCGGCGCCGAGCCGGGGAGCCTCCACTCGCGCCATGTGCCTCGGATTGGGTCATAGACCGCCACTTTCCCGGCGTTCCACTCGCTTACCCAGATCCTGCCTTGGGAGTCTGGCCATACCCGTCTAGCGCCCTGATTCGGTGTTGGCAGGTTCAGGACGGTCGCTTCGCCCGTTTTGGGATCGATGCGGCCAACATAACTCCCGGCCAAAGAGGCGTAATAGACAACTCCGTTAGGACTGGCCGCGATTCCGTAGGGTCCGCGGCCACGCGGCGCGTCGAACACCTCCATGTCACCTGTAACAGGCTCCAGCCGGCCGTAAACGCCACCCTGCCCGGTGAACCAAAGTACTCCATTCTTGTCAAAGGTGGCCGTGTTCAAGTTTGAGTTGGGGCGGTCTGGCGGCAGCGGAAAAACGTCCACTCTTAGACTTTCCGGGTCGACGTGCACGATGGCGTTTAGTCCACTGTCGGTGACCCAAGGCGCTCCGTCAGGCCCCACGATCACGCCATGGGGCCGGGATCTGGCGCCCAGCGGCGTGTGCCTGGTCTCTCCGGTTTCCGGGTTGAGCCACCCAAGTTCACCGGAACCTTGCGCGGTGTACCAGACTCCGCCGTCTAGGGCGGGCGCTACGTCGTGAGGACGGGACCCCGCTGGGAGGGGAAATGCTTTTAATACTGGTTGGGAAGCCGTTGCCCTGGCCGGATCAGGGACCGTGGTGGCAATTTCCGCAGCCGGTTCAGGTTGAGCATCGGAACCCTCCGGGCGTGTCGATGCGGAGCGTTCCGCAACCTTGGACGTAAGCGTCGGAACGGACAGGGTTGGATTGTTATCCGCCGTGGGTACGGGTTGGGTCTTGGAACTTGCGTCCGGTTCCGAAATGGGCGCTAATGTGGCCAAGGGCTCACGCGCCGGAACCAGGTTCGCCGCCGCATCAAGCGGTACGGATATTGCAGTTGGCGCGGTTGACTCGCTACATGCAACCAACACGAGGAAAGCCAGGGATCCCAGAAAAAGTGAGACCGCAAGACGTGAATCGCTGTACCCGCCGATGAGTCCCCCCTTTCTCATTTATTTGCCTCCCGAGAGTGCCCACCACCAATCAGCTGTGATTGAGACAACGCGGTTTGTTTTATCTGCGCAGTATTTGACCATCTTACCGGTTTTGAGACCCCTCCCGGTCAGAAGTAGACAATCCTTGGACTTTCCGGGTAATATCGCCGCGACGAGAATCTCCATGTTGGGTTGATTCAGCTGTAAACGTGACATCAAGGTAGGAAGAGTTATGAAGTATGACGTAGTTATCATCGGGGCGGGTTCGGCGGGATGTGTTCTAGCTACCCGCTTGACGGATGACCCCAACCGCTCGGTCCTGTTGCTAGAGTCGGGTCCGGATTATCCGAACTTTGAAGTTTATCCCGACGACCTGAAGTACGGCTATAACCAAGCGGCTTCGGCGGTGGACGCGCCGCATAACTGGGCTTTCTCAGGCAAGGCGACCGAGGAGCAAGGCGTAACGATGCCCGTGCCAAGGGGCCGGGTTGTGGGCGGTTCCAGCGCCATCAACGGCCAGGTTTTCCTGAGAGGCGTTCCCGAAGACTACGACAACTGGGCATCATGGGGCAACGACGAATGGTCTTTCGTTAAGACGCTGCCCTACTTCAGAAAACAGGAAACGGACACGGACATAAAAGACGACTTTCACGGCTTCGATGGCCCAATCCCGGTGCGCCGCCACAAGCGGGAGACTTGGCTTCCCGCTCAAGTCGCTTTTTACCAGGCCTGCCTGGACAACGGTTACCCCGACGACCCGGACATGAATCACCCAGACTCTGGGGGCGTCGGACCTATCCCCATGAACAATCCCGACGGCGTTCGCATGAGCACGTCCCTAACCTATCTGAACCCGGTGCGCAACCGTCTGAATTTGACCGTTCGGTCCGGTGTTACGGTGCGGAGGATCATATTCCAAAGCAACCGCGCCACCGGCGTGGAGGTGGAGAGCGGAGACGAAACCTTTATCGTAGAGGGTGAGGAAATTATCCTCAGCGCCGGGGGTATCGGCTCACCACAGGTGCTGATGCTGTCCGGGGTCGGGCCGGCGGAGCACCTGCGGGAAATGGGCATTCCGGTTCTGCTAGACTCGCCTGGTGTTGGTCAGAACTTGAGAGACCACCCCAATGTAAGGGTGCCGGTGCGGGTCAATAAAGATTTTCCACTGGACCCCGAAGCGCCGCGCACCCAGCTAGCCTTGCGCTATACCGCCAAGGGCTCCAGCGACCGCAATGACATGCAGATTTTGGCCTCCTCTTTCTCTTCGCCGATGGGGGGTGACCCCGCCGAGGGCGAAGGGATCCGGTTCACCTGCGTTCTCGAACTTGCTGTGGGAGCCGGTGAAGTGAAGCTAGCGTCCACCGACCCTCACGTGCAACCGTTTCTCGATTACCGGTACCTGCAAGACCCCTGGGACCGGGAACGGCTGCGTGAAGGGGTTCGGATGTGTTTGGGGTTCTTGGAGCACGACGTCTACAAGGACATAATCGAAGAGTGCATCACCCCTACAGCCGATGATTTGGTTTCCGACGATACTCTGGACCAGTGGCTGCTGCGCAACGTTACCACCACCCAGCACATCTCCGGCACCTGCAAGATGGGGCCCGATTCTGACCCGATGGCGGTTTTGGACCAGTATTGCCACGTCCGGGGATTGGAGGGGTTACGGGTGGTGGACGTTTCGGTATTGCCAGACTGCATACGGGCCAACACCAACGCAACCACCATAATGATCGCCGAGCGGGTGGCCGACTGGATGAGCTGACACGAAATTGGCTTCAGCCTTGATGCAATTGCATCTCGATGGCGAACCACAAGGCCATGCCGCCGGTGCGATCGTCAAAGCCGAAAACAGCCGGCCGGTCCAGGTACTCGTCCGTCGATGCCTGGACTCCGGTGCTGGCGCAACCGTCCACTACGTTTCCCTCGCCGTCGATACGCTGGGAAACCCCTCGCCACGCCAGATCCAGCGGCGCCTGATAGGAAGGCCCTAACCAGCCTCGGCGCAGTCCTCTGGCCAAGGAGTAACCCAACATGCAGGTAGCGGTCAGCTCTTGGTACGAGCCGGGGACGTCCAACACCTCCGTGAGCATTCCCGACGGGTTTTGGATCTTGACCAGACCGTCCAGCAATTTCCGGTACATCGCCGCGATAGTGTCACGGCCCGGAAAATTCTCGGGCAGAAAGGTCAAGGTCTCGGTCAAGCCCATGGCCGCGAAGCCGTTACCCCGGCCCCAATAGAAATGCGCCGGGCGGCAATGCCAGAATAGTCCGTTTTCTTGCTGGATGCCGCCGTCGACAATAAATTTGACCAGCAGGTCCAGATACCGATCCTCGCCGGTAATCTCGAAGGCCCGGCCCAGCATCGCCCCGGCCATAAACATATCCTCGGTGCGGAAGTCGGGGTCGCAAGGCGGCGGCGCGCCGCCGTCAACGCCCGGACGATAGCGGTTGGCCACGTCGACGATCAGATCGGAGTAGCGCCGGTCGCCGGTGGCTTCCGATAATTCCCGGCCCCAGATCAACCCCGCTAGGTTCGCTCCGCTGGCCCGCTCACCGAACATCGCCACGGAACCGGAGACATAAGGCTCAACCAACCGGACGATTCCGGGCGCCGGTGATTCCCCGCTATTGCTCAACTCGTGCAACCGGAGCCGGCCGCTGATGCCGACGCCTTGGGTGTAATTGACCGGGTCCAACTGATATCCATAGACCTTGGCCAGAGTCCGGGCCACCTCCATATAGGAGCGCGCGGCTCGTGCTTCTAGCGCCTGGCCGGCTGGTGAAGCTCCCCCCAGGTCCGGTTGGTGTTGGAGCACGTTCCACAACCGTCCCAGCTCATCACCCAGACTATCCGGCGGAGTCGTCAACCTCAAGCCCGGTATCTGCCCCAGACCGTCCGGCGAACCCGTGCCCAAGGCTGCCAAAAGCGATCCGTTTTCCACGGTGTCGACGGAACCCGCCAAGTCCGATGCCAGGCCGGCTCCGGCGTCGTTGGTTTGCCAACGCACAGATTCCCCGGAGTTCAACTCCAAAATCAAGCTAGGCCCTTGAAAACATATCCACCGCCACAGGTAACGTTTTTCCGGCTCTTCGGCATCGTAGAAAAAATTGCCGGTGGGTGGATAGCCGGTGGACATGTCTCGAATACCATCAGGGTTACAATTCGGGATGGCAGAAAGTCCGATTCGATCGGCCAAAGGGCTGCCTGACGCTTGAAATAGTTCAAGAACGCGCCGGGCCAATGGCACGTCTTCCCCTTGACCTGATAGCCCCGAGATCAGCAGCACGGGCATGGCGCTGGATTCCGGCGCGTAAGCGTCCTTATGCAGCAGCGCGGGTATGTTCTGCCTGCTGGCGGTGACCCCGCAGGCCGACACCGTCCAGCGTTCCGAACTGGTTCTCGCCAAGGATTCCAGGTATGAATGGAGATCTGCCGTTGGTTCGGTCATTAAATTACATCCCATCTGTTAAGTTAGGAACCGGGCATGGTTGAGGCCGAGTATTTGTTGACATAACCAAGATCGGCAACCACTTTTGTGATGCCCGGTTACGCGCCGTCCGACGGCGTGTAACCGGCTATGCCGCTTTCTACCAGGTCGTCTATCTCGCCCGGCGAGAGGCCCAACAATCCGTTGAACACCTGGAAATTGTGCTCCCCAAGCCCGGCAGCGGCGATGGCCGGTAGTCTGGGGTTCTTGGATAGGATCCAAGGTGTTGTCGTTTGCTTGTAGGTCCCCGCCTCGGGGTGATCCACAACGTCCCAGAATCCCCTGTCCTCCAGGTGCGGGTCAGCTAGGGTCTCATTGGCCTTGAGTACCGCTCCGGCGGGCACACCGTGCGCTTGGAGCATGTGCATGACCTGATAATGCTCTTTTTCCAGGGTCCAGGTAGAGATTATCTGGTCCAATTCCGCCTGGTTGCGGCGGCGCGACTCCAGGTCTTGGAACCGGGAGTCGCTTGCCAATTGAGGCTGACCGATGCACCGGCACAGCCCCAACCACTCATCTTCGGCACTAACCGAGATCGCCGCCCACATGTCGTCGCCCAAACAAGGATAGACTCCATGGGGAGACATGTCCCAATGCCGGTTGCCCATGGTTCCCGCAACTCGGCCGTTGGCTGAGTAGTCCAAGAAAGCCTCTCCCAACAGCATTGAGGTGACCTCTCTTTGAGACAGGTCCACCAAACATCCCCGTCCCGTGGCGCGGCGCTGCCGTAGAGCGGCCATCAAAGCTCCGAACGCCAGGATTCCTACCACCGGGTCCGGGTAGGTCTCGTTGGTCATCAGCGGCGGCCCGCCTTCGTATCCGGTAACCGATGCCAGGCCTGCTGTCTGTTCCAGAGTGGAACCCAGCGACCCGTAATCTCTTTCTGGTCCGCTGTCCCCCTGGCTGCTGATCTTCACGTAGATAAGCTGAGGATTAGCTTGGGAAACCGCGTCGTATCCCAGTCCCAGCCGGTCCATGACAGATGCTCGATAGTTCTCCACCAGCACATCGCAGATCCGTGCCAGGTCAAGGAATAGCTCCTTCCCTCGGGGAGCGCCCAGATCCAGGGTGACCGACAGCTTGTTGATGTTTCGGTGGACGTGGTGGGCGGCCCGGTTCCACGGACGTTCGCCGGGCTCGCCGCCGGGATAGACCCGGGTGTCGCCAGGCGCCGGTCTGGCTCTGCCCCGGTTGATGTCCATACGCGAGCAGGATTCCACCTTGATTACTTCAGCGCCCATGAAAGCGAGCAACATGGTTGAGTATGGGCCTGCCGCTACCTGGGTCAGGTCCAGAACGCGCAGTCCGTCCAATGCGGGCCCGATCTCGTTCCGCTCCGCGCCCATTTTATGCCCTGCCCCCACTGAATAGCTGGGTCAATTCCTCTGGCGACAAGCCCAGACGTCCGCCCAACACTTCCTCGTTATGCTCGCCCAAACGGGGGGCGCGGGACAGTTGCCAAATAGTGTCGTCGATCCGGAATGGCGCACCGGGATGAACGACATCTCCTAACTCGGAGTCTTCTACCATCCGGAAGAACTCCCGGTGGGCAAATTGCCGGGACGCCAGCAGGTCTTCCACTGTGGCCACGTAGCCGGTGATGGTCCGCAGCCCTTGGAGCGTGTGGTAGATCTCCTCTTTGGGTTTGGTGGCGGCCCATTCACCCACAACGCCCAGCAATTCCTGCTGATTCGCCCGGCGACCCTCCGGAGTGGAGAACCGGGGGTCGTCCGTCAATTCGGGGACCCCCATTAACTGGCAGACCTTGGGCCAAGTACCCGCTTGCACCCCGATGTCCAGTCCAGGGCTGACCCAACCGTCCTTGGCCTGAACCAGATTGGTTTCCCGCCGCACCGGGGTGCGTCCGAACTGGTAGTGGATGGAAGAATGGATCTGAGCCACTGTCATGCAGTCCATCGCGGAAATGTCCACGTGTTGCCCGAAGCCCTGGGTGTCTCTGACGTGAAGGGCTAGCATGGCGGCGGAGAAGGCGCTTATGCCGGTGGTGTAGAGCGCCGCCTCTCCGCCCACTTTCAACGGTTCTCTATCCGGGAGGCCGATGGTGTACATCAACGCGCCGATTGCCTGGGCGACGATGTCCGACCCTTTGTAATCACGGTAAGGGCCCGACTGGCCGAAGGGAGTAACGGAAACATAAATCAGACCATGATTGGCTTCGGACAGATTGTCGTACCCCAGTCCCATCGAATCCAGATAGCCGGGGGCAAAGCTCTCCACCAAGATGTCGCAATCTTGAGCCATCCGCTTCAGGACTTGGGCATGCTTCGCCAGGCCCAAATCTAGGGTTACGCTCTTTTTGCTGGTGTTGAGGTAGGCGAAGAGAGCGCTATTCTCCAGGGCGGGGCGGCCGTCCAGGAACGGCTCCGACCGTCTGGAGGGGTCTCCCGTTCCAGGCGGCTCGACCTTGACGACCTCAGCGCCTAATCCGGCCAGGAGTTTGGCGCAAAAAGGCCCGGCCACTCCCTGGCTCAAGTCCAGGACGGTGATATCTCCTAGGATTTGGTACCTACTTTCCATAACACGCAACTATACCGTCATTTAACATTTATTCGGATAGAAGTACAATTCCTGCTGTCTGACGGCCCAGCCGTTAGCCGTTTATTGTAATTCCGGAAACAAGGGTTGTTAATGGTAGCCGGTTTATTGCCAGGAGTGCGGGTTCTCGATGTTGGCCAAGGTATCTCCGCGCCATATTGCGCTAAGATCTTGGCCCAAATGGGCGCGGAAGTCATCAAGGTGGAACCTCTGGAGGGAGATGAGGCTCGGCGCATGGGGCCGTTCCCTAGCGATAGCCCACATCCGGAGAAGAGCGGCCTGTTCCTGGCCATGAACGCCAATAAGTATGGAGTCTCTTTGGACCTGGCTTCGCCGGACGGGGCTGAAGCTTTCAAAGGCCTGGCGGCCGGCGCCGACATCGTTGTCGAAAACCCTCCACCCGGCTCTTTGGAAGCCCATGGCCTAGGCTACGAAACCTTGAAAACCATCAATCCCGGCCTCATCTTTACATCGGTCACTCCCTTTGGCAACCGAGGCCCATACAAATACTTCAAGGCGACGGACTTGGTCCTTTATCATATGAGCGGCCATGCCCATGGGCTACTGGGAGCGGTTGAAAATCCCGATAGTAACCCGCCGATTCGGGCGGGCGGGCATCAAGCTGAGTTGGTGGGCGGAATGGCCGCCGCAACCGCGACGCTGATGGCCTTGTACCGGAAACGGATAACCGGCAAGGGTTGCCGCATCGACATCTCGTCCTTTGAGGCGATGGTGAATCAACTCATCAGCGGCCTGGCCAACTGCGCCTACGGCAGGCCTGCCCCTCCCAGAGACGCGAGAAAGGTGGAAGAGGCGGCCGCGGCGGGTATGGTTAGCGCTATCGGCGGAATATTGCCTTGTAATGACGGCTACGTGGCCATCTCTCCCAGAGAGGATGTGCAGTGGGAGCGATGGCTAGGGGTAATGGATAACCCGGCCTGGGCTACCGAAGAGCGGTATTCCACCCGGGACGCGCGGCAGAAGAACTCTCCCGCGCTGTGGAAACTGCTAAGCGAGTGGAGCAGCAATTATTCTAAACATGAGATCGCCCGATGGGGGCAGGAGCAACGGATCCCCTGCTTCCCGGTCAACACTGTCTTGGACCTGTTCAATGATGATCAACTGGCCCATCGAGAATTCTTTGTCGAGATAGAGCATCCGGCTGCTGGGGCCCTGAAATACCCGGGAGCGGCCTACAAATTCTCGAACACTGGACTGCCGCTGGCGGCGCGGCCGGCCCCGCTTCTGGGCGAGCACAACGAATCTATCCTAGAGAAACTGGAATGACCAATGAGTGACCTTCCTCTGGACGGCGTGAGAGTCGTAGACCTCAGTTGGATCATCGCCGGCCCCACTGCGACTCGCTTCATGGCCGCGATGGGCGCCGAGGTGATCAAGGTGGGCAGCGGCCGCCGGCCTGACCCCTCTACCCGAGGGCCGGCCTTTCAGGCATACAACCAGTCCAAGCTGTACTGTGCCCTGAATATCTCCAGTCCAGAGGGATTGGAACTGGTCAAGCAGTTAATCGCCGTTTCCGACGTCGTCATCGAGAACTTCGCCGTAGGCGTAATAGATCGGCTCGGGTTGAGCTATGAGGCCGCAAGCGCCGCCAGGCCCGACATAATCATGGTGTCCTCATCCGGTACGGGGCATTTCGGGCCGCATAAAGACTACGTTGCTTACGGCAGCCTGTTGCAGCACTACACCGGATGGAACTCCATATCGGGAAATCCCGGGGGTGAACCCGTGCCCGGCGGCTTGTGGGCCGATCCCTGGGTGGGCATGGAGTTGGCGATGGTTACCGCCGCCGCGCTGAATAACCGGGCGCTGACCGGGCAGGGGCAGTATATCGATTTCTCCATGGCCGAGGCGCTCACCGCCGGTATCCCGGGAGCGATCCTGGACTACCAGATGAACCATCGCGTGCCGGAACCCATGGGGAACCGGGATGCCCGGTATGCACCCCACGGCGTTTATCACTGCGTGGGCGCCGACCGCTGGGTTGCCATCGCAGTCACCAACGACGAGGAGTGGCAGTCGCTTTGCGCTGTTATCCAAAGGCCGGACCTGGCGGTAGACCCCAGGTTCGACAACGCTGATGGGCGGCGGAAGCATCAGGAGAAACTGGACGCCGCCATCACCCAGTGGACATCGCTACTCGAGGACCATGAGGCGACGCGGCGATTACAAGAGACCGGGGTGCCTTCCGGGCCGTCTCTGGACATCTGCCGGGTATTCAATGAATCGCAATTGCGAGAAGTGGGGTACATCAACCAGATTCAAACAAGGGATGGAGAACTGAGGGAACTGCCGGGCCTCCCTTGGCGATTCGAGGGCGGGGAGGAGCCCATTTTTACCGAAGCGCCTATCCTGGGCCAGCACAACGAATATGTCTATCAGGAGCTATTAGGCCTGTCTGAGCATGAGACAAATCGCTTAGTCGAGGAGCAGATCATTTACTGAGATTTGCTATGAACCGCGGCGGTTGAACACCCCGTAATATGTCCAGGTTCCATCCTGTCATTGCTCCGAAAATAGAATTGCCAACCTTCGGCCACCCACTTCGTCATTCCGGCACCGGCCGAAGGCGGCGAGGAATCTCAGGGGACCGCTACAACCAGGCATGAGACCCCTCTCCTTCCGCCGAAGGATCGGAGTGACACGAACCGCCCATTTTCGTGGGCTGTGGTGCTGGTGCCAACCAGTATGAAGGATTCCGAGGAACGGGGCGGCGTCGCCCCGCCCATCTTCAGATTCCTCCCTACGGTCGGAATGACATCAATGCCCCACCGTCGTCTTTCCGGCGCAATCTAGAATCCAGGGGAGCGTTAACTGGATCCCCCTTCTGCCGAAGGGCCGGGATGACGAACCGGTGACTAACTGAATGTGGAAAGGTCCAGTATCTCAGCGCTCTTGAAGTGCGGTTCCAGCTCCAAGATAGCGACTTGGCCCAGTCGCCGCAGTTGCTTCGGAAGGCTGGGGCTTCCGGGGTTCACCATCAAGATCCCTTGGTACTCCTCGACTACCGCATAGTGGGTGTGGCCGAATATAACGACGTCGACCGCTGCATGGAATACCGTTTCAAGGGCCGTGGACAGGTCGGCGTCCGCCGGGAAATGCTTGGCTAAGGGGCTATGCTCGGTTATTTCTTGAGCCATACCCGGCACCAACAGATCGTGTGTCAAGCCGATGGTGTGTCCTTCCAGATGTAGGACTCTCTTTCTGTCCATCACACGAGCATCTTCTTTGAATTGAGCGTTGGCGCCCAGTTCAACGGCGTAGACCGGTGCGATTTCCTCTAACCAGTCGAGGCATGAGGGAACGTAAATATCCCCCGCATGGATAATCACGTCCACGCCCTGAAACGCGGCCGCCACTTCCGGCGGCGGTTCCGCCCCAACACTGGGGTTATGTGTGTCCGATATGACGCCGACTCTCATTTGTCGTACTCCGCTCGTTCAGTTGGCGCGATTGTTAAATCATTATTCCTGGCTTTGCACATCCTAGTATAGCCGGTGATTTACGAGCAATGGGAATGGGCTATAATCGCTCTCGGTCCCCCTGAACTAAATATTGGCCGCAACGGCGTTCCACTCAGAGCCGCAGGGTACGCCCAGGGAGGAGGTAGGAGATGGCGACTGGCAGACCGGTGCTGAAGAAACCAGTTTACCAATTTAGCGAAGGGGACGCTTCCATGACCGCCCTTTTGGGCGGCAAGGGAAGCAACCTGTGCGAAATGTTCCGGCTTGGGCTTCCGGTCCCCCCTGGCTTTGTGATATCAACCGAATCGTGCCTGGAATATTTTGACCTGGGCAACCGGTTGCCCGATGGACTCGAAGGTATTATCCGCGGCAGCGTAGGTCAGGTGGAAGAGGCGATGGGCCGAAAGTTCGGCTCCGTGGAACGCCCCCTCTTGGTTTCCGTCCGTTCCGGCGCCCGGGTTTCCATGCCGGGAATGATGGATACGATTCTCAATCTGGGCATCAACGACTCCATCGCCCAGGGCATAGCCTTGGAGATGGGAGACTTACGAACGGCGCTGGACGCGCATCGCCGGTTTCTCCAGATATACGCCGACGTGGTAATGGAAGTGGAGCCGGGTGTTTTCGAGAAGATCCTCTCCCACCATAAGGAAAGCGCTGGAGTAGCCCAGGACCACGAACTTACTCCCGAATCGCTCAACGATGTGATTACGGACTTCAAAAGCGCGATTCGCCAGGCCACCGGAAACGATGTTCCAACCGACCCCTGGGACCAATTGTTGCATGCCACCGAGGCGGTCTTTCGCAGTTGGACCAACCCAAGGGCCATCTTTTACCGCAACCACAACGGCATCGACCACAACATGGGCACAGCGGTGACCATCATGGCCATGGTTTTCGGCAACCTCGGCCCCACCAGCGGAACCGGCGTGCTCTTCACACGAAACCCGGCAACGGGAGAGCGCAAAATCTACGGTGAGTTCCTGCCTAATGCCCAGGGCGAGGACGTTGTAGCCGGTGTGCGCACCCCCCAACCCATCTCCGCCTTGGCGGAGGTTATGCCAGAAGCTTCCGGCCAGTTGATGGAACTAGCCGCGCGGTTGGAGACCCATTACCGGGACGCTCAGGACATTGAATTCACCATCGAGAATGGCCGGTTGTTC
>Ga0208113_1000829_pt1 | contig 15183 bp, 12 predicted proteins | sample Knorr_S7_td_NADW_FD_185598 | JGI IMG/M metagenome (GOLD analysis project Ga0208113, IMG submission 185598) | Marine microbial communities from Southern Atlantic Ocean transect - Knorr_S7_td_NADW_ad_2505m_LV_A (SPAdes) (version 2) | ecosystem: Environmental > Aquatic > Marine > Oceanic | place...
CAAAGAAGGTTTGGTTTTTATATTCATAACGATCTTGACAGATTTGAGGTTCAGTCCGCACTATGAATGCGTCAATAAATGAAATCAATCGTCTTGTATAGTGAGACGCTATCATTAATCGGAGCAAACGGGACGACGGCGTGAACGATATCGCGGCTAGACCAAAAATATCGCGCGTGCTTATTGCCAATCGCGGCGAGATCGCGCTCAAGGCGGTCCGCGCATGCCGCGTGATCGAGCTGGAAACGGTGGCAGTTTTTTCCGACGCGGACGCCGATTCACCTCATGTAAGAGCCGCCGACCGTTCTGTCTGCATAGGCGCGTCGCCGAGCGCGCAGAGCTATCTCGCTATCCCATCGCTTCTACACGTTGCCGTCGAAACGGGCTGCGACGCCGTCTATCCAGGCTATGGGTTTCTGGCCGAAAACGCGGCGTTCGCTGAAGCCTGCGCGGACAATGGTCTCAAATTCATCGGGCCTTCCGCCGAAGTGATCCGAACCATGGGGGACAAGGCCAGGGCGCGCGAGACGGCGCGGCGTTTCGGCGTTCCCGTGGTTCCCGGTTCCGAGGGGGCGTTTACAAGCGCCGACGAGGCCGCCCAAGCTGCCAAGAGTATTGAATTTCCGTTGTTGCTGAAGGCGCGGGCCGGCGGTGGCGGGCGCGGTATGCGTATTGCCAACGACATGGCCGGTTTTTCCGAGGCTTTCGCCCAGGCATCACGCGAGTCCGAAGCCGCCTTCGGTGATGGTGCTATCTATCTGGAACGTTTCCTTCCCCGGGTTCGTCATATCGAGGTTCAGGTCTTGGGCGACGGTCGGGGAAATTCACTGCAAATGGACGAGCGCGACTGCTCCATTCAACGCCGCCACCAGAAACTAGTCGAGGAGTCGCCTTCGCCCGTCGTAGATGCGGCGTTGCGCGCCCGGCTTCTCGACGTTTCCGGGTGCCTTACTAGGGGCCTTGCCTACGAAGGCGCGGGAACGGTCGAGTTCATTTTCGACGAGACGTCCGGCGAGTTTTTCTTTATCGAGATGAATACGCGTATCCAGGTCGAGCATCCGGTCACGGAAATGCGAACCGGCCTCGATCTTGTCGAGGCGCAGTTCAAAATCGCACAGGGCCATCCCTTGCCCAGTCTTGACGAAAACACCATGCCGGGCGGCCATGCCATTGAATTCCGCATCAATGCCGAAGATTGGCTCCGGGGTTTTGTGCCGTCGCCCGGCCGGCTCGATGAATGGCAACCGCCCCGGGGCCCTGGCGTTCGTTTCGACTCCGCTGTCGATCAAGGACATTCGATAACCCCTTATTACGATTCAATGATCGGCAAATTAATCATTCATGGCCGCGATCGCGAAGAGGCGTTGGCGCGGGCTCGTGTCGCTCTTTCAGACTTCCGCTGCGAAGGCGTTGCCAGCACAATAGGATTTCACCGTATCCTCGTCGATGACGAGGATTTCCTGGCCAACCGTGTTTATACGCGTTGGGCCGAAACCGTGCTTCCGGAACCTTCTGGGTAAACGAGGTCGGTATGGGAAAAAAAATCCGCCTGATCGATGTTACCATTCGCGATGGCCACCAATGTCTGTGGGCAACGCGAATGACCACGGCGATGATGAAGGATATCGCCCCGAAACTTGACGAGGCGGGGTTCGAGGCCATCGATCTGGTCGGCGGGGCCGTGTTCGACGTTTGCGTCCGGTTTCTCCGCGAAGATCCATGGGAGCGCATGCGCGTCCTCAATACATGGGTAACCAAGACGCCGCTGATCATCCACACGCGCGGACAGAGTCTGTTTACGTTCGAGTTCTTTGCCGATGATGTCGTCGAACTGGCGGCCGAACGGTTTGCCGCCAACGGCATGCGCTATCACACCGTTTACGACGCCCTCAACGACATTCGGAACCTGGAAATGCCGATTCGCTCAGCTCGACGCCACGGTATTCATGTAGTGCCGGGGTTGGTCTATTCCCACAGTCCTGTCCATACCGACGCCTATTATGTCCGTAAGGCCAAGGAGCTGATGGCGATCGGCGTCGATGGCGTGTTCATCAAAGACCCGAGCGGGCTGTTGACGCCGGAACGGGTCGCGACACTCGTGCCCGCCCTGAAAAAGGCCCTAGGCGACCTTCCGTTGCAGCTTCACATGCACTGCCTTTCGGGGCTGGCGCCCTATGTCGCGCTGAAAGCCGTCGAGCACGGCGTCGACACAGTGCATACGGCAACATCCACCCTGGCCAACGGTGCCTCGCACCCACCGACGGAGTTGTTCACCCGAAACTGCCGGCGACGCGGTCACGAGGTGGATATCGATCTTGGACCCATAGAAGAGGTCGCCGAGCGCCTTGCATTCATCGCCGAACATGAAGACAAGCCCGTGGGCCTTCCCCTCGAATACGACGAGTTTCATTTCCACCATCAGGTTGCGGGCGGAATGATTTCCAATTTACGCCAACAACTGGAAACCGTCGGCATCGAGGACAGGATCGAGGAAATCCTGGAAGAGGCAGGCCAAGTGCGGGCTGATCTCGGATATCCCATCGTCGTTAGCCCGTTCGCGCAATATATCATCACCCAGGCGGTGTTGAACGTGATGGGCAAAGATCAAGGCCACGATCGCTACGACACCGTGCCCGACGAAGTGCGGCTCTATGTGAGAGGCGGCTATGGCGAAATTGCCGGCGAGATTGACCCAAACCTGTACGACCGGATCACCGCAGGCGCCGAACCGATCACCGAACGCCCGGGCGCGCTGGTGGCCCCGGCGCTGGATCGAATTCGGAAATCCCGAGGGCCGTTTGAATCAGACGATGATCTTCTATTGGCTGTGTTCTACGACGAAACCCAGTTTGGCGCGTTGAAAGACGCGGGGCCGATCGGCATAGACTATTTGTTAATGCGTACGCCGTTGCTTACCCTGGTGAAGGAATTGGCGGAACGGCCCGGCATCAAAAGCTTTCATATCAGCCAAACCGCGACGTGATCGAAGGAACCGAAGAGCACCATGTCCGAGCCCTGCATCATCACGGTTGCCATCACCGGCGCGGTGCCCACCAAGGAGGACACTCCAGCCGTACCGGTAACACCTGAGGAACAAATCGAATCCACCCATGAGGCCTATGAGGCCGGGGCATCGCTGGTGCACATTCATGTCCGCAACAAGGATCAAACCCCTAGTTCCAATCCGGCCAAATACCACGCTGTTCAGGAAGGCGTCAAAAAGCACTGCCCCGGCATGATCATTCAGTTTTCCACCGGTGGGCGCGGACGGGACCAGGAACAGCGGGGCGGCATGCTGCATCACCGCCCCGACATGGCCTCGCTGGCCACGGGGTCCGTCAACTTTCCGAGCAGCATCTATGAAAACCCTCCCGATTTCGTCGAGTCCCTGGCATCGCGGATGCTGGAATTCGACGTCAAACCGGAAATCGAGGTTTTCGATGTTGCCATGCTCTACAACGCGGCCGATCTGGTCAAAAAGGGCCTCATCACCACTCCCGTTCACCTACAATTCGTCTTAGGAATTCCCAATGCCCTGCCGGCACGCCGGTCGCTGCTGGAATTTCTAAACCAAGAGCGCGAAGAGATGTTGCCCGGGTCCACCTGGACCGCTGCCGGAATTGCCCGTCACCAGTTCGATGTCAATCTATGGTGTCTCGAAATGGGTGGTCATTGCCGTACTGGGCTCGAGGACAACATAAAGTTCGACCGCGACCGCCTTGCGGTCAGCAATGCCGAACTGGTCACGAAGGTCGTCGACATCGCCGACGAATTTGGGCGCCGCCCGGCGACGCCGACAGAAGCACGAGAGATCCTGGGTCTTGCCAAAGCAGACTGAGGGGGGGAGTCCAACCGCCTTTAAAACGGCGGAGGATTTGGTCGCCGAGGTGCGCGACGGACATGCCGCGCCGAGCGACATCGCGCGTTCCGTATTGGACGACATTCAGGCGCTCGACGGGTCTCTCAACTGTTTCGCTAGTCTGAACCCGGACGACGTCATGGCGCAGGCGGCTTTGCTCGACCAGCGTTTCGCCAAGGGCGAGGACTTAGGCCCGCTTGCCGGGCTGCCCGTGTCGGTCAAGGATCTGATCGTGGCCAAGGGGCACCCCACTGCTTTCGGTTCCCTGACCATGCGCGACAACGTCGTCGATCTGGATGCGCCCGTTGTGGAACGGTTGCGCGCGGCCGGCGCGGTGATTTTGGGCAAGACGACAACCAGCGAATTCGGCTGCAAGGCCGTCGGCGACAGCCCCCTTACCGGCATCACCCGCAATCCCTGGAATACGTCTAAAACACCGGGCGGCTCCAGTTGCGGGGCCGCCGCTCTGGTCGCCGCGGGCATCACGCCGGTGGCCATCGGCACCGATGGGGGCGGGTCCATTCGCATACCGGCGAGCCTGACCGGCTTGGTCGGTTTCAAGGGACATTTCGGGCGGGTTCCCGCCCATCCTGCCGCCGCCACGCCGACGTTGATCCACATCGGGCCGCTGTCGCGCCGGGTGCGCGACGCCGCTTTGATGATGTCGGTGATATCCGGGTTCGATGAACGGGATAGCTTCAGTATCGCCGGCCCAAAACCTGACTATCTTGCCGCTTGCGAGCGGCGGCAGAAGGGTCTGCGCGTCGCCTACAGCCCGACCCTGGGGTATGCCCGCCCGGAACCGCAGGTGACGGAAATTGTAGAGGCCGGGCTCGGCCGGCTGGAAGCCGCCGGTTGCGACATAGACGTGGTTGAGCATGTTTTCGACGATCCGGTGGAGATTTGGAAGACGGAGTTCTATAGCGGGGTCGGGACACGCCTGAAGACGGCCATGGAGACCCGGCGGGACGATCTTGACTCCGCCGTGACCAAGGCGTTGGAGGGCATCTATTCGCTGTCGGTGACCGACTATTATGAACGGGTGTTCGAGCGCTTCCAGTTCCGGGATCGGGTCCGGGCGTTCTTCGAGGAATACGACATTCTCGCCACGCCGGCACTGCCCGTGACGGCCTTCGACGTGGGCCAGAATGTTCCGCCGGGGCACGAGGACAGGGATGCGGTTTCCTGGGTTTACTACAGCTATCCCTTCAACCTGACGGGCCAACCGGCGGTATCCGTTAATGCTGGCTTCGACGCCGACGGGTTGCCGGTGGGGCTTCAACTCGTCGCCCGGTCGTTCGCGGAAGAAACGCTGTTTTCCCTTGCCACGGCGTTCGAGGAACACGACCCCGAATTGGACAGACGCCCCTCCCGGTGAGAAAACCGGTGTCAGCCGCCTTTCGCATCCTCGCGGATCATGTCCGCCGCTTTCACGCCGATCATGATCGCCGGCACGTCGTCGAGTGAGAACGCCGGAGCAATAACCCCTCACTGAAGCGACCTGTCGCTTGATGCCGCCTGTCTAGCACCCCATTTCCATTAGTGCCCCTAGATGCGCACCAGCGGACCAAAAAACGGGGTCACTCCACCCAAAAGGTTCGCTTTCGGGGGTAAAGCGGACATTCTGAGGGTGGTCGTGGAATGTCTGCTAATGACCCAAAGCGGACCTGTGCGCCTCTTCTGCCAACATGGCTCGGATAGCCCGGCGGCGCGTTTTTCAATTGACAAAGGCGGACGATCGCTGGTCGAGTTCACATTAGCCGTCACGTGAGCAAAAAAGGGGAGTGACGCTAGGACTGGAAGTCAGAAAGCCTGATCCATTCTGATTGGAAAAGTTCAATTGTAATCGACCGATCGACCGTTACCATTCCCCCACCCCTGTAACGGCGTTTGTTCGCACCTTGCGCCGAGGACGGAAACTCGTCGTGGGAGCGTTGAAGGGGGCCTGAACACGAACCGGCGCACCACGCCGACAAGCGCCGGTTGTCCTTACAGAAGGGAGCAGGGTTTTGGGAAGAACGGGCGATCGGGTGCTTGCCGCCTTCGTCAAGGCAGTTGATGGGCTGAACGAACGGGTCGGCAGGTGGACCTCTTGGTTGGTGCTGACCATGGTCGTCAACACCTTCCTGGTGGCGGTTCTCCGGTATGGTTTCGACTTGGGGTGGGTGTGGCTCCAGGAACTGTATGTCTGGATGCATGGCACCATCATCATGGTCGCCGCCGGCTATACCCTTCGCCATGATGGTCATGTGCGCGTTGACATTTTCTACCAGGCGGCCAGCCGGCGTGCCAAGGCCTGGATCAACCTGATCGGCACGATCTTCTTGCTGTTTCCCACCATCGGCGCCGTGATCTGGGTTGTCTGGCCATATGTCATGCTGTCGTGGCAGCGGTTGGAAGTTTCCCGTGAAGCTGGCGGCATGCCGGGTCTTTTCCTGTGGAAGACGACGATGCTGATGTTTTGCGCCCTGCTGTTCCTCCAGGGCGTAGCCCTAATGTGTCGCAGCATTCTAGTGCTCAGCGGCAGGAAGGATCCCGACGAAACGGCTGGTCAGGCCGGTCGGGGGGCGTAACGTGGAAACCGCCGATATCATGAGCATCATGCTGCTTGTCACCCTTTGCGTGGTGATGTTGTTGGGTTTTCCGGTGGCATTCACTCTATCCGGCGTTGCTGTGTTGTTTGCTCTTTTCGGCAGCCTTATCGGCGAGTTCGATATGATTTTTTATGCCGCGATTCCATCGCGGTTCTTCGGCGTCATGAGCAACGAGATCTTGGTGGCCGTGCCGTTGTTCGTGTTCATGGGGGTGATGCTGGAACGCTCGAAGGTGGCCGAAGACCTGCTGAAGACGATGGGGCAATGCTTCGGCCGGGCCCCCGGCGGACTCGGCATATCGGTAACCCTGGTGGGGATGCTGCTGGCCGCATCGACGGGGATTGTCGGCGCCACGGTCGTTACCATGGGTCTTTTGAGCCTGCCATCGATGCTGCGGGCCGGATACGACCACAAGCTCGCCTGCGGCACCATTTGCGCATCTGGCACGCTGGGACAGATCATCCCGCCGTCGATCGCCCTGGTGATCCTTGGCGACGCGTTGGCTGGCACCTATTCCCAATCGCAAATGGAGAAAGGGAACTTTCTCGCCGAACCCTTCAGCGTCATCGACCTGTTCGCCGGCGCCTTGTTACCGGGCCTGACCCTGGTCGCGCTTTATATCGCCTGGCTGATCCTGACCGCCATTCTCCGGCCTGAAACCTGTCCACCTTATTACGAAGAGGATATCAAACTGCGTCATCTGTCCGTCCAGATCGTCAAGGCTATTTTGCCGCCGGCGTTTTTGGTGGTTGCCGTCCTGGGATCCATTCTGGGGGGGCTGGCGACCCCGACAGAAGCGGCATCGTTTGGCGGCGTCGGCGCGACCCTGCTTGCCGCCGTCAAGCTTCAACTCAACATGAAGGTGATCAAAGAGGTCATCCGGGTGACGACTCGAATAAGCTGTATGGTTTTCAGCATCCTTCTCGGCGCTTCCTTGTTCTCATTAACGTTCAGGGGCTTCGGCGGGGATAAGCTGGTTCATCAATTCCTGACCGGCTTGCCGGGCGGTTTCGTCACCGCCATGGCGGTGGTGATGTTGGTGATGTTCCTGCTGGGGTTCGTGCTGGACTTCATCGAAATCGTCTTCATCGTCGTTCCCATCGTGGCGCCGGCGTTATTCGCCGCCGATATCAGCCCCGTGTGGCTCGGGGTCATGATGGCCATGAACCTGCAGACGAGCTTCCTGACTCCGCCGTTCGGGTGGGCGCTTTTCTATATTCGCGGCGTCGCCCCGGACGTCATCCGTACACCCGAAATCTATCGTGGGGTAGTACCTTTTGTGGTGATTCAGCTCATTGGGTTGACCATTCTGGCCTTCAACCCGGAATTGGCGACCTGGCTGCCCAGTAAAATCCTCAACTAGGTCAGACCTTGTCGAAGGTGCTAAGTTCCTGCGCCAGATCGGCAACAATTTCGTTAATGGGCTGGTTGCCGTCCATAGACAGGGTGGCGGTGAATTCGACCGGGGTCATGGGGGGATCAGTTTCGATAACTTTGAGACGCCCGGAATTGACCTGGTCTTGAAAGTAATCGATCGGCAACAACGTGACACCCAGCCCCGCCGAGGCCAGCGAAGACGCGACCCCGAAGCTTTTGCAGGTGTAGATTTGCCTGTAGTAGGCGTTGCCGGACCGGAACCAATCCTCGATCCTTGAATGATGGTAGGACTCACGGGACAAAGCGATAATCGGCCATTGCTGTAAATCCCGCGCAGTAAGCCGGCCATCAGGAACGCCCAGGTTCGGGGTCGTCATCCACACAAATTCGACGGTACCCAGCGATCGGGTATGGAGATCGTATTGGGGCATCCGGCCCGGCGCCATGATCAAATCGAGGCCGCCGGAACGCAACCGACTGACCAGGTCCTGGGTCAGGGCCTCATCCAGCTCAAGGACGATTTTGGGATAGCGTTCGTGCAACACTTGGATCAGGGCCGGCAACCACGTCACCGAGACCATTTCCGCGACACCCAGACGCAACGTTCCGGGTATGGATTCGGGCGCCGACATGCGTTGGCGGATCTCGGCCGTCAGATTGAGAAGCTGCTCCACGTACTTGACCAACTCGCGCCCCTTGGCGGTGACCCGCGCCGTACGTTGCGAGCGGTCGAACAGTTCGACGCCGAAATCGAGTTCCAGGTCCTGGATCCGCATTGAAATTGTCGACTGGGTCGAATTCAGCCGCTTCGCAGCGGCGGTAAAGCTTCCCATTTTCGCTGCCCAATAGAGTGTTTCCAACTGCTTGAAATTCACGTCGTCGGTCCTCAAACTGGGAGACGTACGCTGGCCCCCGCCATTAGGCCGGTTGCCCAGGATCGTCGCCGGATAAAAACGGTTCCACGGTGATATTTTTCGAACGCACGTCCGCCGAAACGGAGTCCTCCATATCCAATTGCAGGGCTTGGTTTAGCTTGTTGAACAGGATTGTGACCCCGATGCGAACGGTCAGTTCGACGATCTGTTGGTCGGAAAAGTGTTGTTTTAGGTCCGAAAACACCCGGTCGCGGATTCCCCACGCCCGTTCGGTGACAAGCCGCGCATAATCACGCACCAACAGGTCGCGATCATCAAGGCCCGGCGGTTCCGAGTCGAGTATACCGTTAACGGTTTCGGGACCAAGGCCCAAGTCAACCAGGGCGGCGCCGTGATGGCCGACGCAATAACTGCATTCGTTGACTCGGCTTGCGGTGACGACCGCGATCTCGACCAAACGGCGAGGAAGGGTCCCGTGACCGCGCCATTCGTCCAATAGGCCGTACAAATGGCGAAAGGCCCCCGGCGAATGCGCCAGGACCCCTGCTTGGTTGGTGAAATCCCCGTAATCGAGGGTGAACTTGCGGAAAAGCGGTTTCAATTCGTCCGCAATTTGTTCAATGGACAAAACCGTTATGCGCGCCATTTTTTTTCTCGTTCTTTCAGGGTCCAATCCCCTCTAACCACTGCCAGCCATCGAAAGGCGTTCATTGGCAACCGGCCGTTTTTTAACCTCACCAAAAACACCCGGATGCCCATGTTTTTGTGTCTTTTCCCAGAGGATTTCCCAATAATCAAGAAATATTCTTATTCGCAACTTATCAAGAATCCTGATCATATCCAATTGAAAAATATCGTTTGTTTTGATGTTCCACGCTGCTTCATACTCATTTTTATCGAATACCGTCCTGATTTCGCGGGATAAGGTGAATGGAGCGAAAATCACCGCTTCTCGTGAACGTCGGACAGTAAATGCAAATCCTGTCAAGCTTGGGGCTTGGCCGAATAGGGAAACCAAGAGAGGATGAGAAAATGAAACGGAGAACCCTTATAAAGACCGCGGCGGTAGCCGCGGCGGTGACGGCGGCATCGGCATTTCCAAAGCCGGCGCTTTCTCAAAACCGCATGAAGTGGCGGCTGATCACGACCTGGCCCAAGAACCTTCCCGGCCTGGGCACCGGGGCTCAGTATTTCGCCGACCAGGTCACCAAATGCACGGGCGGTCGGATCACGGTGCAGCTTTTCGCCTCTGGCGAGGTGGTGCCGGCGTTCGAATCGATTGACGCCGTGGGTTCCGGAACCGTCGAAATGGGGCACGGTGCCCCTTATTACTGGAAGGGCAAGGCCCCCGCCGCGCAGTTCGTGAGCAACATTCCGTTTGGTTTTACGGCTCTGGAATACAACGCCTGGTATCACTACGGCGGCGGCAGTGCGCTATGCGACGAATTGTACCGTGATCAGCTCGGGTGCAAATTTCTCGTCTGTGGCAATACCGGCCCTCAGCACGGTGGCTGGTCCAAGAAGAAAATTAGTACCGTCGATGACTACAAGGGCCTGAAGATGCGCATGCCGGGCATCCCGGCCGAGGTTCTGACGCGGATGGGCGCGACGGTGGTCAACCTGCCGGGTAGCGAGGTCTCGGCGGCGCTCGCCGCCGGAACCATCGACGCGGTCGAATGGAACAACCCCTATGGCGAAGCGACGATGGGCTTCTGGCGCCACGCTAAGTACTACCTCACGCCGGGCTGGCACGAGCCGGGAACCGTGCTCGAGATCTTCATCAATTCCAAGAAATGGGATGGCCTTCCGGACGATCTCAAGGCCATCGTCGAGCAATGCGCCTTTTCCACCAATCAGGTGATGCTGTGCGAGTTCCAGGCACGTTCGGGCCCGGTTCTAGAAAATTTCCTGAAGGAACGTGGAACCATCCTCAATACGCTCTCGGACGAAATTCTGATGAAGCTCGGCACCGTGACCGGCGAAGTGCTCACCGAACTTGCCGCCAAGGACAAGATGAGCGGAAAGGTCCTGAAAAGCATGTTGAAATTCCGCAGCCACCAGAAGCAATACACCTTCATCTCGGACGGAGAATTCATCCGAGCTAGGAACCTGCCGTTCAAGTTCCCGATGTAGCCGAAAGGCGACGGTATAAGGGCCGCCCGCTGCCCGGACGGGCACTGGCGGCCCGCCGTTTTCTGTCTACGGCCCCATCGGCCCAAGAAAGGGCCCAGAGGCAAGGTTTTGGGGATCCATAACGGATCGCCGGAAAAAGTGGTGATTATAAAAACATCAATTTTTACGAAGTTATTTGTTGAAAATTTATCATTTTTTCTGATGTTTTATCACGTCACACTTCCATCGGAATTTCGCTGCGGTACAAAAGCCATCCCGCCGAAGCAACGGCAAGAAACGGGGAGTTGACGGTGTCGATCTTTTACACAAACTGCCCTCCAGAGACGTAACAGCGATGACCCAGGCAAACCCCAAAACGCTTTTCAATGTCCGTGTGCATTCCATCACCGACTTGGCTGAGGACATCCGGGCCTTCGAGCTGGTCGATCCCAAGGGGGGTGATTTGGCTGCGTTTACGGCCGGCGCGCACATCGACATCCATATCGACGATGGCCTCGTGCGCCAATTTTCCCTTTGCAACAGCCCCCGAGAACGCCACCGCTATGAGATCGCGGTGCTGAACGAGCCTGATGGACGGGGCGGATCACTGGCCCTGCACGAAAAGGTGTCCGAAGGAGACATTTTGACCGTTTCCGAGCCGCGCAACCATTTCCGTCTTGTTGATGATGCCGTCCGCCACCTTCTTTTGGCGGGAGGGATCGGCGTGACGCCGATGATGGCGATGATGGAAACGCTGGAAACCGTAGGGGCGGATTATGTGATTCATTATTGCACCCGCACGCCCTTAAACACCGCGTTCATGGACCGCCTGATACCCCTCGCCGAACAAGGCAAGGTCTTCTTTCATCATGACGGCGGCGATCCCAGCCAGGGGCTCGATATTGACGCCACCCTCGACAATCCCCGGGCGGGGACGCACCTTTACTACTGCGGTCCTCCTGGCTTCATGTCGGCGGCGGCCTCGGCGGCGGTCGATCATTGGCCCGAAGGGACCGCTCATTTCGAGTATTTCACTCCCCCCGAGGAAGATCGGGACGAGCCCCTGGAAAACAAGCCTTTCCAGGTCAAGATCGTCAGCTCCGGCGACATATTCGACATCCCCGCCGACGAGACGATTATCGAGGTATTGAGGGGTGCCGGTCTTACCATCGACACGTCATGCGAGGACGGGTACTGCGCCACCTGCATGACTCGGTATCTGGAGGGTGAACCCGAGCACCGTGACGCGGTGCTGGACGACGAAGACCGGGCGGAATTTGTTTTGATTTGCTGTGCCCGGTCGCGGACACCGGTTCTTGTGCTCGATCTCTGATCCGGGAGTTTTTAAAAGACACGATTAAAGAGTTGGTAAGAGGATTGTCGCGGGGCCCCAGGCGCTGGCAATCCTCAAGGAACCAAGGAGAGACAGGATGACACCATATAAGTATATTCGCAATTGCTGGTACGTCGCCGGACTATCGAAGGAGTTCGAGCCCGAAAAACTCACTGGACACAAGATCGCCAACCGGCCGATGGTCATCTGGCGCACCAAGGAGGGCAAGGTCGTCGCCTTCGATAACCGATGTGCCCACAAGCGCTTCCCCCTTTCCGAGGGCCGTCTCATGGACGACGGCAACCTGGAATGCGCCTATCACGGATTGCGCTACAATGATGCCGGGCGCTGCATCGCCATCCCGTCGAATTCGGACGGCCCAATTCCTCCGCAGGCGCAGCTCAAACCGTTTCCCGTCATCGAACAAGATGAGCTGGTGTGGGTGTGGCCCGGCGACCCGGCGAAGACCAGCCTGCGGAAGCCGCCGCGGTCACCGGAAATCGGCGACGCCGAATGGGAAACGATTGATTCCGGACCCATGGATGTGCCGGCCAATTACCTGCTCCTGATCGAAAACCTGCTCGACATCACGCATTTCTATCCGCTTCATGCCGGAAACATCGGCGACTTAGAGAACAGTCGCATCCCGATTGAGTACGAAGAGGGCGAGATCGACGGCAACAAGTACATCAAGACCATCCGCCAAGTGCAGAACTACAAGCAGCCGCCATACCTAGCCGACTGGTTCGTCTATGACGTGGTCGACCGCCACCACACCCACTGCATGATGAGTCCCGGTTTTACCCGGGTCGTGATGCGCAATGCACCGCCCGGCGAGCTCGGCACCGACAAGGAACGCGGCTATGTGCTGATGCATACCCACACGCCGGTCGACGAACGTAACCACTTCTGGCGTTGGATCGTGAACTGCAAGAAAGACCACATGTCCGGCGGCGACCCTAAGATGTCGGCGGCGAAGCGTGTCGCTTCGACGTTCCCCAACGTCGTAGATGAGGACCACTGGGTGCTTGAGCTGCAGCAGCAGATGTTCGAAATCCCCGACGAGGGCTACTCGGAACTGTTCCTGAAGTCCGACAAAGCACTCCGCCGCGCCCGTCAAATCTTCCTGCAGATGCTTCGCGAGGAGCAGACGGAAGCCAAGCAGCCCCAGGCGGCCGAATAGGTGTACCGAAAGGAACTGGTTTCCGTACAGCCCGCCCCCAAACGGCAAGCGACGGCTTGACCAGCGCCCAAGAAAAGGTTTTTTTCAAGGGGGGTTGCTCATACCTAATGTTCGGAGAATTTCGGACTCTTCGCGCACGTCGGAATGTCTGCTTTTGGCTATTAGCAGACATTCAGCCACCTAGTGATTTACGTCTGCTTTACCCCCGAAAGCGGACATTTTTGGAAGCTGCGCAAAAGGTCCGCTTATGACCCAAAGCGGACGCTCACAATATTATGCGTTTTGGAAGGCACGACAGGTCCTAAGTATTACTGAGGTTGTCGAACTAAGACTGAGCGAAAATGTTCACCAAGCGACTGAAAATAGTCGTTATGGGGGAGAGTCCTTTACGACGGTGACGTAGAAGTCGTGCAGCATGTCCGCAGTCTCATTGACCAAGGCGAACAGCCAAGTCCTCGATGTCGGTGGCGACCACATCCCACGGCCCTTCCGCTTCCTGGTCCGTGGTCTGGCCGGAACCGTTTTCCTGGCGGGGAAGGAACGCCGTCTTCATGCCGTGGCTTTGGGCAGCAGCTAAGTCGTAGTTATGGCACGCCACCATCATCAAGCTGCTCGCGTCAATTCCCAAGAGCGTAATGGCCATTTCATAAGTTTCGGGCGCAGGCTTGTAACGCCCTGCCTGTTCCGATGTCATGATGGCATCGAACGGCAATCCGCCTGCCTTGGCCATTGCCACCAACCAGTGGAAGGTGCAGTTGGAAAGCGTCGCCAGAACGAACTTTTCGTGCAACTTCGAAAGCCCCGAAACCGAGTCGGGCCACGGCCGGGCCAGGGACCAGGCTTCATTGAGGGTGTCCAGCCGCGCCGCCGACAGGCCGTCCAGCCCGTATTGACCTGCGATCTCGTCGAGTCTTTGCCGCATGATGGCATCGACGTTGATCCACGGTCCGCCTTCGTTGACCCGTTCCATAGCCGGGCGGTAGGCGGCTTTCCAATCAGCGGCGAATTGGGGCCCTAGAGCCGACCAGTCACCTTCAGCAGCCGTTTCATTCGCCGCCGCCGTTACGGCCTCGATAATCGGCGTGCGCCAATCGACGACGGTGCCGAAGACGTCAAACACCAGGGTGCGGACGGGTTTGATAAAGTTTTTCATGGTTCTTCGCCTTTTAAGTCTAAAAGGACATTTGCTAGGCCATCATCATATTCACGGTGGCCATGTCCTATCTAACAGAATTTGTAGAGGCGATAAATTGACCTGGAATAGGAAGCGTTTTGTTAGGTCCGCTTCACCCCCGAAAGCGGACATAGGGTAGGGGGTTGCTAAACGTCTGCTTTTGACCCAAGGCGGACGTTTGTTGAAATAGCAGGCGGTTCCATAGGAGGCTCACGAGATCTAGGGGTTTCCGCACCCCCACATGATTGGCGCGCGCTCTCTCGTTCCCTCCAGGCGGGGGTTGTTTCATAGCCACTGGTGGCGGGTTGATGCCTGACTTTCGGGGGCCGGACGGCCAGTGGCACTGCGGTAATTCCCGTCGTTTAGAAATTGTTAAGGGCGGTTTGCATTTCAATGCTATTGAGAAGGTCGGACATGGCGTCCCAGAACGTCCGTTGTGCGCAACTCAAGGCATCCATTCTTTTTGACGGCATCGGGACAACTCTTCATCATTTACAGCCGGAATTGTCCTCGCCCTGTGGTAATTTCGTGCGGCACAGGATGTCGGCGGCGGCGCTCCCAGAGGCTCAATCGTATCTAACTAGGAAGTTCTAATAATCGCCAACCGATATCTGGATCAAGTTTCTCACATCCCCAGCATTTTGCACGGCTTCAAAGCCGTGAAAGGAAACGTCGT
>Ga0208113_1000833_pt1 | contig 15130 bp, 16 predicted proteins | sample Knorr_S7_td_NADW_FD_185598 | JGI IMG/M metagenome (GOLD analysis project Ga0208113, IMG submission 185598) | Marine microbial communities from Southern Atlantic Ocean transect - Knorr_S7_td_NADW_ad_2505m_LV_A (SPAdes) (version 2) | ecosystem: Environmental > Aquatic > Marine > Oceanic | place...
CAAGATTTTCGAAAATTATCAATGAACTTCATAAACAAATACTTTGCAACAAAACTTTGATAATTATGCGAAATTATTATAATAGCGCTTTAAATGAACCAGGCAACAAGTAGAATTATTCCGCAAATTGTATAAATTATTGAAAAAATTAATAATGATGTATTTTTGAGAATCACTGTTGGCATTTTATAAATGCTCGGTGCTAATGAAACCAGTCTAAAGTATCCTGCAAAATAGGAATAAGCAGGTTGAACAATGGAACTAAATATTAATAGATATAAACTGAATTTATCTTCTCGTTTTTTTATTAGAAGAATAATTGACATTATTACTGCTATAAATACGCTCCAAGTTATTATTTCATTCACAATCAAATTATAACCCGTTATCATAGGTGTATCCACACCTCCAAAAAACCTATTCTGGAAGAAAGTATAAAACGGAATTCCTAACATGCTATGAGCAATTCCTGATTCGATTCCTGATGTAAATCGTAGAAAGTGTTCTAAACCAAATCTTGAAACTAAATATAGTCCGTGAATGCTGATTGTTGCTAATGGAATCATCAAATATTTTATCCAATTGGCCTTTCTTTCCATTATAAAGAAAGGAAATGTAAACACTGCAAAATCAGGTCTAGCTATGCATGCTAATGCTAAAGAAACACTGCTCGTTAGAAATTTATTCTCTCGAAAAAGAAGATACGATGTGAAAATAAGAAAGAAGAACATTGGCTCATTCATTGCACCATGAGTCGAAATAAGCATTATTGGACTAAAGGCATAAAATAATGTTGAAATTCCGTGTCCATCTACTTTTACTATTTTATAGAAAACAGCTACACTCGCGGCAAAGAAAATTATATTAATTAATTCCATTGAAATTGCAGTTAAATTTGGATCTCCTTGGGCTATAAAATATGTCAATAAAGGATAAAGAAAAGTGGCATATCTAAAACCAGAATCTACAGGTGGATCAGAAAATGGATCTAAAGCAATTTTATAATATGAAGCGCCATCTGTATTTGCATCTTTCGAAAAATCAAATATTGTCAATCCAAATTCTAAACAAAATAAATAAAATATTAGATTAAATACAAGAATTATTAAAAAAATATTTTTCGCATCTATTTTTTTTGTTAACAATATTCGAAAAACACTCATAATAACGTATAAAAAATTAGAATTTATATTTATAGTATTACTATTCTTTGTTTTTTACTATTTTTAATTCTGGCATCGGAATAATGTAGTTCATTGGTTGATATTTCTTTTCTACTTTCTTTATTATTTCATCTGCATAGTTCCATGCAAAAATCATCAAATAATCTGGTTTTTTTTCCAGTAATATATCAGGACTTGTTATTGGAATGTGACTTCCAGGAGTAAACAAACCCTGCTTTAAAGGCGAATCTTCAATTATTAGTTCAATATGTTTGTTATTCAAACCAATGGAATTAATTATCGTACTGGATTTCGCAGGGGCCCCATATCCAAAAATCGTTTTATTTTCATTACAGATTTTATTAACCAAATTGAAAATTTCTTGTATATTTATTTCCAGCTTCTTACTAAATTCTTCCATAATTTGAAAATTGCCAATTTGATTTGACTTTTCTTCCTGAAGCAAATTAAATACGTTTTGATTAATCTCTGTAGGCCTAGAATCTCTACTCTTTGATACATATGCTCTGATTGATCCTCCATGAGTTGGAATTTTTTCTATATCAATTATATTCATTTTATGTATTTGAAAGAGATTCACAAGTGAATGTACAGTATAATACATTACATGTTCATGGTATATGTTGTCAAAAGTGAGTTCCCTTAGCATATCTGCAAAATATTGCACTTCGAATATGAATATCCCATCTTCTTTTAAAAGCAACTTAACATTCTCGATAAATTCATGATAATTCTCTAGATGCGCAAATACATTGGCCGCTATTATTACGTCAGCGTTACCTCTCTTGCCAATAATCCTGTCTACTGTTTCTTTATCGAAATAACTACATAATGTATCAAGTCCGTTCTTGTTTGCAATTGATGCTAGATTAGTAGCAGGCTCAATTCCTATCGCGCTAAATCCCATTTCTAATAATGGTTCAAGTAATATTCCGTCATTTGATCCAATATCTACAACTGATTTTGCATTTGGAAAATATTTTTTTAATTTATGAGCAAATTCATTAAAATGGTTTCTAAGTCCTCCTGATATTGATGACGCATATGCATAATTCAAAAATAAATTATCTCTTTCAACATAGCTCTGATCGGTTAATTGTATTAATAGACATTTACTACAAAAAGTTAGTTCAAGCGGATATGACATTTCATTATTAAAATCTTCTCTTTTTAAGAAGGCATTTGCAGGTGGTTGATTATTTAAAGATAGAAAATTCCTTAATTCTTCACTCTTACACGATCTGCATTTCATGACTCGGGTACCTTTATTGCGGGCTCTTTGTCTTTTACAATCAATACATCAGCTCCGTTTGGCACTTCAATTTCATCTATCAATATTTTTGTTATAATATCAATTATTCTCGATGTGGGTTGTTGCTTCTCAGCATCTTCATCACCAAATAATTTTCTTCGCATTTCCGTATTGACACCACCTGGCGAAATTGATATACATTTAATATTACTATTTTCTACCTCTTTTGCAACTGATTCAGTTAATCCTCTCACTGCAAATTTTGCCGAGCAATATGCTGATAACTTAGGTACTCCTCTCCTTCCAGATCTTGATGATACATTAATTATAATACCTGAATTTTGTTTCTTCATTATTGGAAGTATATATTTTATCATATTGAAAGTTGTCATTACATTGTCTCTTATCACTGATTGAAATTCTTCATACTCTAAATCTTCTAATAATGATAAATCTTGTGCCACTCCTGCATTATTAATTAGAATATCTATTTTTCCTGTATTGTCTATAATTCTATCAACATATTGTTTTACTTCACTTTCATTAGTCAAATCAATTAGCTTAAATTGGCATTTTTTTTCATCTTCCGCAAGAATTTCTTTTTGCCGTCGTGACGAAGCAAATACATCAGCATTATTTTTAATTAAATATCTTAAAAGTTCTAATCCAATTCCACTGGAAGCACCGGTTAAAATGATTTTCTTATTTTTGAATGTCATATTATTTCATAAGGAATTGTATCTTTTTCATATTTACCTTTGAGTCTTTTTTGAGTTGTTAATGCTAAAAACACTGAAGTTTCGACGAATTTCATTGCGTGTGGCACTCCTGGAGCGCTATATACCATTTGCCCAGTTTTTACAATAGCTTTTTCTATTTTTCCATTATTTTCTTCGTAATATTGCATTTTTCCCTTTATCATATACGACCAATGCGAGTCTTTTTTATGATAATGATTTGCCCTGATAGATCCTTTGTTACATGTTATTATTACAACACTAGTTATTGGTTTTTCTAAAATATTTGTTATTTTACCTCGTTTATCTACAAACGATTCCTTTACATCAATTATTTTTATTACCATTAAATATTTTTCACCCAGTCTATTGTTCGATCAATTCCATCTTCAAATGAAACAGAAGGTGAATAACCAAAATCATTTTTAGCTTTGTCAATAGACAATGATAATCTCATTCCTTTTTCTCCTGATCTCCATGGCATACTCTTAATCAATGATTTACTATTTGTTTTTTTCAATATAATGTCAGCTATTTCCTTTATTGAATATTCTTTTCCATAGGCTATATTATAAATACCATAAATATTTGATTCAGATATTGATATAATTGCATCAACAAGATTTTGCACATAATTAAAATCTGTTGATTGACTCCCATCGCCTTCTATAGTTATTGGAGAATTAGAAAGTGCCTGTTTGATAAATATTGGAATAACTTGTTGTAATCTTGATCTTGGACCAAACAAACCACTGCTTCTTATGACAGTTATTGGTAATCCGAATGCTGTAGAATAACTTTGGCATATCAAATCTGCAGCTGCTTTACTTGCACCATATGGATCAGTTGGTTTTAATAGCTGTTCTTCAACTATGGGCAGTTTTTCTACCTTGCCGTAAACATTCTTACTACTCATGTAAATTAGATGAATATTTTTTTTTGTTCGTAATAGTTCTAATACATTAATTAAACCAGAAATGTTGCTATAAAATGAATATTTAGGTGATGATAGAACTAGAGGAACATCTGCTTGAGCAGCTAAAAATATAACACAATCAATTCCTCCTAAATCCTGTTCTTTCAAATCCTCAGTACCTTTCCAAATGTAATTTATCAGATTCATATGTTGCTTGATTTTACTTACATATTCCGGACCAATTATATCTGATACAGTAATTTTTGCTTGATTATCAATTAATGTTTTTACTAGATGCGAACCTAAGAAACCTGCTCCTCCTACAATTAGATAATTTTTCATTGAAGTTTACAAACTAATCATTATATTTGAATCTTAAGAGTTAACACGACTGTATATTCTAATTACAAATATATTCAACAATTAGACTAAACTTTTTTATAAAAACTTGTTATTTAGACTTGAACTGATTTTACTTTCTTGTATTTTTCTAATATTCCGTTTATTGACAGTAGATCCTTATAATACATCTTTGATTTAAAATCACAGTAACCACATAGTACTCTGATGAAACTTGTATTAGTATCCAAAGTAACTCTTAATGAACAAGGCAATGAATTCTTATAACTCGGATCTTCACGTAATGGGCAGGAAGGGCAACTTACATCCTTTATAGTTTTAATTATTCTAAATCTTTGACTTTCTTTCAAAAAAGAGCTCACGTTCAAATGAATCAATTGTTAGCTTCGATGAAATTCCTCCTCTAAGATTAAATTCTATCGTTATTATCAATCTATTTGGTTTGTATACTTTCACTAAATCATCATATATCACGTTGATAACTCTTTCATATGATAACATCAGATTCCTAAATTGCTGTAAATAAATTTTAAAAGATTTTAATTCAATAACTTTGGCGGATGGAATCATTTTGATATTAATTGTTCCATAATCTGGCTGATTTTTTGCTCCAAAAAAAGTGAATTCAGGCGCATTAATTTCTATTTCATATGGTTCTGATGTCGGATTTGAGATTTTTTTTAATATAGTCGCTTTTACATTATTATATGGTTTTTTGCCTACTTTCATTTTATACTAATATTACATTGAACATGTTAATTAGATTAACTCAGCCCAATGGCATTATATTCCAAATACTTCTGAAAAATTGACTTTTCATACAACCGGCGACCATCTATTAGCAAAGGTCTGTTCATTTGTTTTACAAAATCTTGAGGCTTAAGATTTTTAAATTCACTCCATTCAGTTACCAAAATACAACAATCCGCATTTTTAATACAATCGACTGGATTTTTTGAATATTGTATAGAATTTCCAAAAATTCTTTTTGCATTCTTCATTGCTATGGGGTCATAGACCTTTATTTTTGCCTTGAGTGTGATAAGTTTTTTAATTATGGTTATAGAAACAGCATCTCGCATATCATCAGTACCTGGCTTAAAAGATAATCCTAATATGGATATGTTCTTTTTTTGTAAATCATCTAATTTCTTTTTGATAATTGTAATTACTCTCAGTGGTTGTGTACGGTTTATTTCAATAATTGATTTTAAAATATCCGAATTTATTCCATTATCTTCACTAAAAGATGTAATTGCACGAATATCTTTAGGAAAACACGAACCACCAAATCCTAAACCAGCATTTAGAAAAGATTCAGATATTCGTTTATCTAGACTCATGGCCGTTTTTATTTCCACAATATCACCTCCAGGAATTTTTTCGGCTAATCGCGCTATGTAATTAATGTAACTGATTTTCAACGCTAAAAATGTACTTGTTGAATATTTAATTAATTCAGCGTTATTTGGAGTAGTGTAAACTACTGGTGGAATTTTTCGATATATTTTTTTATAGAATTTCATGATTATTTTTTTATCTTTTTTTGATGAATGTCCAATTATAATTCTATCAGGATATAATGTATCTTGGATTGCTTTACCTTCTTGTAAGAATTCTGGATTCACAATTATCCCAAAATTTATACCACTTGTTTTCTCTGAATATCTCTCCAAGTCTCTTCTAATTTTTTCAGAAGTATTTGGAACTGTAGTACTTTTAATAACAATTAAAAAATATTCATTACTTTTTTTAATTGATAATCCTATATGCTTAATCGCTGCTTTAATATACTTCAAATTTATTGATCCATTATTATTGCTTGGAGTTCCTACAGCTAGGAAAATTATTTTTGATTTGCATATTTCATTATAATTTGATTGAACATTCAGTTTGCCATTTTTTACTACCTTCTTTAATAAGATGGGCATGTTTTTTTCAAAAATTGGTGACTTTCCAGTTCTTATTTTTTGTACCTTTTTTCGATCTATATCTATTCCTAGTACCTTTATTCCTCTACTCGCAAAGCAAATAGCAGTTGATAATCCTACATATCCAAGTCCAATAATAGCTGCATCATATTCCATACTATTTCAGATGATACATTGAAATAAATGGATTATGAGAATAACTTGAGGCAAAATAATTGATAAAAAAGGTTGTTATTCCCGTGGCGGGTAAAGGTACTAGATTATTGCCTATTACCAAGGCACAACCTAAGGAAATGCTTCCACTCTTTTCTTCTAGACGAAATAGTGAATTGTTACTAAAACCTATTATTCAATTAATATTTGAACAACTTTTTAGATCTGGCATTCGAAATTTTTGTTTTATCGTAGGGAAAGAAAAAAGAATTATTAAGGATTATTTTTCTCCAAATTATTCATTTTTAACTCATTTATCATCCATTAAAAAAACTGCAGCACTTTCTGACTTGAAAGAATTCTATAAAAAAATTGAAAAATCAAATATTACTTTTATTTCTCAAACAAACCCTCTTGGTTATGGTCACGCTGTTTCACTTGCTGCATCTTTCGTTGGCAAGGAACAGTTTTTAGTTCATGCAGGTGATACTTTGATTATTTCACCAAATAATTCCCATATTTCTTTATGCATGTCGACTAGTGCAGACGGTGTTATTGCTTTAAAAAAAGTTAAAGACCCTAAACCATATGGAGTTGTATTGGGAAAACGAATTGGAAAATTTTATAATATTACTCAAGCTATAGAAAAACCTAAGAAATTTATTTCTAATCTTGCTATAATGCCTGTTAATTCTTTTAATTATAAGATTTTCAATATTCTCAAAAAAATAAAACCTGGAACAGGTAATGAAATTCAATTAACTGACGCAATCCAAAAAATGATTGATTTGGATTTTAACATAAAGGGATTTCAAATCCATAGATCTTCGTTACATTTTGATATAGGCACTGCAGAAAATTACTGGCATGCTCAAAAATTATCAAAAAAACTTGCTAATAACAGGTTGATATAATGTCAAATATCATAGAATCCGATATCGACTTTCTAATTCAAAATAGCAAAAAATTCCGTATTTCTAATAAAGAATTTTTAATTACTGGCGGTGCAGGATTTTTAGGCAGTTGGTTGTGTGAGATATTATTGGCAAAAAATGCCAAAGTCTATTGTATTGATAATCTTTCATCTGGCCGTGCAGAAAATATTAAATATTTGCGTAAAAATAAATCTTTTATTTTTAAAAAGATTGATATTACTAAAAAATCCCTGAATCTTAAACCTGATTATATATTTCACTTAGCTAGCAGACCATCTCCAGATGATTATCTTAAGAATCCAATTAAAACTATTAATGTAAATACTGATGGAACAAAAAAAATATTAGAATTAGCAAGAAAAGCTGATTCAAAACTTCTTTTCACATCTACTTCTGAAGTTTATGGCGAATCTACTGTTTTCCCTACTCCTGAAAGTTATTTTGGAAATGTAAATCCTTCTGGACCTAGATCATGTTATGACGAAAGTAAAAGATTGTGTGAATCTCTATCCATGGCTTATTTTCGAACATATGGTTTAGATTTACGTATTGTTCGATTGTTTAATACCTATGGACCAAGGCTTCGTGGCGATGGTAATTATGGCAGAGCATTATCTAGATTCATCTTGCAATCTGCAAATCATAAAAATCTTACCATTTGGGGTAATGGTAAACAAACTCGATCATTTTGTTATATTACTGATATGATTGATGGTCTATTGCGCTCCCTGTTCATAAAGCCAACAAAAGGAGAAATATTCAATCTTGGAAATCCGAAAGAAACTCGAATTATTGATTTGGCAAAAATGATAATTAAATTAACAAATAGTAAATCACAAATTACTTATTTGCCTCTTCCTGAGAATGACCCACTACGCCGCTTACCAAACATCAATAAGGCTAAAAAACTACTATCTTTTTATCCTAGAATTAAACTTGAGGATGGGCTATTTAAAACAATTCAATGGAACCTAGAAAACAACTACCGTTATTTATAATATATTTAATATTTCTCTTTTTAGCTCTATATCATCTTTCACGTATTTCATTAGAGTGTTTATCTTCTTATCTCCTCTTCTTATAATTATTGATTTACAACCTGCTTTTTCTGCGGACTTAAAATCATTAATTCTGTCTCCAATTATTAAAGTTTGATTTGATTTAATCTCCATTTTATTCATTGTGTTCATTATTTGTTCATAACGATTAGTATAATCATCTCTTGTCAATATATTTGAAAATAAATCTCTGATTCCAATTATCTCGAGAATTGTTGTTGCAGCTCTTTCGCACTGAAGTGTAACCATTGCAATCTTCTTATTTTTTAAATGTAATTCTTTTATTACATCTACTACTCCTTCATAAATCTCTAATTCATTTATTGCATTACATTCTTCGTTACAAATAAATTCAAAAGCTTCTTTTTTTAAATCTTCATTTCCTTTTGTCTTTTCTATTATTGTTGGTATTATGAAAAATTCTCCCTCTATATTGAATTTTTCTTTTAATTTAGTTCTAAGAAAATCATATTTTACCGGTAATCTAACTAAAGTACCATCTAAATCAAAAATAACCAGTTCAATCAAAGTATTTTTACCTTATATCCGTCTTCTTTCCAAATCCAAGTTCCAGTATCTATATGTCTAAGCAAATAAAGGTCTTCTGGATAGATGTCGTTTCCTAGGGTTTCTGGTTCAATTATGCCCATCCCAATTTTACAATAATAATCTGCCAAGTTCTTTCTCGAATCTAATTCTAATTTATCGGCCACAATTCCCCATACTGGTGTCGTAGTGTGAAATTTACCTGAATCAATTTCCGTCACAATTGGATTATCATTTTTATTTCCTTTCAAATCCACTGCGTAGCTTCCATGAGGCTTAGGGTCAGCTGCTAAAATTGCTTTATTAGAAATCTCATTCACCTGCTCATTTATTATTATTCTAGATACTGTTGGTGTACCTGTAATTCCAGACGGTGAAATATGTTTGAATGGATATTCTAATCTTTCTCTAGTATACGAAGCAATAAATTTACCTTTAAACCACAAACTGTCATATGCTATATTTCTCCCAGGTAAATATTCTTGAATAATAAAATCTGAATATTCTGCAATTCCTCTGTTGACCCATAATTCGATCCAATTCTCTACTTCAACTACATTTTTACATAATAAGCTTAATCTTCCACCAGCTCCGCTTTTCATTCTAACCCATACCTCATCATCAGCAAAACTTTCTTTTTTTATTTTAATTTCATTTAACGAAGATACAATTTCAGTTTTTGCTACAGGGATTGCATTTTTTTCTAATATTTTCTGCGTTTCTAATTTGTCTCTAATTATAATATTATAATCTGGTAAATACGTCGACGTCTTTATTTGTTCTATATTTTTCGCAATGATGCTTGCCTCCGAATGAGGACTTGGATGTAAAAATTGAATTTTATTTTTCTCTATTATATTTTTAATTATTTGTAAAAATTCTGGATCCGAATGTTTTGGAGTTATGTATTTGGAATCAACTTGAGGAAATTCTAGATAAAATCTATTGAAATCAGTGCCTGTAATGTGATAATTGTAATTAGCTATTCTTAGCGCACTGATAAAATTTACTCCACCTATTCCTCCTGATCCTGTAACTAATATTCTATAATCGTTATTCTTTAACAATTATATCACATTCTCCCATAACTTCTACTTCTACTATTCTGTTAGTTTTTTTATTAATTGTTCCTTTCCCTTCAATTTTTAAATTTTCTACATTCTTATGATATACTTCTATAACCATTGATTTTGGTGCATTTCTTATAGAATAAATCCATTTATCTCCATGCTTTTTCATTTTTGCAGTTGCATTTTTTCTAGACATCCACCATTCGCATATAGATAAGGCACTCCCAACAAAACATTCTTCATTTGCTAAAATTTTCAATATTTCAATATATATTCGCCCTTTTTTCATCAATAATGCTTCTTGATGCCATAAAATTGTGAATAATCCTCCTGTATTCTTTATTACATTCATCATTTCTCTTATTAATTCTAATCCTTGTTTTTCATCTAAATTCATATATCCCCATAACGACGTATCCATTAGAACCAGTGGTATTTCTAATATGTTGAAACATTCCCATTCTGAATTCGGTGGATTGAATGGCAAAGAAATAGATGCCTTAAAACCTGGATTTTTATTGAATCCCCATGTTGTATCATACTTTAACTGAAGTTCATTCATTATGTCCCAAGTCTTTCCTGGATCAAATTTTAAATAATGTTCTCTTATTCCTTCAGATTTATTTCCAAAACAATTTCTAAATAATTCTAATTCTTTCAACAATTCATTCGTATTATTATGAGTGTTGAAGCCTCCATGCAATCCAATTTCCCATCCCTCATCCCTTAATCTTGTGAATGTTTCTAATTTACTATCGATTTGATATTCACTAAGTAATAGATAGAATGATGACCTGAATCCAAATTCTTTTTCCATTTCTGCAATCTTTTCAATATTCCAATACGGATCCTCATTTTTCTGAAAAAACGCTTGAATTACTTCTTCAGTAAATCGATCTTTTACTCTATTGAAATGTTCTATATCTACTGATATTCTATCTGCGTCATGAGTTATTGCTACTGCAAATTCTTTCCCAAATGGCCATTTCTTTTTTATAAAAACAGGAATGTTTTCTTTTGCCATCAGTTTTTTTAATTCTAGTAAATAAGATTCGAAAATTATATCAATTTTTGGATTATATGGATCATTGTTTATTTTTTCACCTGATAAAAATGCTGATATTGATAAAATATCTTCGTCTTTTAATACAATCTCAATATCTTTAGTAGTTGATATTCCTGTTGAATCATAAAAAACCTGCTTGACGTAGTCTCTTTTCTTCATGATTGCCTTACATAAATATTTGTTTTCGTAAGGATAAGCTTTATTGTAATGTTGAATTAAAAATATTGGGCTCGTAGTTCAGCATGGATCAGGGCGTCGAGATAATTCACGCAAGCCTGCGAAGCCGAAGATCGTGGGTTCAAATCCCACCGGGCCCGTTTATTTCTTCCATAATACTATTTTGTATTGACCCGATCCTGATTTCCAAACACTATACTTTGAAATATATTCAAAGACTGATTGAGGTACTGCTTTGGTTGCCATTACATGATCAGTTTCTATGATGATTATGTCATTTTCGATTTTTTGGATTTGTTCACGTGCTATTATTTGTGGGTAAGGACATACTTCGCCCTCCATATTGATTATTTTTGCCTTTTTTTCTAATTGCTTGACTTCTTCATCAGAAATTTCTATTTCAGTTACCAGAATCACTCACCATTAGATTGCACATCCGACTTTCCTAAACATCCAGCGTGTTGTTATATAAACTCCAAGTACTAAGCCTAACGATGTTACAAATCCAGAAACAGAAAGAAAAGCTAAACCACTAAATGTATTACTTATATTGCAACCAGGGGCCATCCTAGATCCAAAACCCATGAGCATGCCGCCTATTATTGCATTTTGCACTCTGTTCTTTTTAACCATTCTTATTTTAAAATCTCCACTAAAATATGCAGATATAAAAGAACCAAGAATTAAAAATAATAACATTATCATATCGAGACTTATGGAGAAATTTCCTCCTGAAAAAATAACATTATTCCAGTAAATATTCCCTTGTAAACTTTCTATTCCAATTATGTTACTATACGTTAAACCGACCCATTTAGCCTGAGGACCCGTAACACTAAGCGTTCCCCAAACTATAAACCATAATGTTGCAAAAATTCCCATTCCAAAACCAACAATTTTTGCATCCCAAGCTGATTTTAGGTTGTTAATAGAAATAGATGAAATATTTAACTTTGATATATTTGTAATTAAATTCAATTGTTGTTTCTTTTTCAAATATAATACACATGATAGTATAATCAAAATTGGAACAAGTACTGATATTTGCCCTAAACTTTCAATTAAGCTAAATCCTTCGAATATTTGTAATGGCGTAAAGAAATATGGCAAGAAAAAGATCGAAAATAAAGATGCAAAAATTACATAACCTGCACATGCTGATATGAGCATTAACCAGTAGTGTACGTATCCTTCTCCTGCTCTGTATAATGTACCTGACGCACAACCTCCTCCATACACCATTCCGATTCCAAATACAAATCCTCCTATTATGTTGCTTAATCCATAATTTGATATCCAAAAATGCGAATTTGAAACTCCTAATGAATATGCTATGCTTGTACCTAGCATCATGGTTATAATTCCTATTAATAGACCGTATAGTACCCGTGTATCTTTGAATGCTATATAATCTCTTAGCGCACTAGTAAAGCAAAATCTGCCTTTTTGTAATAATATTCCAAATCCTATTCCAATCACAATCGTTAAAATTAAACTTAACAATCCTGAATATTCAATCAATTATTTTATCCTCCACAGTTGAAATTAGCGCCTACTACTTTCCTAGCTTCAGTATTTGGTCCACTCTTACCTGATTCTCCCATTATATTAAAAAACTGGACATTATGTGGGCCGTTTCCAGTTTCCAAGACTGTTACTATTTCCATTTTCTGTATGTCTATTATTGCTACTGTGGCATCATTGCTATTAGTTACATATGCAAATCTTCCTTCAGGATCTATATTGATATTATGTGGAAATTTACCTGTTTCCAATTCCTTTATTATTTCTAGTGTTTTCACATCAATTATTAATAATTTATTCATTTCAGGTATTGTGACAAGTAAATTCTTATCATCTTTTGTCAGTGCTAATCCATGAGGTGTCGATTCTAATATTATTTCACCGGGCTCTAGAAAACGAAAATTCCCCCTACCAAAAACTCTATCTAAAACATCATCGAATATGATTATTCTAGCTGGTATTTTTCGTTCTTGATCGTCTATTTCTGCCGTCCCAATAAAGATTTTTTTATTATTATGACCTGCAACTATCATTAAAGGTTCAGATTTCAGCCTGATATTCTTTACAACTTCTTTTTCGTCAATATCAATAAATGATAAAGTTCTAGATTTTGTATTTGTCACAACAGCTATGTTGTCATAACGTGCTACATGGTGAGGCGATTCCTGTACTTTTATCTCTGAAATTATTCTATCAGAAGTCGTATTCAATAAAATTAATGAATTCGTATCTCGGCTGACAATAAAAAACACTTCTTCTTTTTCATCAAATATCCCTCCATGTTGAATATTTTCACCTACAGGAATCTTGTATTTTATTTCTAGCGTTTGTGGATTTAATACTAGTATTTCAGATTGTCCATGGTGAATTAAATATAGTTTGTTAAGTTTACTATTGAAATGTGCACCATACTGATCTGGGCTAATTTTGAAAGGTATCTCCGTTACAATATTAAAATTAATTGGATCGACTATAGTGACTGTTCCTGATATCGTGTTAAAGATCACTGCTTGATATGTATTGGATTCATTTGATATAGAATGATAAATGAAAGTTCCGCCAATCAAAAATCCTATTACTAGACCTGTTATTAAAGACGCTTTAATGAGGAAATTCTTATTTCCATTCTTTGACAACTTTTTCACTATTGATTTGGTTTTTTTTATTTAAAACTTTTTAAGATCTACAGGAACTGTTTTTGATGGACTGAATGGCAGTTTGATAGTATTTATCTTCTTAAATGAACCCACTTCAAACACTTCTAATGAACTATCTCCTGGATTAGGCACATATGCCAGACTACTATCTGAGCTAAATATAGCATCTCCTGAATTTTCAATCTCAATCTTTGTCACTTCCTCGAGACTTTCCGTATCATATACTATTGTTGCCGGCTTAGTTCTGACCAGTACATATCTTCCATCAGGAGTAAATTCACTTGTTCTTGGAGACGCATCTTTTAATGGAAATCTTTTTATTATCTCTTTTGCTTTTATATCCCAAACCATTTCTTCTCCATCCGCATTAGCAAAGATATCTTTATCAATAATTGACCAATTTGCTCCTGAATTTACTTCAATGAATGCTATATCGTTATTTGGAGAAATTGTTAGCATACTTCCTCCCCAATCTGAATATTCTTCCGCTAAATGTTCTTCTACTGTGAAACTATTTGTATCAATTACTGTTAACAAACTTTCTAACTGATTAGTAGTCCATAGCTTATTATCTGGACCTATTGCAACATCACAACAAAACTTTGGAACTTCGAGTTCACCTACTATCTTTCCACTTTGAAGATCAACTTTATAGATTATTGAAGGAGATATTGTATCTGACGAAGCAATGTTTTCAACTTCACCTCTTGCCCCCAGTAATTGCTCATCTGGAATTTTAGCAACTAATAGATTCAAAAAATATCCATATTTCCCATCTACATCAGTCTCTGCTAATGCAGATCTCCACGCTCCTTCTAATGGTATTTCTGTTAACTTCTCATTCGTTGATGGATTTACTTGATACACCGTAGCTTTTCCACCAGATCTTCCAAGTCCCCAAACATTTCCATTTTTATCTGGATAGTGGTTGGCCCAGTCTACTCTTCCTGCTTCCGCAATCCATGTAGGTCCTGATGATGCTAAGACTTTTCCACGAGCTAGGTCAATTGTCGCAATTGATCCTTCCGCACCAAAGACATATCCTAAATGTCCTCTTCCTTTTA
>Ga0208113_1000836_pt1 | contig 15115 bp, 11 predicted proteins | sample Knorr_S7_td_NADW_FD_185598 | JGI IMG/M metagenome (GOLD analysis project Ga0208113, IMG submission 185598) | Marine microbial communities from Southern Atlantic Ocean transect - Knorr_S7_td_NADW_ad_2505m_LV_A (SPAdes) (version 2) | ecosystem: Environmental > Aquatic > Marine > Oceanic | place...
CCTTGGCAACGTGACCCCGGATGATGTCTTAAAGGGGAGACGGGACGGGATCTTGATCCGAAGAAGGGAGGTGAAAGCTCAGACTTTACGATGGCGCCAACGCTACAACCGGCAGCGCCGGGAGTCCAGCCTGACCCAACGCGCTGTGCCTATTGTTTCCCGTTCGGTTCGAGGCTTTCCAGGTGCCGGTTGAACAGATCGATTGCCTTTTGTTCGGGTACTCCCATGTAGAACCGCAGGCTTTGGACGTGCTCCAGCACGTCCTTGGGCAGCATGAGCAGATCGTCCCTGGGGCCGGACATGCGGTACAGGTTGTCCAGCCAGTCCTCTTGCCCAACGTACAAGGCATCCTCCAGAATGGCGGCTTCCGGACGCTCCATGCCGGTGCGCACCATCCAACGGAAGAAAACGAAGGGCAAGCCGGTCCACTCCCGCCACTCTTCCGCCAAGTCGTACCGGTGGGGGAAGCCCCTTACTCCTCGACGCCGGCGCAAAGCCTGGTTCCCCGCCAGTAGGAGGCCGTCGTGGGAGTCTTCAGCGTTTTGGGAGTCCACAAAGTTAACAGGACCTACCTCATACTTGAGGGTCAACAATATTCTCAATAGGGTTTGGTCGGGGGATGACTCTTGGGGAATAGCGATGTTCGAGCCGCCCAACTCTTTTATGGGTACTTTGGAGTGGAGAACAATGGCGCCGGAGTTGTTGACAGCAGTGACGCAGAACCCCGACAACGGTTGAAACCCTTCATTCAAGAGAACGCAGTCGGTTATAGGGACCGGTCCGGAATCGACTTCACCATTGAGAAGGGCCGAAGCGATTATGGCGGGCGCCATATTCCGCACCTCAATGCCCCGGCGTTCCATGTCGTAGTAGAAGGCCTCGCATCCCAGATAAGGGATGCGGGCAACCGTAGTGGCCATGCTTTATCGATCCCCACTGTCCATTGACGGGGGGATCTCCCAGTTAAGATTGGTACGGTGACGAGGTAAAGGTGAGTGATGTTTTACCGGAATCTAGTGTGTGGCCGTTCCTTCCATCCCGAGAATCCTTGTCGTTTCTCTCCTCGGAATGACCGGTTTACAGAAACGGAGCACAGACCAAAGAAGGCCCACCAGCATCCGTCCAAGCCGCCGGTGGGCCTTCAATAAATCCTAGCTACCGGGATTGTCTACAGGCGGGGACCCGCAAAGGTTGGGGACTGCTTGCGGTATACCTGGATGCGGTTGCGAGGCCCTTCGCACACGAATATATTGTTCTCGTCGTCGACCGCGATGCCCGACGGCGCCCACAACAGCTTCTCTCGTTCCAGTCCCTCGGCCCGGTCCCGCTCTCCCCACATTTCCGGATTTGCGTCCAACTTATCCTTGCCCCACTTGGAGACGGTGGCGTCACCGGTACGCAGGGTGACGAAGCTACCATCGGTGTCGAACACCTGTACGCGATCGTTCAGCCAGTCGGCCACGTAGATGATGCCGTCCTTGTCCACGGCCACATCGGTGGGCCGGTTGAGCTCTCCTTCGCCTGAACCCGACGAACCGAACTTCATCAGGAATTCACCATCGGCGGTGAACTTCTGTATTCGGTCGTTCCGCCAGTCGGCGATGTAAACGTTCCCTTGACGGTCAATGTCGATGCCCCAGGGCATGTTCAACTCACCGTCGCCGCTGCCTTGGCTGCCCCACTTGGCCAAGAACTTGCCATCTTTGGTGAACTTTTGAATACGATGGTTCAAGCTGTCCACGAGATAGAGATTGTCATCCTTGTCGAATGCGATTCCGGATGGACGGTTGATCTCGCCATCCCCATCACCCTCGCTTATGTCCCATTTGCCTAAGAATTCGCCGTCTTTATTAAAGATGGAGATTCGGTTTAGCCACTCGTCGGACACATAGACGTTCTGCTGACTATCAATCGCGATGCAGGTAGGCCAGACCAGAGAGCCATCTTCGAAGTTGTACTCGTGGGGGCCCTGTTGCGAGACTCCCCGGGCGAAAACATTGACGTACTCTTCATTGACGGTGCACACCGCGATCCGAGTTCCTTCCGGACGGTACTCGGATGAGCGGCACAGCACGTACATTAGGTCACTTTCGCCCCTGGCCATCTGTATCGGGTAGGTGAATCCGGGCCCAAATTGCTCGCCCCGGCCAATGGTGTGGCTGTATTGCAACTGTATGTGGGAAATCTGGGTGCTAGTAGTCATATCTACCTCGCAATAATATGGTTCATCCGGCTTCGGCCCGTCCGATCGCCGGCGTTAAACAAAGGCCATCTGCTCGAAGGAGCCGTTGACGATGGGCTTGGAATCCAGGCCCATCCACTTGTCCAACAGAGCGGCGTAGATGCTCCGGAAGTCATTGTTGAAATGGAGATCGCCTTCCAACAGCTTGTTCTCCTCCAGGGACGGGTATTCGCCATAAAGGCCGCCCTGGACAGCATCTCCAACGACGAAGGCGACGCCGCCGGAGCCGTGGTCGGTGCCGGAACCGTTGTCGTGGACCCGGCGGCCGAACTCGGTGAATACCAACAGGACGACGTTGTCGCTGGCGTTGTGCTCCTTAAGGTCGTCGTAAAAGTCGGCAACCGCGTTGGAAGTCTCGGTCCACAGCTTTGTGTGGTTGGCCAGCTCCCCAGCGTGGGTGTCAAAGCTGTTATAGGGCGCCGTGGTGTACATGATTCGAGTCCCCAGGTTCGCCAGGTGCACCTGGGCAATGTTTCTCATGTATTGGGCCACGGTGTCGGAGCCGTACTCTACGGTCGAGGAATAGGACTCCGGCGCGGTGCTGAGAATGTCGGCGCCTTTCAGCGCGTCCAAGCCCGTGTGCGCGAAGTAGTCCAGCACTGGACCTTGTCCAATCATCGGGGAATAGACCCGGGAAAACACGTCCAGGGCCTTGGCGCGCTGTTCCTCAATCTCGATACCGGTGAGGACGCCGTAGGATTCCAGGTTGCCAACAGAGGCTACCGGAACGCCAGGCGCGACAAGGGCCCGCGGAAGACCGCGCCCGAAGTTCACGCCGGTGAGCACGTTTTCTTTACTAGGGTCAAGTTCTACTATCGCCCGGCCCAACCAGCCTTCATCGCCCACTTTGTCCGGCTCACAGGTGTGCCATATGTCCATGGAACGGAAGTGGGAACGGCTGGGGGACGGATAGCCCACGCCTTGGATGATGGCTAATTTCCCCTCGTCGTACAGGCGCTTCATCGGCCCCATCGCCGGATTGAAACCAATCTTGTCGTTGATCTGTAGGACCTGGTCATCGGGCACCCTGACCGAGGGCCGGTTGTCGTTGTACAAGGGGTCGGTGTAAGGGATTATGGTATTTAACCCGTCATTGCCCCCGGACAATTGGAGCACCACCAACACCGGGTCTTTCTTGGTGGACGTCATTATTTTTCCTCTCTTCTACGGTTTCCTTCCCCTTAGATGGGGGAAGGTCAGGATGGGGGTGATACCCCTCACCACAATCCTCTCCCACAAGGGGAGAGGAGGCTTCTATGCAAACAGATACTCCGTGGTGGCCACGATGGATTGGAGCATTTGCCCCACCCGGCTCTCGAACTCCTGGGTGCCGGTACGGATATCGCCTTCACCTTGAGACATGGCAAGCAGTTCGTTCCGGGTCACCTCGGTGAGCTCGTAAGCCCCCAGCATGTCGAGACATCCGTCCACCAATTGCTCTGGGGATATGGTTGGGCCTTGGGATGCCAACCGCTGGATGATGGCCTGGATTCCCGGGTGGCTGGTGTTCCCTACCGCGTCGGCGGTGAAGTTGATCCGCTCCACCAGTGTGCCGCTATCGATCCACTCGCGGCCGGTATGCCAACCCTCCACGGTGGGCGGGTTCATCAGGTCCTGGCCCATATAGCGGATGTTAAGCGCCATGGCATTCATGCCGGGCTTAGGGAGATCAAAATCGCCCACCAAACGCATAGTGCCCACCACCGTCTCGGTGGGGCTCTTCACCTTGGCGAAGCGAGCGTTTTTGAAGGCATCGGAGTTAAACAAAACCCGCAGCATGGAGCGGATGTCGTAGCCAGACCGGAAGTACTCGTCTTCCAGAGCTTTGATGGCCTCGGGGTCTCCGGGAGGAGTATTCTGCCAGGCGGGGACTTGGGGCTCGTCGGCCACAAAGAAGTTGTAGAGATGCCGTGAGATAAACCTGGCAGTACCGGGCTGCCTGGCGACGATGTTAATTATATCCTCGCCGTTCCAATTCCCCGTCTCTCCCAGGAAGGTTTTCTCTTCGTTGTCATGGTCGCCCGAGTCATAGATGAACTTTGCCTCGTACTTGCCGTAGGGATATCTGGGTATGGAATTGGTCACGGTCCACCCTGTGAAGGCCCGGGCGCACTCTTTGACATCTTCCTCGGTATAGTTGACCTGGCCGTCCATACCGACGCCCATGGAGAACAGTTCTAGCAATTCCCGTCCCCAGTTCTCGTTGATGGCGTCCTTGTGGCTCATGCAATTGTCCAGGTAGAACACCATGGCCGGGTCTTTGGCCAAACCCTGCAGGAGATTGTCGAATTTGCCCAGACCGTCGCGCCGGAACATGTCGAATTCTATCTGCTGCTGCTTGGGGTACTCGCACTTGGCATGGCCGGTAACGAAGATCTGATGCCAGAATAGGGCGATCTTTTCTTCCAGCGGACGCTTGGTGTTGATCATGCGGTAGGTCCACTCTTCTTGCTGGCCTTCCAGTCCGGCCTGGGACACCCACTGGGGCTGATACCGCATCATCAAGTCTCTCTCTAGCTCCGGTTGGCCTTCCGGATCGAGTAACTCGTCAACCGTCGCTTCGTAACCCTTGGCGGCGCGGGCCTCCAACTCCTCGAAGGTGGCCCCGAAGCCGGCGCGACGCATCAGATGTGCCATCAACGCTATCTCTTTATCTGCCATCCCTACTCTCCTTTGAATCGTTATAAAGTAATAGTGGTTTTATCACAGCGATTGCCACGTGTCAAGTCTAGGCTATGGCAATCCTTGACCGGTCATCTTGTGGAACATTATGCCTGCCAATGGACCAGCGATTAGGCACGGCGTAATCCAGTCCCACTAGGGCGACGGCATCATGTTATTCTGCGCGATGCCTCACGTCAACATTGTTATTGACATCACAATCGAGATGGGGATGATGCTTAGCTGGAACTGTTTAATATTTGAGTCGCCGTGACGGCCTCAGCCAAGTATACTGTTGGCGTTGTGCGTCCAAGACGCCCTCGGAGGTAGATAATCATGGCCGGAAACCAACTACGTCTCGAGATCGAACGCAGAGAACCGTTTGCCGGTGGCGGATCTTTTGGCGACACCGGGCCATACGAGCGCCTGTTCGGGAAAGTCCATTTCGCCATTGACCCGGACGAGAAAGGGCTGCCGAACATCGTCGACCTGGAACTGGCTCCCCGTAATGCCCAAGGATTGGTCGAGTTTTCGGGGGCGTTGGACATCATCAAGCCCGTGGACCTGGACCGGGGGAACCAACGCATCTTCTACGAGTTCTCCAACCGGGGCAACCGGGGGCTTCTGGGATTCAACTATGGCGTCGGCACGGACATGTCCAAACCCGAGTACGCCGGAGACGGATTCCTGATGCGCCAGGGGTACACCCTGGTGTGGTCGGGCTGGCAAGGCGATCTGATCGACCGGGGAGGCAACATCGTCGCCGACCTGCCCCTGGCGCTGCAAGACGGCAAGCCGCTGCAAGGCCGGGTGAGGCAGGAATTCAACCCCATGGCCGAGGGCATCCTCTCGGTGGGGGTCAGCGCCGGCGCGGAACGCGGCCCCGATGTCCAGCCCTATCCCGTTCTAGACCGGGTCACTGCCACCCTGACCATGCGGCAGAACGAAACCGACCCCCGGATTCCCATAGCGGACTCGGAGTGGGAATTGGCCAAGGCAGAGACCAAGGACGGGGAGGTGGCGCTCACACCGTCGATCAACGACCTATACATCAACGGGGGCTTCAAGACGGGTTGGATCTACGAGTTCATCTATGATACCGAAGGCTCACGGGTGATGAACCTGGGCTTCTTGGGTATCCGCGACCTGCTTTCGATGCTTAAGAACGAATCCCACGACCACGCCGGGAACGCCAATCCCTTGGCGGGCCATGTGGAGAAGATCTATGGCACCGGGGGTTCTCTGAGCGGGCGGGTCATTCGCGAATTCGTTTACGAAGGCTGGAACGAAGACGCCGCCAGCCGGCCCGTCTTCGACGCCGTCCATACCCACACCGGCAGCGGCCGCCTGTTCCAGAACCAGCGCTTTGCCCAGGTTGGGCGTTATCCTCGCCAGCATGAAGAGCATTCCTGGCCAGCGGAGTGCTATCCTTTCACCTTCACCGCCGTGCCCGACCCTTTCACCGAGCGCAACGAGGGCTTGTGGCAGCGGCCCGGCACCGACCCATTGGTGATCCATCTCCACACCGAGGGCGATTACTGGGTACGCCACGTATCGCCCACCCACACCAACCCCACTGACGCCAGCGACGTTGAGATTCCCGCCAACGCGCGCATGTACCATCTCACCGGAGCGCCCCATATGGTGCGGGCCTTGGACGACCCCGACTGGATCGGCCAGCTCACGCCCAACGCAATCTCCGCCATCCCCTTTAGGCGGGCCATCATGGTCCTCCTAGACCGGTGGGCAACCGACGGAACTCCTCCACCGCCGTCACTCTTACCCAGCACCGCGGACGGCACTCTGGTAAAGGCCGAGGAGGTTCTTGCACGGTACCCGGCGATCCCCGGCGTCAACTTGCCCAAAGGACCGAGCCGCTTGATGCGCTACAACTACGGCCCCAAGTTCGAAACCCACGGCATCATGAGCGTCTTTCCGCCGGAGCCGGTTCCAGGCGAAGAATACCCCTTGCGGGTACCTCAGATCGACACCGACGGCAACACCATCGCCGGGTTGCGCTATCCGGACATCGAGGTACCCCTGGGCACGTGCAACGGCTGGTCCCTGCGCAAGACCGGCTACGCCGAAGGGGAGCAGTGGATGAACACGGGCAGCTTCGTCCCCTTCGCCCGCACCAAGGCGGAGCGGGATGCCAAGGGCGACCCCCGGCCGTCCATCGAAGAGCGTTACCCCAGCCACGAGGCCTATATAGCAGCAGTAACAAGGGTGTGCGAGGAACGTTTAAGCGAGGACCTGATGCTGCAGGAAGACGCCGACCGGTTCATAGCTTCGGCGCGGGCTAGGAACCCGTTGGACCCTTCGGTCCGGCTGGAACCGTTGATTCAATCGGGCGCCTTCAGGGGCGTTTAGCCGCCAGGCTAGCCAGTTTGTTCAGTGATGTTCAGATTTTTGGGGCCGGTCGGATCGAGAAACCGATCGGCCTCAGGTTTCTCTCCGGCTAACCGTTTTTAAGCGCGGCGAGGCGGCCTGAAATCAGACCGGTCAACCATGGCCTGATGCGCTACCTATGCCGCTCTACTAGGGCAATCATGTCAAGAACGAATAGACCCGTAACCAACAGGATGCCCCTTGGTGGCCAGGGCCGGTACTCCATGCGGACCGTGTGGTCGTCTGCGGGAAGCTTTACTTATATATAGCTGGGCATCAGCATCACCGTTTTCGCTTCCGCAAACATCAGGACGCTTTCCCGCTCCACTGAAACCTCGGCTAAATAGATGTTGCTTCCGCTGGCTTCGGCGTAGACATCTCCCCGGGACGGTCCCGCCGGTGTTTGTGCCTGTGCCATCAAGTATTCGGCATTGGAGAGCAAGAAGGCCGGCTCTGCTTCCCCGGATTCCCTTTGGAACTTGATGATGGGTGTTGCTTCACCCGGTAGCCCGCTGGTCAGCCAAGCGGAGGCCGCCGGATAAAGTCCCTTCTTCTCGCCGCGAAACGAAAGCTCTGAGCCTACCAAGCCGAAGTATCCGGTGGTGACTACCATATATAGGCGGTGACGCCCGATCAAGGGCAGCCAGGTGCAGCACACTGTCGTTCGTGCCAAGGACCTGGATCCCCACTTCAGGGTAAAGAGTGTAAAAGTTATAAGCGACGGCAAACAGCACCATCGCCAAAGGAATCATAGCTACTAAACGGTGAACGGGTTTCTCCGGCGTGTCGCCGTCGTTTAAGAAGTCGAGAAAGGCCAAACTGTCACCAGCCGGTTCGGATAGGCTAATACCACACACCGGACTTTGAGTTCGTTACGGCTGTGGAGAATGGCCGAATTATATTAGATGCCCAATCAAAGGACGGGTGCCCCAATCTCCATCATCCGATTCGTTACACCACCGCCACACCCCTTTGCTTCCATCCGGGCTAATCCCTTTTTCACCCCACAATCACTAAAAAGGTGATTCAGCGACGATCGCGAAAGTGCACAATTCGATGTATTCGAATGGACGGGTCTGGCCACTCGCTGGGACGGGTTTATTATGGTTAGCACTCAGAAATACCTGAAGTTTGGCGCCAGGGTTGTACCAACCTCGATGGGCCGGGCTTGTGCCCGGTTCACGGCCTTTCGGCGAAGCGTGGAAGGATTTACTCTGGTCGAACTCCTGGCCGTGATGGCGATTATCGCTATTTTGGCCGTAGTCACCGCCGGCGCTGTGACCGGCCTGGGCGGGCAAGGGATAAACGCCCAGATCCTCAGCGACGCCAGTGCCATGGAGACCGCCGCCGACCGTTTTTTGAATGCCTCGTTTCCTGAAACTTTTCCGGTATCAGCCTTGCCCAGCGGCGAGGAGGATTTGGGTGTAAGGGCGATCGACTTCGATGCCAGGTTGCCTCAGGACCCAAGCCAGACCTTCGTTCCCGACTTCCTTAAGAAAATTCCCGATTCGGCGGCTCTAGTGAGTTTTCGAATCGACATCGGGACCGGGAGGATTTTCACCGCCGACGACGGAGCCGCATTCGCCCCACCTTCAGACAGCCGGTTTGACGCCTCATTCAGCGACACAACGCCCTTGGGCAATCCGGTCGTCACCTTCACTTTGAAAATGGGGGGAAATAGGGCGGCGTTGAAGAAGCTTCGGGTCGTCGGGCCTGGGGGGGTCGCCCTCGGTGGCCGGACACTACCGGCCGGAAGCAAAGTTGGAACCCTTCAAATCACTTTTGGAACCGACAACATTTGGCAGTCCGGCCACGAGATCGGCGTGGATGCCGATATCCTCGCGACTGGCAGAGCCCATGAATGGGAGATGATACCGATCTATAGCGGAGCCATCAGCGACGCCGACAATAGTCCCGTAAGTGGAGTAAAAGAGGGCGTCACGTCCCTTACCCACAGCTTCACCATCGGCGCCTCCGGCACCGCTGGGGTGCCCGGCAAGCTTTTCATTGAGATGGACCGCACCGGTCTCACCAAGGCCCATAACGAGGCTACCGAAACCTGGATCATAACCATATTCGACAAAGCCCGTGACTCAGCCGGAGACGTTATAATCCCAGAGGAGAGACTAGTCACCAATCCATCGGTCAGCAAGGTCTACCGCTGGCTTACGGAAGAGCATACGACGATTCAAGTCGTGGATATATTCTCGGCCGTGGCCGGCCGGCTGGCAGTCGTTATCAAGGACCCGGCCGCCTCCGCGACGAGTACCCCTGAGCCCACACCCTCTACCCCATCGCCGTCGCCTACACCGCCGCCTACACCCACTAACACGCCACCGGTGGTGACAGTGTCGGGGCCAGCGACCGGAAGCGCGTCTGCTCCAACGCCAAACCTAGAATTTACGGCTACAGTTGTTGATGACAATGACAACAGCACCACCCTGGAGTCTGCTTTGGTTTGGTTCATTGACGGGGAGCCAGCGGGAACGATCGGCCCCACTTTGCTGTCACCGGGCCTCCAACTCGGTTTAAAAGATCCAGCGGTTCCTGCGGAAGGACCCCACACCATCAGAGCGTTCTCCTTGGATAGTGGTTCGCTCACCGGGGTTGGCACTCTAATTATTACCCTGAGCCCATAAACCCACTAACCTGCTAATCAGGAAGCGGCCGGGGAGGAACGAACCTCCCTAGCCGCTTGTATTTTATTCGTGCACGATAGCCATTGACGACGATACTGGTAAGCGGATTGGTTAGAGTTCCGGTAGCGCCAAAAAAGCTGTACCAATTACCCCATTATTTCCAAATTGGCAGCGCGTTGTAGACTGAAAGTTCTCTGGGGAAACGACTATGTCCGGTGGGGACTTGTATTCCAGACCTTGGAACCCGACAATGCATCAAAAGAACCGGTAGTCTGAACAGCCAATCATTGAAACAGAAATACAGCGAACCCGCCGCAAGTTTCGGCGGGATGCCACCGGAGTCCACTATTAAAGGCTAAATGAGTCTAATTCAGGCCGCTTTACCCCCGGCGCTCCACTATCCCGCTTACCGCGCCTATTGGCTGGGAACCCTGGCTTCGGTCAGTGGATTCCAGATCGTTCGCTTCGGCCAGTTCTGGCTCATGTTCGAACTGACTAGGTCCACGTTGAATCTGGGGTACGTCGGCCTGGCCCAAGCCATACCCGGCATATTATTCAACCTGTTCGGCGGGGTTTTCGCCGACAAGGTGGACCAGCGCCGCCTTATCATGGCTACCCAGCTGCTCACCGCCAGCCTGATATTCCTGTTAGCCACCCTTACCCTCCTTGACCTGGTAAGGGCCTGGAATCTACTCTTGCTTGCCTTTTTGGCCGCCGCCGTCAACGCCTTCGACGAGCCGGCAAGGCAATCACTCTATCCCCATCTCATCGACCGAAAAGCAATGACCAGCGCGGTGGCGATGAATGCCGCCATCTGGCAGAGCAACCGCATCGTCGCGCCGGCGGTGGCCGGGTTCATCATAGCCGTTGCCGACACAGAGGCCGCTTTCTACACGGCCGGGGTAGGTTTTTTAACCATGGCCGCCGTGATCTACGGCCTGCGGATCCCGCCTTTCACCAGAGGCGCCCACGGCAACCCGGCCCAGGACATGCTGGAAGGGCTGGGATTCATCCGCAAGAACTCCACATTTTCCTTTCTCATTGGCATGACCTTCTTCAACAGCTTCTTCGGCCTGGCATATATAACCCTGATGCCGGTATTCGCCGTGGAGATCCTGGAGGTGGGATCCAAGGGGCAAGGCTTACTGATGAGTGTCGGTGGGGCTGGGGCGCTGATGGCCACCATGTGGTTGAGTTCCCGGAGCAGCACACGGTACAAGGGGTTCCTCATTATTGGTGGCGCCGTGTTGTTCGGCATCTTCCTGATCGCCTTCGCTCTAACATCCCAATGGATCGGTTCCTATTTTCTGGCCCTGGTGCTCATGTTTGGTGTCGGGCTCTTCAACTCGGCCTACAACATCTCGGTCCAGAGCTCCCTCCAGATGATGGTCCCGGATGCCATAAGGGGCCGAGTGATGGGGTTCTACTCCATGACCTACAGCATAAGTCCGCTGGGAGCGTTGCAGGCGGGGGTATTGGCGAACCTGATTGGAACGCCCATCGCCATCGCCATCGGCGGCTTGGCCGTGGTCGGGTTTGCCGTCGGCCCGGCTACCGTAAACAGCAAGCTGCGAAACCTGGGAACAACCTTGCGGGAGATGGAATCCGGGGAACCCACAAGCGTCCCAAGCCGGCAACCATCTCGTTGATCATTATTGGGGTAACATGTCTGTCAGACGTTCGTCACCCCGGCTGATGCCGGGTTTAATCAAGACCAGACGACACCGGAGGCCACATGCCAAATCTAGACCTGAACATCGCCTGCTGGGATTATGACCGAACCCGGCCTTTGACTGACGGACGTGTTCAGCCTGAAGGGATCAATCTCGACATCACTGTCTTGCGTCCCCGGGAGATTTTTCCACGTATGCTCCAAGACCAGGAGTTTCACGCGTCGGAGATGTCTTTGGCGTCTTATGTCATCCTCAAAGCTCGAGATCAGTGCCCTTTCGTGGCCATTCCCGTGATGCTCTCCAAGATATTCCGCCACGACTGCATCTACGTCCGCCCCGATGCCGGAATCAACGAGCCGGCGGACCTGCGGGGCAAACGGATAGGCTTGCCCCAATACAGTTCCACCGCCGGAGTATTCATCAAAGGGCTGATGCAGCACGAGTACGGAGTTTCGCCTCAACAGATGACTTGGTTCATGGGCGGACAGGATACACCCGCGCCCGCGCCTTTAGTTCCCCTGGACCTACCAGACGATATCCACCTGGAATTCATACCCGAAGATAAGACTTTGGAGGGAATGCTGGCCGATGGCGAACTGGACGCATTGTTCGCCACCTACATCCCCAACCTGTTCTTGAGCGGCTCTCCGACGATCGCCCGCCTGTTTCCCAACTTCAAGGAGGTGGAGCAGGACTACTACCGGCGAACCGGAATTTTCCCCATCATGCACACCGTGGTAATCCGGGAAGACGTCCACCGGGAACACCCCTGGGTGGCGGCAAGTTTGTACGAAGCATTTTCCCAGGCCAAGGACCTGGCGGTCGGGGGATTGTACGACACCGACGCCTTGGCGTTAACCTTGCCGTTCCTCATCGACCACTTGGAGGAAAGCCGGCGGATCTTCGGGTCCGATTACTGGTCCTACGGCGTCGAGTCCAACCGGCCCGCCTTGGAGGGCCTCTCCCAGTATGTGGTGGACCAGGGTCTGGCGCCCCGTGTGGTCAGCACCGAGGAGCTTTTTCCAGCAATCACGCCATAACCGCCTCACCGTGCTGGCCCGGGACTTCTCGTGATCGATGTGTCCGCCCTTGCCCCGCGCGTGACGGGGTGGGCTGCCCATCTGGTGACGGTGTTGGCACCCTTTTTGATACTTTCCTCTAACCGCAGACTAGGTTACCAATGGCGCAACTGGCAGGCGGCGCATTTTGGCCCAACCCCGTTCGCGGAATGCAACGGGAGTGCCGGGGCATTCGCATATACTGGCCCCAGTCTAAATACGCCGTTGTCTGGTTGGGAATGCCGATCAAGGCAGCTAAGCGCCGAGGAAAGCGTCGATGTCGCTATCTAATCTAATCACGGTAGAACACCCGCACATGTGCCGAACTTGCGGAAACCAGTACATCTGTACTTGTCTAGCCTGCAGTGAAGGTGGCAGCCACAACCACACCGAGTGTCCCCAATGCGCCCGTTCCCTATCCTCTTGGCCCGACCCATACTGCTTGGGGTTGAAGTTCGTCCGCTGGCACGCTTCCGGCTGATCTAACTTTCGGGCGCCCGGCCGGCTTCCCCGTTCCGGCGGACTGGGCCGGATAGCAGCCACTCTAGTAACTTGTGAAAGTCATTTGCCGTTGGAAGTGTCGGGGTTTTCGGCCGGGGTTGGTACTAGGGGCGTTTCGTAGGGCTCCAGCATGTCTTCGGAGAACCAGCCCCGGAACTCGCCGGTGTCCGCTTCGTTCAAGTTATAGGCCGGCTGTCCTTCAAAGTAGCCCCGGCGCGCTACTATCAGTTTGTGGGGGGTTGTCGCGGAAGCGGCCGACGCCCGCTCTCTCAACTCCTGCCCCATGATGTATTTGAAATGAGTGACTGCCAAGTAATCTCCAAGCCTCGTTTGCTCCGGCTTCCAGATCTATAAGACCAATGTGGCGTCGTCGTTGCCTCTCCTGCAGTGGCTTGCCACGTACCAGAGCCGTTTGATGGCGCAGCTAACTTCCTCCTTGGGTTTGCCGCGTCCCAACGTGAGCACCAAAATGACCAGGTAAAGGGGAACGAGGAGAACCAAAAGCGCGGGAAGAACGATCAGGATGAAGATGGCGCAAAGGACGAAGCTACGCGCGTGAAACACGGGCGCAAAACAGACATCCCGCTCCTCAAATCTCATGCAGCCGCCAAATCTTTAATGTATATTCGCGATACTGACGGTACTATCCGGGAGCCTTTGCTCCGTGGCCTTGATGATATAGGTTCAGTCGTTGATGTCAAGGCGAACGGCGATTATGGCTTGAATTTTGGCCCAATATACCGTACACAGATCCCGAAAATAAGAGCCTCCGGAAATTGTTCCGGAGGCTCTGAATCCCTTAGCGATCATGTGTTGGTCAATCAGGCTTAGGACCTGCTTACGATATTCCCAACTCCTCCCGCAAGGTGCGGATCGTCTCAGCCCGGCTACGGGTCGGCCGGCGAGTGCGCTGGCCGATGGGCTCGTTCTCTACTTCCGGCACAATCTTCATCGCCACGAACACCGGCCCGGTTTCCTGCATGATGTTTCCGATGTTTGTCGCGAAGTCCTCGATGTTGTCAAAGGAGTAGGCTGCGGTGTAACCGGCCTCTTTGGCCATGCCGGCATAGTTAATATCTTGGGCGTTGGGGACCGGTTGTCCCCCGGTGGTGGCATAACATTCGTTATCCATCAGCAGGTGCAAGAAATTCTTGGGCGCCTGCCCGGAGATGGTAGCGATGATGCCCAGATTCATCAGTAGGGAGCCTTCGGAATCGAACAGCACCACTTTCTCGTCCGGCAGACCCAGCGCCAATCCCAGGGCGGCCGAAGTCGTGTGACCCATAGCCCCACCCATATTCAGGTCGCGGTTCTGCTTGGTGGTGTGGTCTGCCCAGTGCTTCCCTGCGGTTCCGGTTACTATAACCACCGCATCTTCCCGATGTGGTTCAAACGCCCGGAACATATCATCCGCGTTAATCAAAATCTGCCTCCCATGAATTCAAGATTACTTGATTGATTCTTAAATACCGTGCCAGGTTATACTCTGTTAAAGCCGTGGTACTCATCTCCCACCAAGATAGCCACCGGACGTTTATTCTTCTTGGCCTCTTCGTATGCGATGGAGATACGTTCCGCGTCTTCGTCGGTCTCAACCAAGTAGTAATTAACCCCCATGGCGTTCAGGAAAGGCTCGGTATACCGTGCCGCCGTATCGGTTATAACTCCGTGGCGGTTCCAGCCCCGGTAACCGACTACCATGAGCAAAGGGAAACCGGCGTCCAGCGCCATTCCCCGGATCGAATCGCCAGATTCCATCATTCCGGTATTTTGGATCAGGCAAACCGGCACCTTCCCGCCTACCGAGAGGCCGAGGGCGATGGCAAATGTTTCCCCCTCGCGAGAGGCAGGGACAACACTGAGCCAGTCCTGTTCCTGCATCAATTCGTAAAGATAGTTGGTTTCGCTATCCGGTATGGTGACGATATGAGTCACCCCAATCTTTTTGAACTC
>Ga0208113_1000844_pt1 | contig 15024 bp, 13 predicted proteins | sample Knorr_S7_td_NADW_FD_185598 | JGI IMG/M metagenome (GOLD analysis project Ga0208113, IMG submission 185598) | Marine microbial communities from Southern Atlantic Ocean transect - Knorr_S7_td_NADW_ad_2505m_LV_A (SPAdes) (version 2) | ecosystem: Environmental > Aquatic > Marine > Oceanic | place...
CCGTCGCGATATTGATTTGGGCCTTTGCCTTGAACGGCGACAAGAAATCATGGCTGATGGTTGCGGGAATCATGGGAATTGTTATCGGCGCGTACGATGGAGTCGGTCAAGCTTTCTGTGCAGGAAGAGACGTGTTTAGTAATCTAGTTCGTGGCGTTGCGCTGGTCGCTGGGCTCATTGGCGGTGCGGTTTGGCTGCTCCGTTCCATATTCTAGAAGTAGGACCATGCACACGAGTTACGCGAAGACTTGGATCAAGTCAGGGTGGCGATGGGTAAGTTCGGGCGAAGCTTCCTCAACCAATTCCAACTGCAACTGGTCAAACAAACTTGACCTGCCCCAATTGTCACCACAGAGTTCATCACGGAGAAGATGGCAAGCCATACAATAGCTCACTGGCCCAAATTGCTTCTGACCTCGAATCGGGTAACTGACGAGAAGAACAGGGCACAGAGCTAATTATCTGAGCGATTCACATGGGACTCCGTCACCGTCACCGTCGAGCTGATGAAGGTCTCGTTCTGGGCCTCCTGCTGCCACATAGAAGTCATTCGCCTCACGCCATGTGCCAAAGTCCCCACAATCCCGATCAGGTCCCGAGGGAGCGTACTGGCCGGTTTCGGTGAAACTACCTCCGGTCCACAGGCAACCTGCTTGATTCGATTTGGCACTCTGCTCAAGTCCGACCAGTACGTCTCGATGCTGGCCGTCCCGGGCCCACGCTCTGGCGAAACCGCCTGCGACCAGTTGAACGTCGATGCTGTTGCCAGACGGGTCGTAGACGTAGGCCAGCCGCCTGCCGAAGCTGTCCTCAAGCCGTGGACCGTCCTCAAGCCGTACCTGACTGCCCACCAGCATCCGCGTGAAGTCGGTAGCCTCTGAAAAGCAAGCATCACCCCTCTCGGGAGTATCGACGCCGAAGAAACGCACTCGGCCGCTGCTCGTGTCGATGGTGTCGCCGTCCACGACCCCTGTAACGTCCACGAGTCGGCAGTCGGGACAGAAAATGGAGGTCTTAGGCAGTCCTATCGATAGGGGTGGCTGGTCGGCAGTGACAGTGCCAGCTATGGTGGTTTCGACGCTGGAATCGAAGGATTCACTACCCGTCTCTCCGCAGGCGGCAAGCAGCATCAGCACAGCAAATAGTCCCAACAGAACAAGCGGTTGGACGAGAAATCGGGTTGAATCAGCGACCATGCCAAGCATTACATCATGTATGCGATGGTCGTGGCGGATAGAGGGGAGTTGAGCCGCGTAAAGGGAGTTTCGATAGTGATTCAGATCGCGCTTCGATTCTCGTTGGGGACCCGTCCGAACATTCGAACACTGGGTGTCATTTAGGAGTGACCTGATCCCCACAAACGTATCCGGTTGAAAGATCAGATACTGGACGAATTGAAGGGAGGCAGGTCAAGTCCGCGTGAACTCCAGGTACTGGGCCTGATGGCGAAGGCGCACTCGAACCGAGCGATTGCCGAAGCGTTGTTCATTCAGCCCCGGACTGTCGAGCACCGCATTAGCAGTGTGTTGGCAAAACTCGGTTTCAACTCGAACGGCGAGAGGCATGGCCGTGTGTTTGCAATTCTCACCTACCTTGAATCCACAGGGCAACTGCCTGTACACGACTCTGAGCTCGAACGCGGATCGGAATTTGTTTCGCCAATGCAGATGATTGCGTAGTCAGAAAACGTGGCATTTAAGCGAGGGTCGGTGCTCTGCATCGGACCTTCGTCGTTAAGTGAGAGTTTGCGGCCGATCGGGTCGGGTGTTTCTCGATATTTCGTCGGGTTAGACAACTGCAGTAACTTTTGATTGGACGGCGCGATGAAAGATATTAAGCGTCCGTACGGACTGACTTCAAGCGTTATGCCGATCGAACCAGTCGAGCATCAAGCGGAAGTACTCTTTTCTTATCAGCGGGTGTTTCGCTCTGAATATTCCATGACTCGTCCCTGGCAGCCGAACGAACTCCACTTCTTTGCCGTGGCGCTTTAGTGCCACAAAAAACTGTTCGGACTGCTCGATCGGGACGCGGGTGTCGTCTTCTCCGTGGAGCAAAAGCACCGGTGTGTTCACGTTTTGGGCGTAGGTGAGCGGAGAATGTTTCCGATAGCGTTCGAACCGCTCGAAACGTTCACCGCCGAGCTGTGTTTCGGTGAAGTTCACACCGATATCGGAGGTGCCGTAAAAACTCGGTAAGTTCGTTACCGGTGCCGCGATGACGGCCGCGTTAAACCTGTCGGTGTGGCCAACTGCCCAGCTTGACATGAAGCCGCCGTAGCTCGAGCCGTGGATCACAACCCTGTCTTCATCAATGTAGTCGCGTGCTGCGACCTGTTCCATTGCCATCATGACGTCTTCGAAATCACCACCGCCCCAGTCGTTGTGGACTGCAGTCGCGAAATCGAGCCCGTACGTACACGACCCGCGGGGGTTTGGTGCCACGACCACATAGCCAGCGCCGGCCGCCACCTGGTGAATTGGGTAGAAAGCGTCGAAGAACGCGCTGTGGGGACCGCCGTGGACATCCAGCAGCAGGGGATACTTTTTGTTCGGGTTGAAATCAGGCGGGAACCAGACCCTTGTTTCGATCTCGAAGCCGTCTCGTTCAAATGAAAACTTTTCGAGAGTAGCGGGTGCGTGGTCCTCGAAGAAATCAGAGTTGAGGTTGGTGATGCTGTGGACTTCGCCTGAATCGATGGCGATCACGTGCAGCTCGCCAATTGAACCGGGCGATGCTGCCGCCACGACTGCAAACACCGAATCGGAACTGGCCGTCATCTCGGCAATCTGCCAACCGTCGGTGATCCGCTGAACGTCTCCGGCCTTTTCGGGGTTGGCAATGCACACATGCGACTGTCCGCGGGAATCGGCTCCAAACAGGATGCTCTCCTCTGTCCAGGACATAAACGGGCTGCTGGCATTAACCGGGTGCCCCGTCCCACTTGTGTGTGGTCGCAGAGAATCGTCGGTAAGTCTCACCGGATCTGATCCGTGTTCCAGAATGTATACGCTCGACTGGGTCGTCAGGCCGTATCCCCCGACTTCCGCCCTGTCTATGCCACCCGTAACGGCAATTCGCTTTGAATCGGGCGACCATGCAATTGATTCGACCATAAACAGGTCGCCCGACCATTGAGTGAGCGCCGAACCATCTGCATTGCGCACGAAAAGTTCAGTTTTCGAAGCCACATCCCGTTCGTCGTTGCGATCGGAAATGAACGCAATACGCTGTCCATCGGGCGACCATACCGGCGGTCCATCGTCGCCGTCCCTTCCGGTGATCTGCACTACTTCGCCAGAGGCAACATCGAGAACGAACAGGTGATAAAACGAATCGCCCCGCCAGCCAACTCCGTCCTGTCGATAGCGGATGCGGCGGGCCGTGCGTATTTTGGGTTCGGCAGGGTCGTCCCTGACCGCCTGGAGTTCGTCGGGCCCGAGAACCAGCGAGCGGAATGCGATTCTCCTGCCATTTGGCGACCACGTGACGGCATCCACATCTGCCAATCGGTGAGTGAGTTTGCTCGGTTCGGACCCTCCGGAGTCGAACCACTGAACGAATATCTGCTTAATGCCTGCGTCATCGAGGTCGATATACGCGATTTGCCGCCCGTCTGGCGACCAGACCGGATTTGCGGCACTGCCCGAATTCGTGAGCTGATCAGGCGCGCCCGAGTCGTCCAAACGTGTTGTAAACAGGTCGGTACTCGCCTCGTTCGAGTTTTCATCGAACCGATGGACGATGAACGCGACGGTCGAATCGTCGGGGCTGATCGCAGGGTTGGAGGCGTTTTTCAGGTGGTAGTGGTAGTCGGGCTGAATCGGCCTGGTCACTTGCGGAACCTTCTATCCGGGCTTGTGTGGCTGTTTTGATGACGATGCGGTGGCTTGACGAGGGATTGTTTGGTGATCCCGGATTGTATTCGGTGGCGACGGGCTGTGCGAAGAGGAAGCAGAATTTCCGGCGGTCTGCTTGATCGGGGCTGACGTGATTACTGTGAATGCCTTGACCTATCGTGAATGACTATGAATATGTGGGAGTGGCGAGATGAAGATCGCTGATGTCAGAACTGTCGTTGTCGGAAATCCGTGGAAGAACTGGATTTTCGTGGTGGTCGAGACCGACGAGGGTATGGTTGGCGGCGGTGAAGCCACTGGAGGTTCCGAGACACAGCCACGGGTTGCCGCGATCGAAGAGATCAAGCACCTCGTGATCGGGATGAACCCCCGAAACATCCACGAGATCTTTCACAAGCTTTACCTGTCGGCGTTCATCAGGGTCACTCCGGCCATGGCGGGTATCGAGATGGCGTGCTGGGACATTCTGGGTAAGTCGCTTGGCGTGCCGGTGCACCGGCTGCTGGGCGGAAAGGTGCGAGAGCGCGTCCGGGTGTATGCGAACGGCTGGTATTCGGGTGAGCGTACGCCGGAGGGTTTTGCCGAAAAGGCGTCGGAGGTTGTTGCGAAGGGCTACACGGCGCTCAAGTTCGACCCGTTCGGCGATGCACACATGCAGTTGTCGCGAGTGGAGACCCGGGAGACGAAGGCGCTGGGCGGTGCGGTAAGAGAGGCAGTTGGCCCGGACGTGGACATCTTGATCAAGGCGCACGACAGGTTCAGTACGTACGCGGCTATCGAAATTGGCAATTGGCTGAAGGACTACGAGGTGACGTGGTTTGAGACGCCGGTGCTTTCGACCGATATCAGTGCGTTGGTGGAAGTCGCGCGGCGCGTGCCGGTTCGGGTGATCGCCGGTGAGCGCATGCATGCGATCCACGAGTTCGGCGAATTTCTTTCTCGCAACGTTACGGACGTGATTAACCTGGAGCCGCTCGGCGCCCGGGGGATCTGGCGGTCGTTGCAGATCGCGGGAATTGCCGAGGTGAGCCACGCCGAAATTGCCCTGCACAACGCCGAGAGCCCGTTCAAGACGATGGTGGCCCTGCACATCGACGCGGTGACTCCAAATGTGTTCATCCAGGAATGTTTTGACGATTTTTTGGAGCCGTGGGTGTCGGATGTGCTAACTGGATTCTTGCGGGTGGAAGACGGTTATCTCGAAATGCCGGGTACGCCGGGGATTGGTGTTGATCTGAACGAACAGGAAGCGAAGAAGCCCCCCTACGGTAAGAGCAATTTTTTGCGGATGTTCAGGCCCGATTGGGAGAAGCGCGACACGGCGGGCAGCGAGTAAGTGAGTTCGGGCGGGCCACATATTGCTGATCACAGGTCCTGCTGCCGCCGGAAAAACGACGGTGGCTGGTGCCTGGGCGGAGACGAGGCGCGATATGTGCGCTCATCTGTCTCTCGACTCGTTTCGGCTGCTGATCAAGTCTGGATATCACGACCCGCGGGCCGGCTGTAATGAAGAGGTGCAGAGACAACTAAATGTTGCGAGATCGAACGTTGCATCCGTTGCATTAAGGTTCGTTGAGTCCGGGATCAGCAGTGTGATTGACGACGTGGTGTTTCCGAACTGGGAGCCGGCAGGTCTCGACCGATGGAGACGCGCTTTTGAACCTTTTGAAATCGATTTCGTCGCCATCATTCCGCAATGGGAGGTCATCCTTGATCGAAATGCCGCCCGACTAAGCGTCGATAAGATCCCGGTCGAGATGCTTCGGCAGATTTACGATGATATGTCTGGATGGTCCGATGGTCCGGACGTCCCGGTCGTGGACAGCTCGGCTCTCAGCACGGCCGAGACGATTTCCGAGATCGCGCGCTTGTTTCCTTCTGGAGCGACAGGGCAACCCACCCTCTAACTCCCTCCTAGCAGGGAGGGAGGACCGGATCCAATCCCTAGCGCGTACGGACGCTCCCTTTGACCATGCTGGCTTCGTCGCTGGCGAGAAACGCGTAGACCTTCGCGATATCGTCGGGCGACACCAGTGCGCCGATCTTCTCTTCAAGGTCGCCTTCGCCGCCGCCGGCCTCGTGCATCACGCCGACCTGGGTGACCTTGAGCGGTGTGGCGACCGCGCCGGGAAGGACATCGTTGACGCGAATTCCGTATATTTCGAGGCTCGCTTCCATTACGAGCGCCAGGCCGTGAACGCCGCCCTTCGATGAACCGTAGGCGAAAGAAGAGCTCCCGCCTAGCACGCCTGCCCCTGACGCTGTGAGGATGATGACGCCCGAGCGCTGCTTCTTCATAACCCCGGAAACGAATTTAGAAATCACGAACGAGCCGCGCAAATTGATGTCCACGACGGTGTCCCACATCTCTTCGGGAAACTCATCGAGGTCGACCGCTGCGCCCTGGAGCACTCCGGCCGCGTGGATCAGCACGTCGATGCCACCGAGCCAGGTTTCGGCCGCCGCGACCGCGCCCGCGACTGCAGTTTCATCTCGCACGTCAACATGCCAATACCGGGCGTCGCCTCCGGCCTCGTTGATATCGCCGGTCGTTGTTGCGCCGTCGGCATCATTGACGTCGAAAGCAGCAACTTTTGCTCCGTTGGCAGAAACGCGGAGTGCTGTGGAGCGGCCTATGCCGGTTGCGGCTCCGGTTACGATTATTCGCTTGCCGGTGAGATCAGCGGCCATTTGTTATCTCCTGGAATATGTTTTGCTGTTAAGACCATCGGGGCCAGGTGAGATGGTCCGGCAGTATTTGCGTTCGTAGCCATCGGTTGCGCATGTGGGAGTCTCAGATTGTTGTGAAAGGTTTCAGTCCCATTCGATTCCGACACGTTCAGCAACTCGGCGAATCCCGGCGGCGGCAATTGGAATTTTATCGTCGGGCAGGTGTTCCACGAGTACGTGGGCGTTTGGGTTCACTTTTTGGAGTCCGAGCAGCAGCGCTTCGTTATCGAGCAGGCTTTCCGGTTGGTCAATGATCGATTCCTCGAAATGTGTGAGCAAGCCTTCAACAACCGTGAAATCTTTTGCATGGGCCCCGACAATTCGGTCGGGTATCAACTCGTAAAACTCATTGATAAGTGAAGTGGAATCGTAGGCGGTATCGAGCGAGTCGATGAAGTTGACAGGATCCATGTTGAATCCCAGGTTTTTCGACCCGACTTCGTCGATCAGGTCCTTCATTTTCTGGGGCGTGGATACCGGGCAGACGGCTCCGCCCTCGACTGCGATCATGATCCCTTCGTTATCTGCAACTCTGCAGATTTGCTTTGTGCTATCGACGAGCCGGTCCCAGACTTCTGGCGAATGGTTCTGCGGATGCGGCAACCAACCGCCTTTCGGGTTCAGGCTGCCGGGGCGAAGATATGTGTTTGGGCTGCCGAGGCGGGCAGTGAGGTTGACCATTCGTTTGACGAACTTGATCTCTTCCCGGCGTTCGGATTCGTCTTCTGCGATGAGCTTGCCGCCGTAGTTGCCAACGGTCTGCGGCATTGCAAAGCCGCGGCCGGAGAACATCGCCTTGAGGCGGGTAACGTCGTTATCTTTTAGCGACTGGGGATCGGTCACTCGAATTTGGACGGTCTTGAAACCGTGTTCGGCAACGTTGTCGAGGACGGCCCCGTCAATCGATTTCCAGTCGCCCGGTACAAGACCCGCAACACCTAGCAGCATTTATGAACCCTTCCGCGTAAACCAGGTCGATTCGCCGGTAAAACGCATGTCGCTGGCATGTTTCAACCATCATTCCAAATTTCGTTGTGTGGTTCGCAGTGCGAACGGTGACCTAGCTTATCTGCAACCGAACGGCCGCGGGCCGCATTCCGGTTGATATTTGAGCAAGTGGGGTACAAATGGTTACAGATGGCTGATTCGACTGCTCGGACTGATCGGCGGTTGACGTCGCGGGCGAGCCAGTTGGCGGGCTTACCTCAGAATCGTCGGAGTCGGGGGAGCACGCCGTGACCCCGACAACCGAGATCGCCATTATCAGGACGAGCAGTATCAGTTTTCTGCGCACTCGTGTGTCGCTTCAGGATACTGGCGCTGGTGGCGTTCAGTCCCCGCTGGCGAAGGCGGCCACCATGTGCCTTCGCTGAATTTTGCCGGTTGCGGTGCGTGGGAGCGAGTCAGCTATGTAAATCAAATCGGGCACCTTGAAGTCGGCCATCTGCTCACGGCAGAAAGTTCGGATCGACTCCGCGTCAGCATCGCCCTTCAGGACAACTGCGGCATGAACGACTTCGCCGTACTTTTCATCGGGAACCGCGAAGCAGACCGCTTCAGCGACCGCAGGGTGTTTCAGCAGGACGCCATCGATCTCAAGCGGTGAAATTTTTTCTCCCGCCCGGTTGATAAGTTCTTTTATTCGACCGGTAAGGGTCAGGTAACCGGCTTCGCTGAGGAAGCCCTGGTCGCCGGTGCGGAACCAGCCATCTACGAAGGCTTCTGTGTTGGCCTCGGGGTTGTTGTTATAGCCGTGCATCACGTTTTCGCCCTTGATGACGATCTCGCCGATATCGCCTTTATTTTGCATGTCGCCCGTTGCTGCCATGTCCATGATCGCGACCTGTACGCCGGTCGCCTGGCCAACGGTCCCTGGGATTCGTTCTCCCGGGGGCATCGGGCTCGACGACATCTGGTGCGAGGCCTCGGTCATCCCATAGGCTTCGAGCACGGGGGCACCGAAGCGGTCTTCGAGTCGTTCGAACACGGCGGGTGCCAGTGCCGACGAGCACGACCGGATGAAGCGGAACGACTGGTGCGGTGCGCCGTCATCGTCGGCACGCATCAGAAGGATCTGGTGGATGGTCGGTACCGCCGAGTACCAGGTCGCCGAGTTTTCGCGCTGGATGTCCCAAAAGGTAGTGGCGGAGAATCGTGGCGGGATTACGAGCGAGCCGCCCGAGTTCAGGGTCGAAAGGGACGCGCCCATCAGCCCGTGCACATGGAATAACGGCATCACGATTATTGAAGTGTCGTCGGGGGTGAGCTCGTAGTGGTTTTTGATGTTGCTGATGGATTTCATCAGGTTGGCGTGGGTAAGCGGGACGCCCTTGGGTCGGCTGGTGGTTCCCGAGGTGTGCAGGAACAGGGCGACGTCCTGTTCAGACGGTGGCTGGGGATCGGCGGATGTCGTGAGTTTCGAGCCGTTTTTGCTGAGAACGACCGAGTCGCCTTCGAGAGATGTTTCGAGAATCGGGATTCCGAGTTCGGTGGCGGCGTCGCGGCCCAGGTGCGCCCCGGGCGGGACGATTGCCAGTTGGGAATCGGCGTCTTCCATGAAGAACTTGAATTCGTCGACCGTGTAGGCAGAGTTCAGCGGCGCAGCCACGGCCCCCGCCCGTGCGACCGCCAGGAACATGACCATGAACTCGAGCGAGTTGGTGAGAACGATCGACGCGGGTCGACCGGGCTTTACGCCAGCGCCTGCGAGCAGTCCGGCGACGCGCTCGATTTCTTCGTCATAGCGGGCGTAAGAAAGTGTCGGGCCACCCGGAATGATGATCGAGTCGTCGTTAGGTGAAGAAGGATTGAGCAGGTTCGCGAGGGTGTTTGTGGACATGGGTTCCTGGAGGGGTGTTTGTGCGGGCCGCTTGTCGCTCGGTCAGAGCGCAGTCACAAATTGTAGTACCGACTGGGCGAGTTGGTCTGGGCGCCATCGTCCCAAGAGTTGACCTGTTACCCCAGTTGTTTCGCCAGTGATACGGCCTCATCGACGAGAGGGAGCATTACTTTCAATCTGCCAGCGATCCGCTGAAGGATCTGTTCTTTATCAGCACTCCAACAACTCTGTATCCATTTCCGATCGCCAATATCAAGGTCGATCCCGTTGAGAAACGGCCTCTTTCCGAACGCGAACTTGAGCCTGCTGATTGAAATTGCCGGCCCCGGGTCAGTTCCGGCGTCGTTGATCAGGCGTATCCCGTTGTGTTGCACCGGTGTGCGAATTTCATCGCTCGACTTGAAATGGCCATTATTAGTATCATCTTGGTCGGCATCGGAGCCGGGACTGCGCTAATTTGCCGGCGAGTTCAGGCGTGATTGCTTGGCCGGGTGTTTTGATAGGGATCGAATTGGAGAAAAAATGGCCGAGAGTTTCCCGTCGGTCAGCGACACGGTAGTTCATTTTGGACATATCGCTTACCGGATGGAGGAGCGCTACGCGCTGCGCGGTCCGGGCGTGAATTATTTCCAGACATGGTCGCCTGAAGAAACGATGGACCGCATCGGCGAGGCAGATGTTTTCGTTGTTTCGGGTTTCTGGGACAACGCGCTGCTAGAGCGGGCGTCGAAGCTGAAGTACATCCAGTCGATTGGCGCAGGTTACGACCAGTTTCCACTTGATGAGCTACGTGATCGGGGTATTCGGCTTGCGAACGCTTCCGGAGTCAACCAGAACGCGGTTGCCGAGCATGCGATGTCGCTGATGCTTGGTCTTAACCGGCATATTCACACCGGGCGCGACCACCAGAGAAACAGCAAATGGCGGGGCATGATTGGCGATCTTGCGATGCGGGAAGATGAGTTACTCGGTAAGACGCTGGTGATCGTTGGGATGGGTGCTATCGGTTCCCGGCTGGCGAGGTTTGCCAAAGCGTTCGACATGCGGGTCCTGGCGACGAAACGGGACCCATCGACCGCGGTCGGTCCTGCAGATGAGGTGGTGACACCGGACAGGTTGAGCGACTTGGTCCCGCAGGCCGATTTCCTTGCGCTCACGTGCCCCCTGACTCCCGAAACGACGAACATTGTCGATGTCGGTGTACTTGGTGCTATGAGGCAGACTTCCTACCTGATTAACGTTGCCCGCGGTCAGTGTGTCGACGAACCTGAACTGGTTAAAGCGCTGGATTCGGGCGAGATCGCGGGCGCGGGGATCGACCATTTCTGGGAGGACCCGCTGGGCGCCAATTCGCCATTCTGGGGCATGACGAATGTGATTATCACCCCCCACACCGGAGGCGAAACACGACTTTACGAAGAGCGGGTGATCGATATTCTCGACGATAACCTGGGTCGGCTCTGGAGTGGCGAGTCGGAACTCAGGAACCAGATCGTTTGATTGACGGAAGGGACTTTGAAATGCTGATAATCGATGGCGACTACCCGATGGCCCTTGCGGTGCGCATGAACCGGGACCTGACACTCCCGATCGACCAGGTGAGGTCGGCACCGGCCCTTCCCGGCGGTCGCCCGGACCGGGCCGATTCCGAAACGATGGCATCACTGCCGGAAATGCGGCGCGGCGGAGTGGCCGCCGCCCTGGTGAAGGTGGTGGTGGACCAGCACCGTGACGGTGCGCCCATGCCCGGCGGACCGCGCAGCGACGAGTTGTCGTACGCCCTGGGCCAGGGGCAGATGGCCTACTACCGGATACTCGAGACCAGAGGTGAAGCCCGAATTCTGCGCACGTCTTCCGACGTTAGAGAGCACATGCAGCAATGGGAGAACGCCGAGTCCTACGAAGACCTGCCGGTAGGGTTTTTCCTGGGCATGGAAGGGTCCGATCCTATCCTGTGGCCGAAGCAGGTCCACGAGTGGTACGACGATGGGCTCAGGATCATCAGCCTGGGCCACTACGGCCCGGCCCGCTACGGCCACGGCACGGGCACCGGGCTGGACGGGGGCCTGTTTGAAGACGGGCCGGAACTGCTCAGGGAGATGGACTCTCTCGGCATGATTCTCGACGTGACGCACACCGCTGACGAGAGTGTCCGGCAGGCGCTCGACATCTTCATGGGTCCGATACTCGCCAGCCACCAGAATTGCAGGGCGCTTGTGCCGGGCGAGCGGCAAATGAGTGACGAACTGCTGAAACGCTGTCTTGAACGAGGGGCCGTTATCGGGGCTTCGATGGACACGTGGATGCTGACCCGAAACGTCGAAAAAGACTGGAGTGGCCAGAGGGCCGAAAGACGGGAAGACCTGTTCAAGCCGGAGGACGTTACGCTCGAAGACGTAGTCGATCATATTGAATATGTCTGCGAAATGGCGGGAGATACGCTCCACGCCTCGATTGGCGGAGATACCGATGGGCAGGGAGGGGCGATCGGGGCTCCCTACGATGTCGATACGGTTGCCGATTATCAGAAAATTGCGGTGATTCTCGGAGAGCGCGGCTGGGACACGGACGATGTCGAGAACGTGATGTGGCGCAACTGGCAGAGGTACTTCGAGAAGAATTTGCCGGGCTGAAGGCGATCGTTTTCAGATTGAGTTGGTCTCGCTTATCGGTCCAAGTCATCCCCTCGTCCCGACCAGCACAGCGGGATCAGCCGCTGGGGCGGCGCGGCACCACGATTCGATGGCTTGCGCTCCTGACATCTGCAAGTGAAGCGCGAGCCGATGTGAGAGGTCGTTGCGTGTGGGCTACCATCCCGCCGCTCTGGTCGGGAAAAGGGATCAACGCCGCCCCTTGCGGGCGATCACGATCATCCGGCGGGTTGATGGGGTGTACGGCTCGGAGTCAAAACCGCCGTATACCTGTTTGAAGCTCAGGCCGGCTTCGCCAAGCATCTGGATGATCTCAGTAAGCGTGTAGAGCCTGATGCGGTGTCCGATCGACTCCCTTTTTTTGCCGTGCTTATCAACAAAGGTGAAGGTCACCTGGTTTCGGCTGGTGTGCAGGTTAAGTTCTCGTTCTTCCAGTACCACGGTGCCATCGGCGTTTTCGCGCCTTTCCGACGGCTGGTTGTTTGCGATAACCCACTCACGGTTGATCAGGTCGATCAACACATGTCCATTCGTCTTGAGGGTCTTGCTGATCTCGGCGAGCACCTGTTGGTCGTCTCTCTGTGAATCGAAGTAGCCGAACGAGGTGAACATGCTGATTACGGCGTCGAAACGCCGTTCAAAGGGAATCGTGCGCATATCGCTGTTCACCAGCGCCAGTTCGACGCCTTCTCGTATTGCGGCGGCACGGGCATCATCGAGGTACTCGGCGCTCTGGTCCTGACCGGTCATGTCGATTCCCCGCCTAGCCAGTAGCACGGCGTGGCGGGCCTGTCCGCAGGCGAGATCGAGCACTTGGTCTCCGGGTTTCAGTGCGAGAGCGGTGATGACGAACTGCGTTTCTTGATCGGTGTCGGTCAACCCCGGCCCGAGGGCATCGAGGTAATCCCGACCGTAGAACTGCGTGTACCAGGGCGTTTCGCTATCGGTCATTTGAGATATTTCGTTCGGTCTTCAACACCCGACTCCAGAAAGGCATCACGCCGTTCGGTGCATTTGTTGCAGTCGCCGCAATGCGAGGTGCCGGCGGGGTTCGCGCAGGTCAGCGTCAGTTGGAGCGGCAGACTGCTGTGGCTCCGTATCAAATCGGCTTTTTTGCGCCCGCGAAACGGAGCTTCAACGCTGATCTCGTGTCCCAGTCCTGCACTTAGCACGCTGGCGAACGATTCGAAGAATTCAGGTGTTGCGTCGGGGAAGGGATTTCCTCCAAGTGATCCGATTGCGATACGGCCTACACCGTGAGTGCTGCACCAGACCGCTGTCAGCGCGATTAGCAGGACGTTACGCCCCGGGATGAACATTTCGCTGTCGGGCGCCTGCGCACCGGGAACCGCCTGACCTTTGACGCTCCAGTGAGAGTCGAGAAGTGGTCCGACGGGTGCCGACAGGTAGGTGACCGGTTCGATTCCGGGATGTGCGAGCGCGGCAAGGAACTTTTCGAGTGAAGCTTTTTCGTCCTGCTCCCAGACCAGTCCCGCTTCGATGTAAACCGGGTAGACCTGCGAATGTTCTGCCAGGTTGGCCAGCATGACTGCGCTGTCCAGACCTCCGCTCGCCAGCGCTGCTACTTTCGTCACGCTCAGCTACCCGATTCACTTGAGGTGTACGACGCGTAGCTTGAAGGGGTCTCCCAGAGTCGCGTTTCCATGATGTCCAACCCGGCGTTCTGCGCTTCTTCGTGGATGCGCTTTGCTATGTTCTCGGCAGTGGGATTTTCGTCCATCACATAGACCGGTTCGTTGAGATCCAGCAGTAACTTCAGGATGGGATCGTCTTTGCTCAGGATCATCTGGTGGTCCATGTTTGTATCGACCCACTCTTTGACGACATCCTTGATGTCCCCGAAATCGGCCACCATTCCTCGTGCGTCGAGCGACCCTGCGGCGACATCGATTTCCAGCAGGCCGTTGTGGCCGTGGAGATGCTTGCACTTGCCGTCGTAATTGAGCAGCCGGTGGCCGTAGCAGAATTCGATTTGCTTGGTGACTTTAAATTGCAACATTGCCATCCCCTTCGTTCCGCTTCTGCGGCCGTTCCCGGGTAATACGCTTCACATCGTGCCGGGACCGGCGAGGTGTCGTCCGGAATCGACTCGAATCGTCTCGCCAGTGATTGTCTCAGACTTCAGGAGGGTGACTATCAGGTCGGCGATGTCGTCAGGCGAAGATTCCCGCTTCAGCGGGGTCCGGGCCAGGACGTCGCGCTGCCAGCTCTCCTCGCTGATTTCGGGCGGTCTCATGGTCGGACCCGGTGCAATCGAGTTGACCTGGATCCCGTGCTGTGCCAGCTCGGCCGCAAAACCCCTCGTCATGAAATCGACCGAAGCCTTGGCCGTCAGATACGGCAGGTAGTCGGTGTACGGAGTTTCGCCTGCGGCCCAATCGCTAAACATCACGATGTGGCCCCGCGGTGGCCCGCTGTTTTTCATTAGCACCCGTGCAGAGTGAACTGCGAGCAGGTACGAGCTTTTCGCGGTGCTCATGGCCCGGTCCCACGATTCGGCATTCAGTGAATCGAACGGCGCACGCGGGTAGTCGGAGGCCAGGTTGATTACGAAACGGAGACCGCCAAGCTGTCGTTCCGCCTCACTCACAATGCGCTTGACATCATCTTCGATAGCCAGGTCGGCCTGCATCAGTGCGGTGCGCTCGACGAGTGGTTGGACGGATTGCCGGAGCCGTTCTGCCTCGTCTTTTGACCGGCGGTACACGATAGCAATATTGACACCTTCGGCTGCGAGCCTGAGCGCGATTCGCTCGCCGACGCGCTTTGTGCCAACCAGCAGCGCTCCATTGTCCCTGAGTTCCATAGCGGGTCAGGATACGTTATGTGGTGGGTGCTGCGGGTGTACGTGTCCCCTCTCCCTGCCAGAGTGAGGGGTAGGCTGTGAGTTGAAGTCTACCGACGGACCAGGGTCGAGGCGGCG
>Ga0208113_1000846_pt1 | contig 15021 bp, 12 predicted proteins | sample Knorr_S7_td_NADW_FD_185598 | JGI IMG/M metagenome (GOLD analysis project Ga0208113, IMG submission 185598) | Marine microbial communities from Southern Atlantic Ocean transect - Knorr_S7_td_NADW_ad_2505m_LV_A (SPAdes) (version 2) | ecosystem: Environmental > Aquatic > Marine > Oceanic | place...
AGGCGGGTGTGGTGTATATCCAAACTTGGGTGTGCCCGATTTCGAAAATGATTATTTTGAGATCATCGATAACCATAAGTTTGAGGAGAGTATAAAGTCTATTTTAAACAAGAATCCTGATGTGATCGGTGTCTACTGCGGATCTACGCCGGGTCATGTCAAAATGCTAAACTATTTTTTAGTTAGATAAATAATGCATTTAAAGATCAAACCGTTCAATGCAGCCGTCAGGTCATTTTATGAGAACCATGGACATTTCCATGATGGTGATGCAGGCATTGATCTATTTATCGTAGAGAAACAAACCATCCAATCTGGTGAAACTTCCCGCATTCATTTGCAAATTTCCTGCGAAAATACGGAAGGTTATTCCTACCTTTTAATACCCAGGTCCAGCATTTCCAAGACCCCCTTGCGGATGTGCAATTCAATCGGTCTCATAGATGGTGGATACCGTGGTGAAATCATTGCAGCTGTGGATAATGTTAAAACATTTCAATATATGGTTGAGCCGGGACAACGATTGTTTCAACTGGTAGCCATGGATGGAAGCCCCATTCATTTTAAATTAGTGGATGAACTTTCAGAAACATCCAGAGGTGACGGTGGATTTGGAAGTACGGGGAAATAGTTAAATATTTTATGCCATTTTGGCATTATTATTCATTTAATTCTATAAAAATGAATTAAAATTTTTATTGGTATAATCTTTGCTATCTGTATGCGAATTCTGCTTGATATTTTTTTCAGAACAAGAGTTGAAAAATAATACATTTAGGTGGTACTTTCGCCGCCGCTTAAAAACGAAATTCAGGCAAATTAGTGAACCTATAAATAAAGAATAAGGAGTGTAATAATATGGGTGTAAACCTAAAGCCCTTAGCTGATCGTGTTGTTGTTGAACCTGCACCGGCTGAGGAGAAATCATCAGGGGGTATTATTCTCCCAGACACGGCCCAAGAAAAACCCCAACAGGGTACTGTAGTTGCTTTGGGACCGGGTAAAGTAAATGATTCAGGCAGTCTCATTGAAATGACTGTGAAGAAAAATGATAAAATACTTTATGGAAAATATTCCGGCAGTGAAGTAAATATTGAAGGAACAGACTACATAATTATGCGCGAGAATGATATTCTCGCCGTACTATAAAGGAGAAACTGATGGCTAAAGAAATTAGATATAGTCTAGACGCACGAAATGCAATTAAAGCTGGCGTGGATAAACTTGCCAATGCGGTAAAAGTGACCTTAGGTCCTAAAGGACGAAATGTGGTCATAGAAAAGAAATTTGGCGCACCAACCATTACAAAAGACGGAGTGACCGTTGCCAAAGAAATTGACCTACCAGATAAAATGGAGGATGTGGGTGCACAAATGTTGAAGGAAGCCGCCTCGAAAACTTCTGATGACGCAGGTGATGGTACCACAACAGCTACAGTTCTTGCTCAGTCTCTTGTAGCAGAAGGTTTAAAGAATGTTACCGCAGGAGCGGATCCTATGGGGATCAAACGAGGGATTGATACAGCTGCAGATGCTGTTGTAGAATCGCTTCATTCGCAAAGTAAAGCCCTGCCAGATTCAACTCAAATTGCTAATGTAGCCACTATTTCATCTAATGATGACCGCGAAATAGGTGAAAAGATTGCAGAAGCTATGGAAAAAGTGGGTAAGGACGGCGTTATTACGGTTGAAGATAGTAAGACGGCGGAAACCTTTTTGGAAACGGTAGAAGGAATGCAATTTGATCGTGGATATCTTTCACCCTATTTTGTAACAAATCCGGATTCAATGGACTCTGAAATGGAAGATCCATCTATACTGATCCATGATAAAAAGATCAGCAACATGAAAGATCTTCTTCCACTTCTAGAAAAGGTTGTTCAAACTGGGAAATCAGTACTGATAATAGCAGAAGACGTAGAAGGCGAAGCTTTGGCTACCCTCGTGGTTAATAAACTGCGCGGCACCTTTAAGGTTCTCGCCGTAAAAGCCCCCGGGTTTGGAGATCGCCGGAAAGCAATGTTGGAAGATATTGCAGTACTGACTGGTGCTACCGTCATATCTGAAGATGCTGGGTATAAGTTAGAAAATGCTAATTTGGATTACCTCGGTTCGGCTAAACGGATTGTTTCCGATAAAGACAATACTACTATTGTTGGCGGCAATGGTAAGTCAGACAATATTAAAGCTCGAATCAACGAGATAAAGGTACAAATCGAAAAGACCACGTCTGACTATGACCGTGAAAAACTCCAGGAGCGCTTAGCAAAACTTTCCGGTGGTGTTGCCGTGATTAATGTAGGTGCAGCAACAGAGGTGGAAATGAAAGAAAAGAAGGCGCGTGTAGAAGATGCCTTGCATGCAACACGAGCCGCTGTTGAAGAGGGAATTATTCCTGGTGGTGGCGTAGCACTGCTGCGGGCTGTGAAAGCCCTTGACAAATTGAAAGCGAAAGGCGGTCAGTCGATTGGTATCGATATCATGCGTCGTGCACTTGAAGAACCTATTCGTCAAATATGCTCAAATGCTGGTTTGGAACCTGCTATTGTTGTACAGAAAGTGCGTGAAGGTAAAGGTGACTTTGGGTGCGATGCACGAAACGGAGAGTATGTTAAATTGTTTGAAGCTGGTATTATTGACCCCACAAAGGTAGCTCGGGTAGCTGTTCAAAATGCTGCATCAATAGCTGGGATGATCCTAATAACCGAAGCAGCGGTAACTGAGATTCCTGAGGACGAAAAAATGCCACCTATGCCTCCTGGTGGAGATATGGGCGGAATGGGTGGTATGATGTAAACCATTCATTTCATTATTTATATAAAAAAAGCCCTGTTATCAGGGCTTTTTTTTTAGTAAAAACATGGTGGTGGGACGGAAGACCATCCGTAATTTTTTAGTTGATGGTTACCAGAAAATCCGGTAGGAAAAACTTATTTATCATTGATGGTTATGCTGTCTTGTATCGTTCTCATTTTGCACTTATCCGGAATCCACTTATCACCAGTTACGGATTGCATACCAGTGCTTTATTTGGATTTTCTAATCATATCCTGAAACTGCTGCGAGATGAAAACCCCGATTATATTGCCTGTGCATTTGATTCGAAGGAAAAAACGTTCAGGCACAAACGATATCCGGCTTATAAAGCCAACCGGCCAGAGATGCCTGCAGAATTACAGGATCAATTACCGCACTTATGGGAACTACTTGAAGCTATGAATATTCCTGTTCTGAAAAAACCTGGCGTAGAGGCTGATGATATTATTGGAACTCTGGCTCAAACTGCATCATCGGAAGACATGAAAGTATTTATTGTTAGTAGCGATAAGGATTTTATGCAGTTAATAGATGATCAGATCTTTCTCTATTCTCCTGGAAAACGTAGTTCTGCACCTGTGATTTATAATCATCAGGGCGTAGTTGATAAATGGGGCGTTCCACCGGAGAAAATTATTGATTTATTTGGACTCATGGGCGATTCATCCGATAATATTCCTGGAGTGGCTGGAGTGGGAGTAAAAACAGCCGTTAAACTTTTAAATGAATATGGTTCGCTTGAATCTGTTTTGGATAATGCAGATAAGGTAGCTAATAAACGTGTCCACAAAGGGTTAAAGGAAGGTCGTGAAAACGCTATTTTGAGCAAAGAACTTGTTACAATTCTCACGGATGTGGAATTGGGGTGTAATATTGAGGATTTGATTCGAAAACAATTTGAAAATGAACAATTATCTAAAAAGTATAGAGAACTCGAATTTCTTGCGTTGCTTCGACAAATTCAGACGGAATCAACTGAAAATAAAAAAGCAAGTAATACCAACAAAGAAGATAAGAATTATCACATAATTAAAACCATGAAGGACCTAAAGGCCCTTATAAAAGAAATCGGATCTGTTGATCTGATCGCGTTTGACTTAGAAACCACATCATTACAACCCATGGAAGCAGATATTGTAGGTATTAGTTTTTCAGTGCAAGCAGATAGCGGGTACTATATACCTATCAAATATCCTGGGAAAGGGAAAAATGATTTTGGTGATGATGATCTGACTACCGTTCTCTCAACTCTTAAACCCATGTTGGAAAACGTAACACTCCCTAAGACGGGTCAGAATATTAAATATGATGTTCTTATATTAAAACGAAATGGAATTGACGTAAAAGGTATTGAATTTGATACCATGATTGCCGCCCATGTCCTGAACCCGACTTCTCGATCTTATAAACTAGATACTCTGAGTGTAGAACACCTGAATTACGAAATGATACCGATTGAAAACCTTATCGGAATAGGCCGAAATCAAATCATCATGGATCAAGTGTCGTTGGATAAGATTGCCTATTATGCGGCTGAAAATGCAGACATAACGTTCCAGCTTACAAAGCTCTTTATGTCACGCCTTAAAGAAAACGATCTTCTAAATTTTTTTCGAAAGATTGAGGTACCCTTAATTCCTGTCTTGGTAAGCATGGAAAAGGATGGGGTATTTGTTGACCTGAGATTGTTAACTGAAATGTCAGTTGAGATTGGAAAAAAAATAGATAATCTGATTCAGGATATTTATAGGATGGCTGGATCGGAGTTTAATGTGAATTCCACCCAGCAACTGGCCAATATTCTCTTTGATATTCTAAAGTTACCGCAGATAAAAAAAAGATCAACGGCAGAAAGTGTTTTACAAAAACTGGGAAAAGAACATGAACTTCCGGAACTAATTTTGGCATACCGAAAGTATAATAAATTAAAAAATACTTATCTAGATGCCTTGCCAGGACTAGTCAATTTAGAATCAGGACGAATTCATACAACTTTCAACCAAAGTGTTGCTGCCACGGGTCGACTTTCCAGTACGAATCCAAATTTCCAAAACATACCTATTCGTACGGAAGAAGGACGTGAGATTCGTAAAGCATTTTGCACCCAAAAGAATGGTTGGAAAATATTATCTGCAGATTATTCTCAAATCGAATTGCGGGTTATGGCTCATCTTTGTCAAGACCCTGCACTATGTGAAGCATTTGATAATAACGAAGATGTACATGCCCGCACGGCCAGTCTTGTATTTGATGTAGCCCTTGATGATATTCTACCGGAAATGAGGCGGGTGGCTAAGGTAGTGAATTTTGGTATTATGTACGGAGCCGGTGCTTTCCGCATGGGCCAGGAGCTTGGTATACCCAGATCCGAAGCGCAATTGATCATTGAATCTTATTTTGAACAATACAAAGGTATCAAAGATTACATTGATTTGACCTTAGATAAGGCCCGTAATGATCATTATGTGGAAACAATAATGGGTCGTAGACGTCCGGTGTGGGATGCAAACAGCGATAATGCGCTTCGGCGACAGGCTGCCGAAAGAATGGCGATCAATATGCCAATCCAGGGCTCTGCCGCAGAAATGATTAAGTTAGCAATGATAACAATTCAAGAAAGACTGACATCTGACCAAATGAAATCAAAGATGATTCTTCAGATCCATGATGAATTATTATTTGAATATCCAACAGAAGAGGAAAAAGAATTAGTTGTAATGGTAACAAATACTATGGAAAAAGCCATGCCGTTATCAGTCCCAGTTATTGTGGATTATGGAATAGGTGATAACTGGTACGAAGCACATTAATTTTAAGGTAGGATGGAAGCGAGTATTACATTAAAAAAAGTTGGTAAACTGATTGGAGATAAGACTATTCTAGCCGGTCTGTCCTTTGGCGTAGAACGGGGAACATTGGTCGCTATTGTAGGGGCTAATGACACGGGTAAGTCTACCTTGCTTCGCATATTATCTGGTTTTGAAAACCCTGATTATGGGCAAGTTTATCTCCATGGTTTGGATATGGAAAAAAGAAGACAAAAAACTCGTCAATTGGTCGGATATGCACCTCATGAAAATGACCTTGATCCTTGGTTGACCCTTGAACAGAATATACGCTTTTCAGCTTGTTTATATGGTGTTCCAGAAAAAGATACGGACCACAGAATCTCAAAATTTTCGCAAGCGTTGGAGATTATTCCTTTTTTAGGTGAGTTAGCTTCCAGAGTATCCCATGGAATACAAAAGAAAGCCATGCTGGTACGCTCGTTGATTCATGATCCGGAAGTACTTATTATGGATGAACCCACCGGATTTATGGATGCCGCATCCATTCGATTAACCTGGCAATTATTAAAAAAATTGAAAGGTAAAAAATCTATTATTTATGTCAGTAACTCGCTCATAGAGGTGGAGCAGGCTCATGACCGGATTCTGGTTTTTCAGGATGGCCGGATTATTATGGATGGCAGTCTGGACAAGTTGCTTGAGAGCACATTAGACTACCATCAGTTCCAAATAGAATTTGAAGATCTGACCGATGAATTGTATAACAGCATGTGTAAAGTACCAACGGTGGTTTCACCAAATAGAATTAACAATATTTTTCATTTTTATGGTCGAAATCGAAGTGTATTCTTTGATATTGTTCGGGAGGCAGCAGACTCTTTGATGATTGATTTGAATGTGAAAAAACTGGGATTGCGAGACTTAATGGATTCCCAATTTGCCGGCGGCGGTTTGGATTGATTCAAGCACTATTAAAAAGGCGAATATGGCTTTGGCAGAATCGGATGATACCCGGTTTAATTTTAATTTTCACACTTCCTTTATTTGTTTTTTCTTTGATCAACCTTCCGTTACGAAATATTTTAATTCAAAGTCTCACTGGTATACCTTTTGATGATTGGATATACACTGGAATGATATTTATAGTGGCAGCATTTGGTCTGTTTCCATTGATATACAGGGATTTTTTTAATCTGCGGATTCACAGAAAATTATTGACGAATATAGCCTTAGCTCCTTATTCCAAGCAGATGATGATTGCCGGATATCTATGTGTGGCAACCCTGGAGGCATTAACGATGGGGATGATAGCAATGGTTATTTATTCTTTCATTATACCTTTTCCACTTACAGTAATTCAATTGGTCAGCATGATTTTTTACTTCATAATCTTTATTTTAATTCTAGGGAATCTATTTATTACCCTTTCTTTAGCAGTTAATTCTCCAACAACATACATGATGTTTACCTTCCTAATATTTCTGTTAGTGATATTTGGAAGTGGTCTGATAATTGAATTTGGTTTCTTTCCTATGACATTTGAGAAGGTTTTGATTTGGTTGCCTTTGGCCATTCCCATAAGGGCAATGCATTTTTTTATGATCAGTGGAATTATCGACTGGACATTAACTGCCATTTCTATCGCATTTTGCATTTTTTGGTCAATAGCGAATGGAATATACTTAAAGGAAAAACTTTGTCAATGATCGCTTATTTGTCCGGTGGAATGGAATATGCAAATGATGAAGGCGCTAATTGGCGAACAGAAATAACGGGTTGGTTGAAAGAAACCCTCGAACATGATGTGATCGATCCAGTGATCGAATCAGGTAATTTGGTGAAAGAACATTATGCTGAAGACTACCATGAGTGGAAACAATCAAATCCGGACCGCTATAAAACCTTTTTACGTTTGGTAATAGATCAAGACTTGCGAGCAGTGATAGGTAAGGCTGATTATTTGATTTGTCTTTGGGATTCAAGTGTTCTAAGAGGAGGCGGCACTCACGGAGAAATTACCATGGCCTACTTTGTAGGGAAGCCTGTTTATTTGGTAAATAACCTTCCCCTTAAAGATCTTAGTGGTTGGATCATGGCGTGTGCGACAGAATCCGTATCAGATTTTGGTGATCTGAAAGATGTCTTGAAACAAAATTATGGTCATGGAGACCATCGGCCCTAAAGCATTTATTCATCTCGACCGTTTACGGTCTAATTTATGGAACATTCGTCGTCACATAGGAGAGCGTCCACTTCTGTGCGTAGTCAAAGCTAATGGTTATGGACATGGAGCAGTTCCAATAGCGAAAACCATCTGTCATGAGCCAGGTGTACATCTCGCTGTTTTTTCATTAGATGAAGCGATGGAGCTGAGGAGGAACTCCATTGAGAACAACATATTAATTTTTTGCAGGATGCAACCGGAATTTGTTGAGTTAGCCTTTAAACATGATCTTACGCTGAATTTAAGTTCCTTGGATGATTTAACATATTTGAAAGAATTCATTTCAAGAACAGGTCAAAGTCCCCGTTTTCATATCAAGTTTGATACTGGCATGACCCGGCTTGGGGTAGACGTTTCTGACGCTGAAACCGTCTTTGATGATGTTGCTTCAATTGAAGGAATAAATCCGGAAGGAGTTTATTCCCATTTCGCGACTGCGGATGAAGGAGACATTTCTTATGCTGAATATCAGTTATCCCAGTTCAAAACTGCAGTGAAGATGGCTAAATCCTATAATATTAACTTTAAATATATACACTGTTCCAATAGCGGTTCAGTTTTGAACCTACCCCAATCTTATTTTAATATGGTAAGAGTTGGAATGCTACTGTACGGTGTTGCACCGTCCAGCGAAGTAACCATGGATATTCCTGTTGAGCCAGTTATGAGTTTTTGTGGTTCTATTGTACAGTTGCGCCGTGTTCCCAAAGGGACACAGGTTAGTTATGGCGGAGTTTATTCAACGGATAAAGAAACAAACATCGGTGTAGTGCAAACGGGATTTGCTGACGGATTTCCCCGGTCATGGTATGAAGATGGTGTTGTGAGTTACAAAGGTCAGCAATTTAAGATTGCTGGCCGAGTGTGCATGGATCAACTTATGGTAGACTTTGGAGATGAAACACCGCGTATTGGGGATGACGTATTATTTTTTGGAAAAAAAGATCTGGACCATTTGCCAGCAGAAAGGATAGCTAAATCAATCGGATCTACAACCTATGTGCTGCTAACTGCTATTAAGGGCCGAACAAAATATATTTATTTAAAATAATTGAATTAGTTGTTTTGGATGGGATCTATTTAATAAAACAAATAAAATATATTTAACTTTAAATAGAAAGGCCTGATTATTGGTAAACTAATCAGGCTTCAGGTTCGTCGGGGTTGCGCACCCACGATCTTCGGTTCTGAAATGCCTGAATTTTCATATCTGCCCAGTCATTTATAATTGATGTGATCTGTTTTAGCTGATCCGGCTGTTCTGCTAAGGCATTTTCTATAGTATTGATTAATTTTTCACGTTCTTCATTAACTTGAGCAGTAGTCCTATTGTCATGTTTTGACAAAAATTCACGCTCCTTATCAGTTGTATCACGCTGAGATTCAACATGTTTTACCTGTCCTTGATTACTCCAGGTAATGGCAAATCCAATGATGATTAAAACGACAATTAAAATTATTCCACTATTCATAATATTTTACCCGCCAATCATAATGGGTTGTATTCCTAGACCGACCCAATAGAATACGATCATTACAATGATTATTACGAGTGCTGCCGGCCATGCGAACGTTGCCATACGGATAAAGTCCTTTGCATCCAAAAGGCCTGCCGCATATACCACTGAGCTGGCCGGAGTACCTATCACAAGCCAAAATGCCATAGATGTTGCTATAGCCAGTGCTACTCCGATAATGATGGGATTTGTTCCTGAACTAACTGCCATTTCTAAGACAACTGGGCCGATTACAGCAACGGTTGCACCAGCACTCATCAAATTGGTCATTAATGCTCCAATTATTGCAACTAATATCGCCAACGGTAAACCCGATTCAATATTAAATGTGGTTAAAATACTAATCAAACTGTCCGCAAGCCATTTAGCTGCCCCACTGGATTTAAAGACCGCACCCAGGCTTATGGCACCGGCATAGAGTACGATGACACCCCAGCTGACATTCTTTTCATAATCGGCCCAAGATGTTAAACCAAGCAGCATAAATAATACTGTACCAGTCATCGCTATACCACCCAGGCCGAGTGGAAATCCCAAAATAGGAGCTATCAGGTCTTTATCAGTTATCCAGGCTATAATCATGAGCATTGCAATTCCTGCAACCAACCACTGTTTTTGTGTCATTTTTCCATGTTTTTTTAAGTCTTCACGGAGGATTGCTATCGCATCAGAAAGATCATCAACTTCTGGTTTATATAGCATAGGAAGCAGGAACGCAAAAAATAATCCCAGGAAGACGGTGTAAAAACAGCCCATTACCATCCATTGAATAAAACTAATCTCATATTCCGGTCCAAGGTTTGAGAGGAAACCGATCATTATTGCATTTCTGGCACCCCCAGTAGGACTCATCGGTGCACCTACCATACACCCAATGGCAATGGACATCATTAGCAGCTTACCCAGTTGAGGTGCAGCGCCTATCTTTTTATTAGTTAGGGTATAAAGCGCCATTGCGATAGGAACAAACATGGGAGCAATCGAAGCTTCACTGATAAATGCGGATGGAATTGCGGTGCCAACAAGAATGCCTAAAACCACATTGCGAACTTTAGTCCCGGATAATTGCATAACCACCATTCCGATCCGCTTATCCAGACCATATTTTACCATGGTTGCGCCCATGGCTAATGAACCTGCAATGAACCAGACAGCATCGTGTGCATAGGTAGCAACAATCTTTGACGGGTGCGTGATTCCGAAGAAAAGTTGGACTAATCCAATGAATAGAGCAACTGCGGGCATAGGAAGGGCTTCAGTAGCAAAAAAGACCGTACAGCAGCCAAGAAGAGCAATTATAATTTTCATATTGAATGCCTTGCCGGCAATCTCTTCCTGGCTCAAATCACCGAACATTTCCTGTGCTTTTACCAGCATAGATTCGGGGGTGGGCATGATTGCTACTAAAATGAAAACTAGAAGGCCGATTCCAAACCACTTATAATCCGTGGTTTTTTCAAATCCACCTCCGCCGGAATTTTCTTTTTCTGCCATAACAGCTAATAAAATGTCGGATATTTTTCCACACTATGCAAGAGGAAAGTAAATCATAAACTTGTTCAAACAAGTTAATTTTTATACCTATGTCTTCCATTGATTTAACGATCATTGTCTTGTTCCTCATTTTCTCTGCTGGCCTGGGTCTCTGGTTGGGGAGGACTAATAAAACCACAACCGATTATTTTCTTGGAGGACGAGATTTATCCTGGCCCATGGTTATGCTATCAATAGTGGCAACAGAAACATCAGTTCTCACTTTTGTCAGCATACCTGGGCTGGCTTACCGGGAAGATTGGCGTTTTTTAAGCCTCGCCTTTGGATTTATCTTGGGCCGTGTTTTAGTCAGTATTTTTTTGTTGGGTGACTACATGCAGATTGGTGTTACTTCGATTTATGAAATTTTAGGGAAAAGGTTTGGATCCGTTGTACAACGAACAGCGTCTGGCATTTTTTTAATTACAAGAGTGTTGGCAGATGGCGTCCGGTTTCTAGCAACTGCGGTCATAATTCAAGTTGTGACGGGCTGGTCATTGCCGGTGTCCCTACTGATTATTGGTATTCCTACAACCATTTACACGTTATTCGGCGGTTTGCGTTCCGTAGTGTGGGTAGATAGTTTTCAATTTGGATTGTATCTATTTGGTGGTCTAATAGTTGTCGGAACGTGTTTATCGCATATTGATGGTCAATATTTTGCGATCTTCAGCTCATTGATTAAAGAAGGGAAAACACAAATTTTCCATTTAACTGGAATCACAGATTCCTGGATGATAGGCAATGCTGTAATCGGCGGTATGTTTTTATCTGCAGCTTCACATGGAACGGACCATATGATGGTTCAGAGAGTCTTAGGTACAGGCAATCTAAAAACAGCTCGAAAAGCATTAATTGGCAGCGGATTCCTAGTTTTTTTCCAATTTCTTCTTTTTCTGCTTGCCGGGTCACTCATGTACTTATATATGGATGGGGCCAGCATTGAAAAAGATCGTGAATTTGCTTTTTTCATTACCCATCATCTGCCTGTCGGTATACGAGGTATTATTATTGCGGGTGTCTTGGCTGCGGCCATGTCTACGCTGAGCTCATCCATTAATGCCTTGTCGTCATCTACTGTTATGGACTGGATGCAACAAAAAGGCAGCTTATTGTTGGCCCGGTGGATCAGTGGATTTTGGGCTGTTGTCCTGATCGCAGTTGCCATGGTAATTGATGAAAGTGACGAAGCAGTGGTTATGGTTGGTTTGCAGATCGCGTCAGTGACATATGGCGGTTTATTAGGGCTATTTATACTGGCTAAATTTGACAGGCAGTTTCATCAAATTAGTGTTATCATCGGTTTAATTGCAGGTATAGCAACAGCCCTGGCGATAAAGGCTCACGGTCTTCCCTGGGTATGGATGATCCCTCTTGCATCGGCTGTGCTGGTTGGTGTTACCTTTATTACTAATTTATTTATCGATTTTGAAAAAAATTAAAATCCTGGTGTCATTTTTTCTTTTATGGGCATGTATTTCTGCCCAGGATTTACAGGAACATAAATTTGATTATTCAAAGATTTTTAGTGTTCCAGATTTGTCCTTTATTAACCAGGTATTTACTGGATTAGATATTATTGAACAAATGGATTTTCGTCCGCTGGAAAGTAAAACTATTGGAATATTTTGTAACCACACAGCGGTGAACCGAAATGGTAAACATTTACTGGATCTCTTAAAAACACATAAAAATATCCAAGTAGCAGCTATTTTTGAACCTGAGTACGGTTTATGGGGGATTGATGATAAACGTGCGAAATTGATTGGGAGCGATCGCATTGACCCAGTTAGTGGTGCAAAAATTTATAATTTGCTTGGAAGATCCGTTTATCCTCCAGATTGGGTAATGCGTGATCTGGATCTTATTCTCATTGATATCCAGGACACGGGAGTACGTTACTCCACTTTTATTCCATCCATAACTAAACTTCTTGAATCTGCCAGTGACCATGAAGTCCCAGTGATGGTTTTAGATCGACCTAATCCTCTTGGTGGAGTTAAGATAGAGGGCCCGATTCCCAGAACTGAATATCAATCATATGAGGCCTATCATCTATTACCCATTCGCCATGGTATGACCATTGGCGAGACATTATTATTAGTCAATGAAATGGGTTGGATCAAAGACCTGAAACGGGCGAACATAACCATTGTACCGATGGCTAACTGGAGACGTGATCAATACTTTGATGATACCAAATTGCCTTGGAAAAATCCAGCTCCTTACTTAAAAGATCTGCAAACGCTTATTATGTTTGCCGGTCTAGATCTTTTTAGGGGGACTAACCTTAATGTTGGTTTTGGGACAGAACACCCTTATCTATGGTTTGGTTCACCCTGGTTGGCTACTGGTTATTTTTTAGAAAAACTCAATCGGTTAAATCTGCCTGGTGTTGAATTCAAAGAGGTAAGATACAGACCGATGGGATCTCCCTATTATAATCGCGTACCGCAATATGATGGATTATCCTGCAGTGGTCTGGAGATCATTATTACTGATAAAAACTTGGTTAAGCCGGTCGAAACAGCAACAACCATAATAACTTTAACTGACCAACTTCATCCCCGGGAGTTCCAATGGATAGGCCAAGGTTACATTGACAAATTATTTGGATCTGATATGTTGCGGGTTTTTGTTGCCCAGAAAAAACCTCCTGCTTATTTACCACCACGGTGGATGCATGATGAATTGAAATTCAGTGAATTTCGACAACGTTTTTTATTATACCGGTGATAATAAACATTGTTTTATTTCTTATTTTTCTCTCCCCGTCTATCGGACAAATTCTACCAACTGTACCCCGGAATGTCTTCAGGTTTACTATAGAAGATTATTCAGCTGATTCTGATTGGAATCTTGATGACCAGGATTTCAATCTACGTGATATCGGCCTGGCCTATTTTGACCATATGACCAAAAATGATTCAGGATATTTTTCAGCTTCCCATGACCTATATCATATGGGTGATCAGTTCATTGATAGTGTCCATACTGTTCAATCTTACTTAAGTGCGTTTAATGGACTGTATGGGACAAATCTGCCCGTGTTTGGAGGAACTGGATACGGTGATTTTGATACCACAAAACAAATCTTGGTATCTGGAAAATTTTCAGAATCTAGAGAACGGAAGGAATCAGGTCGGCGTTATAGAATAGATTACGGAATGTCCGACAAGATTACATTGACCGTGAAGGTACCAATAGTTAATTCTTTAAAAGAAATCTTTGTCATTGATCCCAGCTATGGGCCCATAGCTGGGATCAATGATCTAATCACTTACCATGAAACGTCCAAGGCATACATAGACTCATTTTTTCAAACGAGTACTTATGCTAATCTACCAATTGGTCAACGGGATACTCTTGAATTAATACACGATGATTTTTATACTGCTGGTGGAGATCATTCTGTTCTATGGGCCATCTATTCCCAGGATGATCCATTGACAAATGGATTTATTGATCCGCGATTTTTCCCAGAAGAGATTGGTAAAGATACAGTGAACCTATCAGATCTTAAGGACTATTATTATCCAGTTGAGAAAAAAGGAACAGGGGTTAACGATATTACACTTGGCATTAACATGCTTCTTAAAGGTTCACCAGCTTGGTCACAGACGAGTAAAGGAGCACTTTACGGAAAGCTGGTTGTATCGATTCCCTTTGGCTATACGATTCAGTCTTTTTCTGATATAGGTTCAAAGCAATTCAAGCAACTGAACGTCGGTGCTGGCGTGACCCGCTTGACCATGGGATTGTTTGGGGGATATAGCCAGAATAAAAAAATGCGATTACGATTATACGGAGCACTGGATCTTAGTATCAGTACTTCGGAATTATTAAATACACCGGTTAGTATTTTTTCTGGTATACATACGAATCCCGACTCAATAGTTAATGCGGTAGGTAATACTTATAAATTCAAGGAAGGAAAATGGATAAAAAGTTTAGCTGGATTTGAAATTCAACCAATTTCAGGCAGAATACTTCTTAGAGTAGAATCCCACAATATATCTAAAGACCAGGATTTATACGATTCTAACGATGATGACTGGGATTCGTGGATGAATAGTCACAAAGGATATGATTCAGCGTGGAACAGGTGGGATATACGAACTGAAATTTGGTTATTAAATTCA
>Ga0208113_1000848_pt1 | contig 14999 bp, 11 predicted proteins | sample Knorr_S7_td_NADW_FD_185598 | JGI IMG/M metagenome (GOLD analysis project Ga0208113, IMG submission 185598) | Marine microbial communities from Southern Atlantic Ocean transect - Knorr_S7_td_NADW_ad_2505m_LV_A (SPAdes) (version 2) | ecosystem: Environmental > Aquatic > Marine > Oceanic | place...
CCTGTTACGTTGAACTTTTGAGAACCAATAGTGAATGGGTAGCCCCAAGCAACATCAATCATCCAGCTGTTTGTTTCAGTAGGTGCACCACCACGTGCTACCCCTTCACTGTCATCGATGTAAGCAGTAAATAAAGTTGATAAAAAGCTAAAGCCAGGTGCTTGCCAGCTAAGTTTTACACCTGGTAAATACTTAAGAACTTTTGAATCACCCGCAGCATTAAAACCTGCAGTTAAACCTACATCAGCAATAGCCCCGTATGAGAAATCACTGCCAGAGATTTTTGATAAGCTAAATGTTGAATACCACTCACCGTAAAAGTCTTTATCTTGATAGCCATCTTGACGGTCGTCATTGCTGTAATCAATAAAAAAGAAGTTGTCGCCATAGTCATAACCAGACGCATGCTGTAGTGATACAACTGTGGTATTTGACTTAGTTAATGAAAACGGATTTTTGTGTTCACCGTTATTAACGTGTAATTGCGTAGAGCTCCAATTAGCGGCATAGCTCGAAGTACTTACTGCACAAAGCGCAGCAACAGAAAGGATCTTTTTCAAGTTCATATCTCAATATTGATGGTGTAATTACAATTCACTTTTATGTAAATTGATATAAAGGGGATACAAACGAAAGATTATAGCAGATACGCCCATATTTGGGCGTATCGAGAGAAAAAATTATTTAACTTATGCTTTATTTCGGCGTAAGCAAATTACTGCAACGGCAGTAAAGGCAAGAATAAAGCAGTAGTAAGAAGAGGTAGAAACTTCCCACGGACTAATTTTGAACGTTGCGCCCAGTAGAAGTGCTTGTGCGCCATACGGCAACGAGCCCTGCGTAACACAAGCAAAAATATCAAGTAAGCTTGCTGAACGCTTTCCTGTAATTTCACCATCATCCGCTAATTTTTTAGCAATCGGGCCTGCAACTATAATAGACACGGTATTATTAGCGATACATAAGTTACTGGTCATGACCAGTGCTGCAATCCCTAATTGATCCGCAACTTTACGGTGCCATTTTGCAATGATTTTTGTAATTGCTTGGATTTTGTTAGCAATATAATCAAGGCCACCATTAATACGGATAAACTCTGAAAGACCGCCAATAAACATCGATAGCAAGAAGATTTCCTGCATATCCGTAAAGCCTTTATAAACATCTTTTACAAAGCTTGCACCTTCATAGCTGCCAGTAAAGCCCATAAGTGCAGCAAAGATAATACCGCTAAACAGTACTACGAATACATTAAAGCCCATTACCGCGAGTATTAAGATAAATGCATAAGGTAATACTAATAAAATATCAAAGTCTTGCGTTTCAACAGCTTCTGCAGTAGGCGTTAAGAAGAATAACAAGCCGATAGTTAATGCTGCAGCGGGTAAGGCAATTTTTAAGTTCTCACGGAATTTATCTTTCATTTCACAGCCTTGCGTGCGAGTTGCCGCAATTGTTGTGTCAGAGATGATTGATAAGTTATCACCAAACATGGCACCCGATACAATCGTGCCAGCCATTAGAGATGGATCAATGCCTGTTTTTTGGGCAACGGCATAAGCAATTGGGCCAATCGCACCGATAGTACCCATTGAAGTGCCCATCGCAGTCGACACAACCGCAGCAATTAAAAATAATCCAGGTAGTAACAGAGCCGGCGGAATAAGTGATAAACCGGCATTAACAACGGCATCAACACCACCGGTTGCGCCAGCAACCGCAGAAAAGGCACCGGCAAGCAGATAAATCAAACACATAGTGATGATGTTGCTATGGCCAGCACCTTTAATAAAGGTTTCAACACTGTGGTTGATGGTATTTTTATTTAAGATAAATGCCAACATGATGGCTGGCAAAATTGCCACAGGAGCAGGCAATTGATAGAAGGCGTAATCGACACCTTGAGACTGTAAGTATAAGCCAGCGCCTAAAAATAAGCCGACAAACACCAAAAGCGGCAGCAAAGAAAGTTTTGCTTTTGTTTTATTAAATGATGGCTGCATCATATTCCTCGTTAGATAACCAATAACACAGCCAAACACTTCTTTTAGCTGTATTTAGTCGCTGTCTTAAACAATGAAAGACAACAACAGCGCCCGCAAGCCAAAGACCAAATCGGCGCAAAGGAAGAAGTTTAAATGTATAGATGGCTAAATGCAAAGACTATCTGTTATTATTGTTGTTCTATTAATAAATCTAAAATTAGCTCTGTATTTTTTATAAGCTAACCTGACTATTACATGAGTTTTCGATAAAATCCAGCTAGCTAAGAAGAATAGATAAGGTAACTATATGAACCGCATAGGTGTATTTGGCGCAAACGGCCGCATGGGACTTGCACTTTTAGAAGCAGTCTCAAAAAAAGATGACGCAACATTAACGGGCGCGTACGTACGCGAAAACTCACCACTTTTAGATATAGCGGTTAATCAATTAAACAGCGCTGCATCAGCAGATGTATCATTTAGTAAAGAAACAGACGTAAAAGATGCAGATGTATTGATAGATTTCACCTTACCTCAAGGCATGCGCAACCACCTGAAAACAGCGGTCGAAAAAAATATCGCGATGGTAATTGGTACTACGGGCCTTAGCCAAGATGATCTTGATGCCCTTAATGAAGCCGCGAAACACATTCCGATTGTTTTTGCCCGCAACTATAGCGTAGGTGTGAATTTACTGCTTAACTTAGTGCAGACTGCGGCTGTGAAGTTTGGCGATGACATGGATATCGAAATATTTGAAGCTCATCATCGTCATAAAATCGATGCGCCATCGGGAACTGCATTGGCAATTGGTGAAGCAATTGCTGAGGCAAAAGGCTGGCAGCATGATGAAGTCGCGCGTTTTGATAGAAGCAAAGACGAACACGCAAAATCGCAAAATGAAATCGGTTATTCGGTCATGAGAGGCGGAGATATTGTAGGTGAACACACCGCATATTTCGCAACTTCTGGCGAAAGGCTAGAATTAACTCATAAAGCAAGTTCAAGAATGACCTTCGCGTTAGGAGCTGTAAGAGCTGCAGGCTGGTTGAAAAATAAACCAGCTGGACTTTATGACATGCAAGATGTGCTTCACTTGAAGTAGTTTAGTCTCTTTTTTGGCAGTTTCAGTGAATTTTTCGTTAATAACGCTTATTTTTACTATTTTATTAATTAAGATTAGATCTGAAAGCTAAATTACTGTAGAATAGCGCCAATTTGCCAAAAATTCATAAATGCGTGTTTCCAATCGCTTTAAACGGGCAGTAGAGCAAATGACTTTACTCCCGTTTTTTACTGTTAGGAGGTTAACTTGACTAAATCCGCTCTGTTAGTCCTAGAAGACGGCACAGTGTTTCGCGGTACTGCAATCGGCGCTGACGGCATGTCAGTCGGTGAAGTAGTATTCAATACGTCTATGACTGGTTATCAAGAAATTTTGACTGACCCTTCATACGCGGAACAAATCGTAACTTTGACGTACCCACATATCGGTAATACGGGTACTAACAGCGAAGACGAAGAAGCGGGTCAAATCTGGGCTAAAGGCCTAGTGATCCGTGATTTGCCACTGCTAGCAAGTAATTTCCGTAACGAGCAATCGTTAAGTGATTACTTAAAAGAACGCAATATCTTAGGTATTGCAGACATCGACACTCGTAAATTAACACGTATCTTACGTGATAAAGGCGCTCAAAATGGTTGTATCATTGCAGGCGACGAGTTAGATGAGAATAAAGCGCTTGAAGCTGCGCAAGCCTTCCCAGGCTTAAAAGGCATGGATTTAGCAAAAGTTGTCTCAACCAAGGAAAATTTTGAGTGGCGTGATTCAAGCTGGACATTAGGTTCAGGTTTTAAAACGCTAGAAGCAGCAGACGAGAAGTTCCACGTTGTTGCTTATGACTTCGGTGTTAAACGTAATATCTTACGTATGTTAGTTGACCGCGGTTGTAAATTAACCGTTGTTCCTGCACAAACATCTGCAGAAGACGTATTGGCATTAAACCCAGACGGTATCTTCTTATCAAATGGCCCTGGCGACCCTGAGCCGTGTACATACGCGATTGAAGCAATTAAAACTTTCCTAGAAACAGACACGCCAATCTTTGGTATCTGTTTAGGTCACCAATTACTAGCGCTTGCCTCAGGTGCTAAAACGGTGAAAATGAAGTTTGGTCACCACGGTGGTAACCACCCAGTTAAAGATCTTGACCGCAATGTTGTAATGATCACAGCGCAAAACCACGGTTTCGCAGCTGACGAAGCAACATTACCAGCGAATTTACGTGCAACTCACGTATCATTATTCGATGGCACGCTACAAGGTATTCACCGCACAGATAAGCCTGCATTTAGCTTCCAAGGTCACCCAGAAGCAAGCCCAGGTCCACATGATGCGGCGCCATTATTTGACCACTTCATCGATTTGATGCAAGCACGTTCTAACTAATTTAACCGGAGTAACAATGCCAAAACGTACCGACATAAAAAGCATTCTTATCTTAGGCGCAGGCCCGATCGTTATCGGTCAAGCTTGTGAATTTGACTACTCTGGTGCACAAGCGTGTAAAGCACTACGAGAAGAAGGCTTTCGAGTAATTCTTGTAAACTCGAACCCTGCAACTATCATGACTGACCCTGAAATGGCGGATGCGACGTACATCGAGCCAATTCACTGGGAAGTGGTAGAGAAAATCATTGAAAAAGAAAAGCCTGATGCAGTACTGCCTACTATGGGTGGTCAAACAGCATTAAACTGTGCACTTGATTTAGATAAGCACGGCGTACTGGCTAAACATGGTGTTGAACTTATCGGTGCAACTGCTGATGCAATCGATAAAGCTGAAAACCGTGAGCGTTTTGACTTAGCAATGAAAAACATTGGCCTTGAGTGTCCGCGTGCAGAAATCGCTCACTCAATGGAAGAAGCACACGATGTACTTAGCCGCATCGGTTTCCCATGTATCATTCGTCCATCATTCACGATGGGTGGTACCGGTGGTGGTGTTGCATACAACCAAGAAGAATTTGATGAAATTTGTGAGCGTGGTCTAGATTTATCACCAACAAATGAACTTCTAATCGACGAATCATTAATCGGTTGGAAAGAATACGAAATGGAAGTTGTGCGTGACAAAAACGACAACTGTATCATCGTATGTTCTATCGAAAACTTTGACCCTATGGGTGTTCACACTGGTGACTCAATCACGGTTGCTCCAGCGCAAACATTGACGGATAAAGAATACCAAATCATGCGTAATGCATCGATGGCGGTACTTCGTGAAATCGGTGTTGAAACAGGTGGTTCAAACGTACAATTTGGTGTGAACCCAGTTGATGGCCGTATGGTTATCATCGAGATGAATCCTCGTGTATCGCGTTCATCTGCTCTAGCATCAAAAGCAACGGGTTTCCCAATTGCGAAAATCGCTGCAAAACTAGCTGTAGGTTACACCCTTGATGAGCTACAAAACGACATCACTGGCGGTAAAACACCAGCGTCTTTCGAGCCGTCAATTGACTACGTTGTAACTAAGATCCCACGTTTTAACTTCGAAAAATTCGCAGGTTCAAACGACCGTCTTACAACACAGATGAAGTCTGTGGGTGAGGTTATGGCGATTGGTCGTAACCAACAAGAGTCATTACATAAAGCATTACGTGGTCTTGAAGTAGGCGCAACGGGCTTTAACCCAATTGTTGCTCTTGATGATCCGAAAGCAAAAGAAAAAATCATCCGTGAATTACGTGAGCCAGGTGCAGAGCGTATTTGGTACGTTGCTGATGCAATGCGTCACGGTATGAGCGTAGAGGACGTTTTCGAACTCACTAAGATTGACCCTTGGTACCTAGTGCAAATCGAAGACATCTTAAAAGACGAAGCAACAATCAGCGAAGTAGGTATGGCTGGTTTAAATGCTGAGTTCTTACGCAAGCTTAAGCGTAAAGGTTTCGCTGACGCGCGTATCGCTGAAATTGCCGGTGTTTCTGAAGCAGAAATTCGTAAAAAGCGTCACCAGTTAGATATCGTGCCTGTATACAAGCGCGTTGATACGTGTGCTGCAGAGTTTAGTTCAGATACAGCTTACATGTACTCAACTTATGATGAAGAGTGTGAAGCGAATCCATCTGACAAAGATAAAATCATGGTAATCGGTGGTGGCCCTAACCGTATCGGTCAAGGTATCGAATTCGATTACTGCTGTGTTCACGCAGCATTAGCTTTACGTGAAGACGGCTACGAAACAATCATGGTTAACTGTAACCCTGAAACTGTTTCGACTGACTACGACACATCAGATCGCTTATTCTTCGAGCCAATCACGCTAGAAGACGTATTAGAAATCGTACGTGTTGAAAAGCCTAAAGGTGTTATCGTTCAGTACGGTGGCCAAACGCCACTAAAACTTGCGCGTGCACTAGAAGCGAATGGCGTGCCAGTTATTGGTACCTCTCCAGATGCAATCGACCGTGCTGAAGACCGTGAGCGTTTCCAACAACTTGTTGAGCGTTTGAACCTTCTGCAACCAGAAAATGCAACAGTGACTTCTTTAGAAGAAGCGGTTGTTAAGTCTGCTGAAATTGGTTTCCCACTGGTTGTACGTCCTTCGTATGTACTAGGTGGTCGTGCGATGGAAATCGTATACGATGAAGACGACTTACGTCGTTACATGACTGAAGCGGTATCTGCATCAAATGAAGCGCCAGTACTACTTGACCATTTCTTAGATAACGCAATCGAAGTTGACGTTGACGCTATCTGTGACGGCGAGCAAGTAATCATCGGTGGTATCATGGAACACATTGAGCAAGCAGGTGTTCACTCAGGTGACTCAGCATGTTCTTTACCAGCTCATTCATTAACAGCTGAAGTACAAGACGTAATGCGTAAGCAAGTGACAGATATGGCACTAGAGCTTGGCGTAATTGGTCTGATGAATACACAGTTTGCTGTGAAAGACGGTCAAGTTTACTTAATCGAAGTAAACCCACGTGCTGCACGTACAGTACCGTTTGTTTCTAAAGCAACAGGTATCGCACTTGCTAAAGTAGCGGCACGTTGTATGGCGGGTCAATCACTGGCAAGCCAAGGTATTACAAAAGAAGTAATTCCTCCTTACTACAGCGTTAAAGAAGTCGTACTTCCTTTTGCTAAGTTCCAAGGTGTTGACCCAATCCGTGGCCCAGAAATGCGCTCAACGGGTGAGGTGATGGGTGTTGGTGAAACTTTCGCCGAAGCATTCGCCAAAGCACAATTAGGTGCAAGCAACACTTTACCACGCGGTGGTCGCGCGTTACTATCGGTACGCAACAGTGACAAACCACGTATTGTTGAACTGGCTAAAACCATGACTGAATTAGGTTTTGAGCTAGATGCAACAGGTGGCACTGCAAAAGCACTTGAAGAAGCAGGCATTGCAGTACGTCGCGTAAACAAAGTATTCGAAGGTCGTCCTCATATTCTTGATAGAATTAAAAATGGTGAATACAGCTACATTGTAAACACTACTGAAGGTCGCCAAGCGATTGAAGATTCGAAGGTGTTACGTCGTGGTGCATTACAGCACAAGACTAACTATACAACGACGCTGAACGCGGCATTTGCTAACTGTACTGCTAACCAAGCAGACGACCGTAGCAAGGTGACGTCAGTTCAGGAACTACATCAGCGAATTAACTAAGGAAATGTGCCAGGGGCGAGCAATTCGCCCTTTGGATTAAGTGAGAATAATATGCAATCAATTCCGATGACGGTTCGTGGTGCAGCATTACTGCGCGAAGAACTTAACGAATTAAAAACAGTTACACGTCCAAAAATTATCGCTGATATCGCTGAAGCGCGTGAACACGGTGATTTGAAAGAAAACGCTGAATACCATGCTGCTCGTGAGCAACAAGGTTTCTGTGAAGGTCGTATTCAAGAAATTGAAGCGAAACTTTCAAATGTACAAATCATCGATGTGACGAAAATGCCAAAAACTGGCAAAGTTATTTTTGGTACAACAGTAACTATCGTTAACGTTGAAACCGACGCTGAGGTAACTTACCAAATCGTGGGTGATGATGAAGCAGATATCAAAAACAACCTGATCTCTGTTAACTCGCCAATCGCACGTGGCTTAATTGGTAAAGAGGTAGATGATGCCGTTACCATTAAAACACCAAACGGTGAAGTCGAGTACGAAATCATTGAAGTTGAGTATATTTAATAGCTTAACCAAGCATTGATAAAAACCGCAGTTTTATACTGCGGTTTTTTTATGCCTGTTTACAGAGGGAAATTTATTCGCTAGGTTGGTCGCTTAGCAATCATAATGAAGGAGTAATAATGGCTAAAATTCAATATCCTAAGCCGCTTGCCAAAGGCGATAGTATAGCTATTTGTGCTTTTTCATCGGGTGTTGATAAAGCGTTTCATAGACGCTTAGACACAGTGCTTAGTGGCTTAACTGCTAAAGGTTTTACCGTTATTGAAGGTGCCTGCTTACGACAAGAGCATAATAGCGCTAAGCAACGAGCAGAAGAGCTAATGCAGTATTTAACTGATGATTCAATTGCGGCAATTATGCCTCCGTGGGGAGGGGATCTCACCATGGAGATTTTACCTCTTCTTGATTTTAATGCGATAAGCAAAGCAAGACCTAAATGGTTAGTTGGTTTTTCAGATATCAGTACGTTTGCATGTGCATTAACCACTCGCTGTGGTTGGGCAACCTTGCATGCTGCCAATTTGATGCAAATTCACCCAAATGATCCTGATGCTTATTTAGCGGATATTTTCAAAGCCATGGCACTTGAAGAAAAGCAGCAGCTGTATCAAGTCGCTTCGCCTTTTTATCAGCAAAAGCCTATTGATTATAAAGCCGAGCCTGATGCTCAATTTGATTTTACCGCACAGAGTCAGTGGCGCTGTATCAATTATAAAGATACACGCCAAATTGAAGTATCTGGACGATTAATTGGTGGCTGTTTAGATACGCTAGGCTTGTTGTTACCCTCAAATTACTATGCGTTGCATGAGTTTAAAAAACAGTATGCACCAGAGGGATTAATTTTATACCTCGAAAATGCAGAGCTTAGTCCGATGGCCCTTGCACGTTGTTTGTTATCGTTAAAGTTGAATGATGTTTTTACTGATGTAAATGCGGTGGTATTTGGCCGCAGTCCTGCAATTAATAACGACTGCTACTTTGATGAATACCAAGCAATAGAGCTTGCTTTTAAAGGCAATTTGTTCCCAGTTATCGTTGATGCCGACATTGGCCACGTAGCCCCTAATTTAGCACTAATAAACGGTGCCGTTGCCACAATAACCGCGGATTTATGTGAGGGTATGGCGAGTAATGTGGTTGTGAAGACAATATGTACTTAAAGGAAGCTCTGATTGGCTTGAACTTGGTGATCAAGTTTGGTTTTGGGAGATATTAGTGTGAGAGTAAAATTATTATTGCTTGGCATGATATTACTTTTATCCTGTTCAACTGCAAAAAGTGCTCTTTTATTAAATTCGGAAAGTTGTACAGTGAAGTTAAATAATACAGAAAAGAAACTGGGGTTAATTACTCCATGCAGTTTAGTGAAAGTTCATGATAATTTATTGAGTTTTAAAAAATATGGTGAAACAAAGGTTTATATTATTTCTGGGGCACCATCACCGTTAGATAAACTGTCGAGATGGTCCGTAACAAAAGAAGATAATTGTTCACTAGAATATCAAGCAGTTATTGTTAACAATGAAAAGCTATCGTTGTCAAAGGTGAATGATAAAACCTTGGTTTGTCCTAATTTAGGCTTGGATGAAAAAGTGTATAGGCAGTTTCTATCTGATTAAAAGCTTATAAGCTCATTTATAATAGCCATTCTAAGTTACGCCTACATTAATAGGCGTAACTATTAAGGTTTGTTAAATAATCTCAATCACCGCATCTTTATCTAAACGCGATTTTGGTAATGCAGCATTATAATCTTGCTCTGGCTCGTGATAACCAATAGCGAGTGCCACTTCACATACATAACCATCTAACTCATCAGCGAATAACTCACCAAGTAAGTCTTTATCGACACCTTCCATCGGTGTTGAGTCTAAACCTAAACGAGCAACTGTGTGCATAGTATTGCCTAAGGCAATGTAGGTTTGAGCTTTAGTCCAAGCGGCGTTAACACCTTGCTCGTCAGTATTTAAATCAACGAAGGCAAATGCGCCAAATGCTTGCTCTTTGTTTTCTGCCTTAGTGCGGCCATTCGCAATATCCGCATCAATTACTTTTTCATAATCAGCACGTTGATAGCTTGGGTTATAAGCAAATAAAATGGTGTGTGATGCCGCTTTTGCATGAGCTTGGTTAAACTGAAACTTATTTGCAAAACTATCATGTAAACGTTGCTTCGCTTGCTCTGATTCAATGACCACAAACTTCCATGGTTGAGAATTAATAGACGATGGCGACAAGCGTAGTGCTTCTAAAATTACAGCTAAGTCTGCTTGGCTAATGTGCTTTGAAGCGTCGTAACGCTTACTTGTGTAACGGCGTTGTAAGTCAGAAATAATAGGGTGTGTCATGATTTGCTCCCGCATGTATAACAATTAGGTGCAGTTTACGCCTTGCATACTTTACGATAAAGCGCATAATCGAATAAACATTATCAAAAAATTTTAGTTAATATGCTGGTTGAAGATCTTAAATTAATCCTCAAGGTGGCTGAATTTCGCAGTATTACAACCGCGGCAGCCAAATTAGACATGCGAGCCGCTACCGCCAGTGCGGCAATTAAACGTGTTGAAGCAGCGCTGGGTGCAGAGTTATTTGTTCGTACTACTCGTCATTTACGTTTATCTGCGGCAGGGGAGCGCTTTTTACCTCAGTGTCAGCAAGCGGTGCTCATGCTTGAGCAAGCGACACTCGCGTTAAAAGGTGAGCATGATGAAATTGAAGGAGAACTAAGAGTCGCACTATCTTCAGATTTAGGCCGCAACATCATTATTCCTTGGTTAGATGAGTTACTCGATGAATATCCTAAGCTGAGTATGCGCCCGCATATTAGCGATAGTAATGTCGACTTTTACCGAGACTCCGTTGATTTTGCGCTTAGGTATGGCTCGCCATCCGACTCAAATTTATATGGCTTTAAAATTTGTAATGTTCCGCGGCTGTTATGTGCAACTCCAGAGTATATTGCCGAACATGGCGCGCCGACACATCCCGATGAATTAAATCAGCATCAAGGCCTATTTTATCAACTGCAAGATATCATCAATAATGTCTGGGAATTTACCGATGGAGCCCAGCGCTTTAAGGTGAAAATGCAAGGCCGTCGAGCATCGAATGATGGTGATTTGGTAAGGCGTTGGTGTGTGGCTGGAAAAGGCCTAGCAGTTAAATCTTGCATTGATATCAGTGATGATTTGCTAAGTGGGCGGGTAGTGCCAGTAATGCAAAATTACCCTCACTTATGTGCAGAGCTTTGGTTAATTTGCCCAAGTCGACAATCCATTACACCTGCGGTTCGTTTAGTGCGTGATATATGCCGAGCAAAAACCAAGGTAATTCTCAATCAATTGATTGAAAAAGGCATTTTAGATAAGCGGGTACTCGATAACTAATTATTTTAGGTATAGAATAGCGAGGCTTATTCATATTTATGGCTAAGCAACATTCTCAGGGCGGGGTGAAATTCCCCACCGGCGGTATACTTTAAATTTAAGTGAGCCCGCGAGCGCTTTAACGTTGGTTAAAGGTCAGCAGATCTGGTGAGAGGCCAGAGCCGACGGTGATAGTCCGGATGAAAGAGAATATAGTTAATCTATAAAACAGTAATTGGCTGCCTGCGGGTGGTCTTTTTTGCTGTGCCTTTCAATGTCCTGAATCTTTTCATATTTAATTTAATAGGTATTAAAAATGATGATTCAGTCTTCTTTACTTAGCCAATTTGGCGAACCACTTGAACGCGTTGAACGTGCTATTGCTGCTTTACAGCAAGGTGAAGGCGTGCTTGTAGTAGATGACGAAAACCGTGAAAACGAAGGTGATTTTGTGTATTCAGCACAGCACCTGACCACAGAGCAAATGGCCATGATGATCCGTGAAGGTAGCGGTATTGTGTGTCTTTGCATGGGCGATGAGCGTGTTAAACAGCTTGATTTACCGCAAATGGTTGAGCATAACACCAGTCAGAACAAAACAGCGTATACAGTGACCATTGAAGCTAAAACGGGCGTGACAACCGGCGTTTCAGCAGCTGATCGTGTAACCACCATTAAAGCGGCAACAGCTGACAATGCAAAGCCTGAAGATTTGTCTCGTCCAGGACATGTGTTTGGACTGCGGGCACAAACGGGTGGTGTATTAGTGCGCCGTGGCCATACTGAGGCATCGGTTGATTTAATGCAGTTAGCGGGTTTAACACCGTTTGGTGTTATTTGCGAATTAACGAATCCAGACGGTTCAATGGCTCGCTTGCCTGAAGTAAGCAAGTTTGCCAATGAGCACAACATGCCTGTTGTATCGATTGAAGATTTAGTTGCCTACCTCCAAGCAACGCAAAAACAGGCTTGTTAAAAGCGTTAAGCCGTAAGTAAAAAAATAAGGCCACTCTTGTGGCCTTCATTTATTGTAATTTCTCAATAGCTTGTTTAGCACTTTCACTGTCAGGATTAAGTTTTATCGCACTTTTGTAACTTGCTAATGCTTTTTGTTTATCACCAGCTGCTAAATATGCTTCACCTAAACTGTCAAACGTATTTGCAGAATCTGGGTAAGATTGATTGTTGAGTTCAAACACTGTGATTGCGGCGTCTAGCTCATCCATCTGCATTAATTCATAGCCAAAGTAGTTTAGCGACCTTTCTCTCGGCGTATTACCCTCACTCACCATTTGTTGATAGGTATTCTTTAACCCTGCAATACCTTCACGTTTAAATGCGTTGTAAAGTTTACTATCTGCATGCTCTGTCGCTTTTTCGTAGGGTTTGCCATAGTAAATTGCAAGTAAGCCATTAGTCATGGGAGTGAGTGGCGCACCACCGGTATTATTTAAAATAATAACCAGTAATTTGTCTTCGATGATTCTACTTATAAATGCATTAAAACCATTAATACCACCGCCATGTTGGATACGTGTCAGGGGTTTTCCGTAGGTACTTTCATCAAGGCTTGTTACTTCCCAACCAAGTGCATAATTTCTTTGCTCAGAAACGTGATACATCTGCTTTTTATATTCGTTGTTCAATAACTTATCCGTGTAGAGAGCGTGATCCCATTTTAGTAAATCTCGTGCTGTTGAATACATAGACCCAGCAGCATACGGGATAGACATATCTAAATAATCAGTATTGCTATAGCCTGCTAGGCCATTGTCGTAACCTGATACGCGAAATTTAATGATTTTATTGTGAGAGTCATAGCCTGTATCCTTCATATCGAGTGGATCTAAAATATTCTTCTGTAATACGTCTTGATATTTTTGACCTGTTACCTTTTCGATTACTGCACCCGAAATAAAGTAGCCAGAATTGCTATAACGAAAGTCAGTGCCGGGTTCGAACACTAGATCATCACTACATAGTAAGCGAATAAATTCATCAACACTGTAGGGGTTTCGACTGTACTCATCACGAAACGATTTTGCTTGAGTATAATTACCAAGACCAGAGGTGTGATTAAGTATTTGGCGAAGGGTGATTTTAGTGGCTATATCTTGTCTGTAATCAGGGAGGTATGTTGCAAGGTGATCATCGAGTTTAAGTTTTCCATCTTGTGCCAATTGCAAAATTAACATGGCAGTAAATTGTTTGGTAATTGAACCAATTCTAAATTTACTTTTATTACTATGTTTTATATCCCATTCAAAGTTGGCATAGCCAACGCTTTGTTCAAACAGTACTTCTCCATCCTTTGCAACTAACACATTGCCATTAAACTGCTTAAAGTTATGAAAGCCATTAATAAAGTCAGCCATTTCTGTTTGCATATTTTGGCTGTGTGCGAGGCTTGAAATTGCGAGTAGATAAAAAACTACAAGTAGTCTTAATTTCTTAAAGAATATGTTCATTTCTGTCCTTGTTATTTGTTGGTTACATTAGACTATGTAAAACCTCATTGCGCATGGCTTGATTGAAAAGGCAGACCTTTCTGGTGTGGTTCAAATTACTGTAATGCACAACAGTTACACTCTTATTTTGAAGTGCTTGCCAATAACCAGCGGGGCTTATTGGGTCAGCGTTACTGACATAGAGTGTGGTCCTATTAGCTGATTGTTTGCCTTTCAGTAGGGCGATTAAATCAAGCTGTGTTTCATCAATACCACTGTCTTTAATCACGTTTTTTACTGCGGTTTTTCCCCTACAGACAATAACTTAGCAATCAAGCAGTAATAATGCAACCGGATAATATTTGAACAATAGTTGTAAGAGGATTGTATTACCACCTAGCGGTAAATCCTCGGTTATCTATGTGAACAAAACCACCGTGGTGGGAGGCGGGTTTATAGCGGCCAATACCGCCATTATAGCGGCTCTGTTTTTGGAATTTTTCAAACACTTTATAAAGCACGTCAACATCAGCAATCGTTAGTTTGCCATCACCGTTTAAATCGTCCATTCGGCCATCACCATCTTCGTCTATATATAAGTCAAAGGCATCGCCATATTGATGTCGGCTGTGTTTGCCATTACCAATTGATCGATTGTAGTGGGGTGTTCTATAGCCGCTAATAAAAGCAAACTTGCTAACTTTAATCCCTTCATTTTGTACAAACGTGAGCAGATCTTCGAGCATCAACAAGCCATCGTTGTTGACATAAAGATACTTTGGAAAGCCACTTACTTGTTTACATATCACATTTTTAATTTGCACATGAGGAGTCAGTTGGCGAGTTAAGTCTTCCTGTGTTACTTCAATAAATCCATTTGGCGCACTGTACTGTGGGTAGTTTTTATACGGTGCAGGGTAAAGGCCGATTTGGTAATTATTCAATTGCTTATTGTTGGCATTGAATGGTGTTTTCACTATAACG
>Ga0208113_1000852_pt1 | contig 14978 bp, 12 predicted proteins | sample Knorr_S7_td_NADW_FD_185598 | JGI IMG/M metagenome (GOLD analysis project Ga0208113, IMG submission 185598) | Marine microbial communities from Southern Atlantic Ocean transect - Knorr_S7_td_NADW_ad_2505m_LV_A (SPAdes) (version 2) | ecosystem: Environmental > Aquatic > Marine > Oceanic | place...
GATGCCAGGCTTGTACCGACGTTGTCGGTTGCAGTGACAGTAAACGTGTATTCAGTACCGTTGGTAAGGCCTGTTAGTACGATGGAAGGTTGTGTGGTTGTAGCGGTTATGCTACCTGGTGATGAAATGACAGTGTAGAAGGTAATAGGGGATGTTGGTGTGTTCCAGGTGATGCTGGCCTGTCCATTTCCAGCCGTCGCTACAATCCCTATGGGTGGATTGGGAAGTAGGGAATGTGACTGGAAGGCTGCGATTGAATTGTCGGCGTCACTTCCAACGTAGAAATGAGATCCGTCAGGGCTGATTGATACAGATCTGGCTCCGTCAAGTCCGTCAACTCCGTTCACGCCATCTTGAAATACGTCGAGATAAGTAAGCGCTCCAGTGCTAGAGTCTCTAGAGAAAACAGAAATTGCGTCGTCTGTTTCTGCTGCCACATATACATAAGCTCCATTAGGACTGACTTTTACTGACCTGGCGCCGTCTAGACCATCTATGTTGTCAACACCATCTTTTAGCGTCTCAATAAGTGTTAGGTCACCCGTGACCGAATTTCGTGAAAAACTGGTGACTGAATTTTCTTTAAAACCTATAACGTATACGTTGTTGCCATCTGGGCTAATTCCCAACGCGCCTGCTCCATCAAGTCCGTCAATCCCATCTACACCGTCCTGTAGTAAGCCAAGGTAGGTTAGCGAACCACTGGACACATTCCTGGAAAAGATTGAGAGAGCGTCGTTTTTCCAGCTTACTGCGTATACGTGGGATCCATCAGGCGTTATTTCTACAGCCATAATGCGTTTGAGTCCCAAAACGCCGTCAACATTATTTTTTTGGACTTCAACAAAGGTTAGGTCACCACTGGAGGAATCTCGAGTAAATACAGATATAGCGTCATCGATGTATCCAGCGGCATATACATGATTACCGTCAGGACTAACTATTACGGAAGTCGCTCCATTAATTCCATCGATTCCTCCTACACCATCTTGGTAGTGATCAATGTATGTCAGAGTCCCATTTGATTCATTTCTTTCGAACAGACCTATAGCGTCGCTTATGTATGCCGCCGAATAAAGGTGGTTTCCATCCGGGCTAATGGTGATAGACCTAGGTTGTTGTAATCCCAAAACGCCGTCAATATCATTTTTTTGGACTTCAACAAAGCTTAGGACACCACTGGAAGGATCTCGGTAAAATACGGCTACCGCGTTATCTCCGTTTCCTGCCCCGTACACGAAGTTACCGTCAGGACTGATAGCGACATCTCTAGTACCTTTGAGCCCGTCGACAGAGTCGACACCGTCTTTTTTTACTCCGATATATCCGCCTGATCCCGCATGAGTTTGAAGGTATGTCTCACTAAATAAGTACAGTATTACCATCGTCAATACCGTAACCAGAAAGATATTTTTACTCAAACTGTGAGTCAACCGGCCCGCCTGTAGTTAATGCTTAGCACCTTACATTTTTTGTTTTCAAACTCAGGAATCCAACATATCAATTTGACATTAGTATGGATCCGCACTCGACCTCGGCCCCGTCGAAATGCACATTAGTCGATGGCCCGTGATGACTGATCGTTGCGTCGGCCCCTCCGGTCGCCACCCGCCCTTGACAGGCCAGCCATCCGTATCTCATAACAGCCCCAGTAGAGCACCAACAAGGCTCGTATAGCTGAGGGCGCAACCCGGGATTCAGGCGGGTGTTGATTCAAGCCCGTTCTTCGGTCACCAACGAATATGGGTTATCGCCAGCACCATGACATCCCCGAATCTAGGGGCGGCCAGACCCCAACCGGGCCTCCGCAACCCCGCATAACCCTGCCTCTGTGGGCAATATAGCCTATGGGGCAAGGGGGACGAGGGTAGTGGTGGCTCTAGATGAGGTTAGCAGGTGGATAGCGAGGATGCTATTAAGGCTTATAAGGCTGTTGTGAGGTAGGTTGACGTGGGTTTAGGTTTATTACCTTCCACACCCTGTCCCAGTGCTCGTAGGACTAACATGATGGGTGGCATGAAGGTCGGTGCATATCAGATATAATCCACCCATGAATACTTCAGACACTCTATTCGGCCACTTAGCACTACGATTCTCACCCCATCCTGAGAACCTGGCTACCGAAGCGTTGCTTTTCTTGATGAATAATTCAAAAGATGCGAATGGCTTATTTGCCGAATACCTCCCAGGTTATGGGCAAGAATTCCCACCAGTTACTCGATTGGCGTCCCAAGTGTCATCGGATGGCAATACGATTCCTGACCTTGTCGCTATTGATCAGGCCGGCAGTGCCGTATTTATTGTGGAAAACAAGTTCTGGGCAGAATTGACCCCGAACCAACCAGTTGGTTATCTGCCGTTACTCCACGGAGCCGCTGGGGGCGAACTTAATTTTGACGGGACGTAGAAGTGCAGGTACACTACCCGCCATTATTCGCGATAGGGAGATGCTTAATTTATCGGAATCAACAGGAGACGCATGTGACACCTAACAACGAGAGTCATCCCATGTACGAAGAAAGTCCTGCATTTGGATACGACGCCCCGGAGGTGCAGGACCATTACACTGGTCGTGAGTTTGGGCAAGTGAGTGTTTACTTTAAGGACAGTCTAAAGCCCGGCATGAATGTCCTGGACTGCGGGTGCGGCCCTGGCACCCTCACCCTGGGCTTGGCTCAAGCCGTTGACCCTGGCCAGGCGACCGGGATCGACATCGAGTCAGGCATGGTCGAGAAGGCGAATGCGCTGGCCAACGAGCGCGGCATCAAGAACGTCGAGTTCCGGGTCGACGACATAACCGACCTAACTTTTCCCAACAACTCATTCGACCTGGTGTTTGTTTCCGCCGTGCTCGAGCACCTGCCCGACCCCGTGGTGGCGCTGAGGGAGGTCCGTCGCGTCCTGAAACCGGGAGGGACCACGGTAATCATCAACACCGACTGGAAGGACCCGCTTATATCCCCTGAGAGCGATGATATCCGGAGGTTCTTCGAGCTTTTCGAAGCGGGCTTCAACCGATACGGCGGGTCCCTCAATCGCGGAAGGCACCTCAGGCTCATGATGCGGAAGGCGGGGTTGGATGTCACGGAGTTCCAGGCTTACTATGGCAGCAGCGCAACACCAGAGACGATTCGGTATACAGTGGGAGGGTACGTCGCCTGGATGAAGAATTTCCGAATATTCGACGAGGCTGTCGCACTGGGGGAAGTCGACCGATCCACCCTGGACCGGATGGAGGAGAATATGTTGAAGTGGTCGGAGAATCCAGATGCGTTCGTGGCTATGGGAAGGTGCACTGCAATAGGGGTTAAGTAACTCGATCCATACCTCTCGCACCAGGGGCGTGGATTTATTTCCTTGTCCGGCCCCCCTCTGTCGTTGGGGTGACCCGGTCACGTCCCAAACGTATGTCAAGTGCGACCGGTCCCCGTTGTTAACCGCTGAGGTGCGTCAAGGGGCGGTCACGCCGAGCCCGCTCCGGATCCGTCCCCGGCCAACGCGGTAACTGTTTCGGCGGCCGGTGCGACGGGTGCCGTTGATTCGTCACGAACCTGACCAACGATACCCTTCTTCAGGTACTCGACATCGACCGACGGGCGGCTGAGACCACATTCCGACGACGCGCTATCGAAGTTGGAACAATCGAACCTGCCCGAGTTGCTCAGTTGCGATTCGACATCGTCCAGCGATTGGGCCAGCAAACTGAGAACAAAATCACCGGTCTCATTCGCCCGAGTATCCAATCTGGATTTCCACTGAGCGACCGGCGTGTAACCGGAGATCAGATTCATGTCCAACAGAAGGTCAAACACGGTCCGGACGGGCACGGTATCCTGTTGCACGATGTTGTAGACGCGCCCATAGTGGGACGGAGCAGCGGCAAATCGGACGATGGCTTTGACCAGAGTATCCACCGGGGTCATCTCGAAGCGCCAATTCACGTCGCTGGGCGCATAACCGACCTTACTGCAGGCATCGATTATCATGCCCTGAAGGTCCCTGGGGTTACCTTTGCCGCTGACACTGTGAAATCCGATATTCCCCGGCCTGTATAAACAGGCGGGCAAACCTCGGGAGATGGCCTCCCATATCAGTTTTTCAGAGACCCACTTCGCCTGGCCGTATCCGTCCTTCAACTCGTCGGCGAAGGTATCGATGTCTCCAGTTTCTGGGTAGAGGCCATGTCCGTTATTCGGGAATATGCCGTTAGAAGACACGTAATGAATCGGCTTGGTCGTTGAAGTACACGCGAACCTGATAATTTCTTGGGTGCCGCCCACGGTAGACGGTTTGATCACCGAGTACGGGTAGATGTAGTTGACAAGGGCTGCGCAGTGGAAGATCAGGTCAATCTTTTCCGCTAACTCGGCGAACTGGTCGAATGTCAATCCGAAACGCGCGGCCGCCAGATCACCCACGACCGGGACGATCCGTTTTTCCATACCGGGTTGGAACAGCCCGTAGCCATCGAGGTTGCACACGATCCGATCGAGCGCGGCTTTCCGAGAGCCGCTCTCTTCCCGCACCAGACAGTAAACATCCACGCCGTCGTCCGTAGCCCTGATCAATTCCTCCAACAGAAAAGCGCCCAGGAATCCTGTGGTCCCGGTCACGAGAATCGAGGCCGCATCACCCAGCACCGCCGGGGTGTTACCGGCGGGCGGGGCTATCGCAGGGTCCAGTTGGGCATCGGCCCGGATCGAATCCCACCCGCCGAATTCTTCCGGTCCGCCGATCATGTATTTCACCAGACCGGATACGGAAGGGTGCTCGTACACATCTTTGACCAGTACGCCGACACCAAACACGCCATCGATGGCGATGGTCAACTCCACTGCCAGCAGGGAATGGCCCCCGTAATCGAAAAAATCGGACTCGTTTTTGATAGTCCCTTGGTCAAGGAAGAGGATGCGTTCCCACAACGCACGCATGCCCTCCTCTTGCTCCTTCTGTGAAGCGGTTGGCGGGATAGTGATGTCGCCGGTGTCACGCCGGCCCCTTTTTGGCGGTTCGGGGAGGGCTTTGCGATTGAGTTTGCCCGTCACTGGATTCAGCGGAATCTCATCCAGTTCGACGAAGGTGCTGGGAATCATGTAGTGGGGCAAACGGGCGTCCAGTATGCGGCGGACGTCGATGCTGATTCCCGAAACCTCGCTGATCTCCCAGTCGGCCTCCTCGTTCCTTACCATATACGCGACAAGTCGTTTGTCCTCACCTTCCCACCCATCTGCGATCACCGCGCAGCTCCTGACATGGGCGTATTCAAGGAGAGCGGTTTCCACCGCCCCCAGATGTATGCTGTAGCCACGGATTTTGACCATGTCATCGCAGCGGCCCTTTATCTCCACCCGACCATCGGGCAACAATTCCGCCAGGTCTCCAGTTCTGTAGTACCTGTCCTCATCGATCCAGACAAAGCGCTCCGCCGTCAACTCCGGTTTGTTGAGATATCCCCGGGCGAGGCAGGGGCCGCCTATGTATAACTCCCCCGCGGTCCCTGACGGCACGGGCCTCCCGTCTTTATCGAGGAGCCGGAGTTTCACATTATCCCTGGGACGTCCCACCGTGCAGAATCCCGACGACAGGTCCTCCTCATCCTTCAGGTCGACGTCGGATACGTCGTGACATTCACTTATGCTGTACGTATTCAACAATCGAACACGCGACGGTAAAACCTCGAAGGCCCTGTGCTTGAGCTTCGCGGTCACTACTTCACCGTTCAGCCAGATCACGTTTAGCGATGAGAACTGCGACTCAACCAGACCCGGGTCGACGGAGTTGATGGTGGTTTCCAGCAACGACGGCGTGAACAGCACCTCGGTGATCTTGTGCCGGGCGATAAATTCGGTCAGGAGCCTCGGGTCGTAGATAACCTCGTCGGGAATTATGTAGCAGGCGGCCCCTTTAAGTAGTGGTCGAAGGAGCTCCCATACAAAAAATATGTTGCACGCGACCCGGTCGTCCGGCCCATAGGTGCTCAATTCATACCTGGTCAGGTATGAATTGACGGCCGATCGATGGGTCTGCAGTACCCCCTTGGGCTCCCCCGTGGTCCCGGAGGTGTACGCCAGGAAAGCGAGATTGTCCAGCGTGATATCCGCAACCGCGTCTGGATCGCAGGCCTGATCTTTCCAGGATTGGTCGGCGTCTATGCTCAGTGCCGTGCCAGCAAAGCTTCTATCCAGCCTGTCGACGTACTCTGCCTTGGTGACGATGACCTTGGGTTCTGCCTCTGAAAATATCTTCCCCAACAGTCGGTCGGGATAGGCGAGGTCCAGGGGCATGTACGCTCCCCCCGCCTTGAGGATGGCGATGTAGGAGACGACGTACTCGTAGCAGGTCTCCATAAAGATACCCACAGGGTTGTCGAGGGTTACACCGTGGGCCTGGAGATAGCCCGCCAAACAGTCGGTCAGGTAATCGAGTTCCCGGTAGGTGACCGAATGGTCACCGTCGACCACGGCGATTGCGCCAGGCGACCGTTGCGCCTGGTGATGGAACATCTGGTGCAGGCATTGTTGGTGATTTTCCATCGGACAGGCTCCAAAAATAGCGCGGTTCGTTTTTCGTCTGGGTATTGTTCCTGCACCGTCGCGTGTTAGTCACCCCATTATCGCCTCGGACGACGTCAGCCGACGATCGGCGGGTATAACCGGCGTGTCTAATCGCGAGGTTAACACAATGTGGACTATCTGTTAACATCCGGGGCAGGTTCAGACTTCCGATCTGGTTTTCGGCATTCACCTTTAGATTGCTCAGGTCGAGCATCTACGTTCGCTCATGCAAGGGGTTTTCAGCCCGAATCTCCGGGATTGCGATCAGCGAAAATCTCGCCATCAGGGGGCAACCAGATCCCATTTTCCTCGCAGGCGCAAATAAAAGTGAATAGGACATTAGACTCTTCCGGTAGTTCCGAAGCATTATGCATCATCGCTTGACCACAACGCAGTGATTCCTGAATGGTGAAGGCGTGGGCAAACAGACAAGGAGAGAAAAATGAGACTTGAGGGTAAGGTCGCCTTTATTACTGGGGCGGGCAGAGGGATAGGCAGGTCCATCGGTCTGGCGTTGGCACGAGATGGAGCCAAGATAGCTGTCACGGGACGAACCAAAGAACGACGGGATCAGGTGGCGGACGAGATCGTTTCAGCCGGAGGCGACGCTCGGCCCTTCGTTCTGGATGTGACGAAAGATGAAGAGGTGGTTGAAGCTGTCCGGCAGGTGTTGGAAACCTGGGGGAAGATTGACATTCTGGTCAACAGCGCAGGGATCATCCAGTACCACACCCCTGTGTGGGAGACTACGATCGAAGAGTGGGACACGATGATGGAGATCAATCTGAGGGGGACATTTCTCTGCTGCCACGCCGTGGCGCCCCACATGGTTGGCCGGGGAAAGGGAAAGATTATAAATATCGCCTCATCGGCGGCACGGATGGCGGATGACGACCTGGGAGCGTACACCGCTTCCAAATGGGCCGTCGCAGGGTACACTACCTCACTGGCCAAATCTGTACGGCCTCACGGGGTCAGAGTCAATGGGCTTAACCCCGGATGGGTGGATACCGATATGTCCCGAGATTTCGATCCCGCCGGAGACCCGGAGTGGAGCACGCCAGAGGAGATTGCAAACGCCGCTTTGTATTTGGCGACCGACGCCCCCCGCGATATGACAGGGCAGTTCATCGATATCTTCGGCAGCTAGGGCGATGCACTCCTGATCCGTTGGTGCGACCGGCGTCCGGCGCCGCGGATGGTATAAGTCGGCCTCCCTGAGTGCGAGACGTCGATGCAACGAAGTGTGGAACGGCCAATTGACCCGATACCCGACGCCAGAGTTTTTGTGGAAGATGACGCCATGGTATCTGTCAAAGTGACCGGCGCCTGGAGAAGGTCTCAGGGTAAGCTGACACTTCTTCCCCTGGATAATTTCGATGATGGTATGCACAATTTCACCATTTTTGAAATTGACCTCCTCAAGAAATCGGCGGACTTGACAGTGTATTCGTTGAACTAATATTGCGTGAATGATCTCTCGCAGAGTTAAAGGGGCAGACACAATGGCAGACCAGTATCGCGCTGAGCAGATTGGAAGTCTGTTGCGGCCCACAGAAGTCATGGATGCCCGCGCCACGCATGCCCAGGGAAGCATCACGATTGAGCAGTTAAGAGAAGTCGAGGATAGAGCGATTATCGACGCTCTGGAGATGCAGCGACAGGTGGGCGTCGACATATTTTCGGATGGGGAGTTTCGACGCAGTTGGTTTTCTGCCGCCTTCGCCGATTCTATCGAGGGCATCGTTGACGATCCTGACGCTGTATTCGTCTCAAGCTGGCAAGGCGAACAGGGTGAACTGGCAGACCAGGTAGCGGCCGACATCGGATTTGCCGAACAGATGGTTGGGGCCAAGCTTCGCCAGACACGCAGGCTCACCGGTCACGAATCGAGCTTCTTGAAGCAGCACAGCCCAGGCCCTTTCAAGATCACTATGCCTGGCGTAATGACAAGAGCGAGGACTTGGTATAAGCCCGGGGTCACTGACGAGTTCTACCCAACTCAGGCAGATCTGATCCAGGACGTCGTCCAAATCCTTCGCGGCGAGGTGAGGGCGCTCATCGACGAGGGTGTGACCTATATCCAACTCGATTCGCTACGCTATGTGATCCAGTTAGCCGATGTTAGCTCCCGCCAGCAGATGGTCGAGTCAGGTGAAGACCTTGAACAAGCGTTGGACGAGACAATTCAGATTGATAACGACACCCTTCAGGATGCCGCGGGAACAGGCGTGACGGTGGGACTGCACATGTGCCGTGGCAACAACCGCAGCGCCTGGAGGTCCGAAGGCGGGTACGACGTAATCGCAGAGAAGGCGTTCAGCCAACTCAACGTTGACCGGTTTCTGTTGGAGTACGACACGGTGCGTGCGGGCGGGTTCGAACCGCTCCGTTTTGTCCCGGATGGGAAGACAGTCGTGTTGGGATTAATAAGCTCCAAAGACCCGACCTTGGAATCTATGGATTCGCTTCAGAGACGCATCGACGAGGCAGCGAGGTATGTGCCGATCGAGAACCTGGCGATTAGCCCTCAGTGTGGCTTTGCCTCCACGGCTCCTGGAAATATGTTGACGCAGGACCAGCAACGACGAAAGCTTGAACTCGTAGTCGAGGTCGCGCATAAGGTGTGGGACAATTAATCTCCCAAAAGTTGCAGGGGAATTGGCAGAGAGAGTAGTGATATGAGACGAAGCACAGATAGAATTCTTACCACCCACGCCTCGCCTGTCCTACGAGGGCTTTTTGCGGAAACCCAACCGTCATGGGTATCTCTATAACACTACTCTCCAAGATGCTAAGCCCTACCCCGTCGCCATGCTCCTTCGAGTAGTCGCACAATTTAGGTCAACACGCCGTCTGTTTGCGTAAGTCCTTCATGGATACATTAAAAACGCCAACGGGACTCCGACCACGGTTCACCTCAGCGAATCGCGATTAAATCAAGGCTTTGGAAACATTTCTTACAGATCTGCTTCCAGCTTAGTTATAACGGAATCGATGCGGTCAACTAGCTCATCTACCTCATCCTGCGTAATGCTGAGCGGCGGCGCGATAGCTATCTCTCCGGCCCGCCCAAGGCTGCCGAGGACACGGTGTTCTCTCATGATCCGGGTAACCTTCGGTCCCAAGTTTGCGTCTTTGGGGAAAATTTCCTTAGTTTCACGATCTTTCACAAGTTCAACCGCTGCCATCAGCCCCAATCCACCTCTGACATCTCCCACCGTGGAATGCTCGTACAGCCTCTGCAACTGCTCGTACAGGTAATCTCCCATCTTGGCTGAGTTTTCGACCATACCTTCTTCCTCGATAATCTTTAGATTGGCTACTCCTGCTGCACAAGATGCAGGGTTACCACCAAAAGTTATCAGATGACGGAATGTTCGTTCTTCATCCCCTATGAACGCGTCGGCTATTTTCTTGCTGGCGATTGCCGCACCAATCGGCATGTACCCGCTAGTTAATTGTTTAGCAACCGTGGTGATGTCAGGAACTATATTCCAATGTTCAGTTGCAAACATCTTTCCTGTTCTGCCAAACCCGTTTATTACTTCGTCACAAATCATGATGACGCCATGCCTATCACACATCTCGCGAATCATAGGCCAATAATCTGGATGCGGAATGTGTGTCCCACCGGCTTGAGTAATCGGCTCTGCAATGAATGCTGCCACAGTTCCGGGCCCTTCATGCACTATTGCTTTTTCAATATCCCTAGCACATTCCAGATTGCAATTGCCCTCTCCATCATTGCATATGCCTCTATAGTTATTGTGCTGGGACACATGAACGTTCCCCGGCATTAGTGGACCAATCTGGGATGGTCCAGATTGGCCTAAACTCATGCACATGTGAGTAGCTCCGTGGTAGGAACCTTTTCGGCTCAACACTTTCCATCTTGCTGCATCACCATTGTTAAAGTGATACTGCTTTGCCATCTTTATAGCGGTTTCGACGGCCTCGGAGCCCCCACTCACGAAATATATTCTAGATTCCTTATCGGGTGCCAAACTGGCTACCTTAGCGGAGAGTTCAGCTGTTACCGGTGTTACTGTTCCACCAGGAGAGTAGCTGATATCGGCCATTTGGTTGTAGACAGCTTCTGCAATCTCTATTCTGCCGTGCCCAATTGCCTTTAAAAACATTCCCGAAATCAAATCCAGGTACTTATCACCATTGGCATCTTCTACCCAAATTCCCTTAGCGCTCTTCACGACCTTTAGTCCCACGTCTTCTGACATGTCTCCTGCAGCCCTGGCGTGTGGCCAAAAGTGATCCTGCGCATTGAGTTTGATTTCTTCGATCTCTTCGCCCGTAAGTTGTCGATTTATCATTCCAGGCCTCTTTCAATTCACTTGGGTGCGGTGTATGACTATATAAACCTTTGATGCCAACATGATGATATGCGTTCAATTTGGTTTCAAGCAACATAACATATTTTTGGGCAATTTATGTTAAATCCATTTGCTGATTGACCGGTCCAGTGGTCCTCAACATAGGTTTCACTGCCGAACGCAGTTTGCCCCGTCTGTTTGGGTGGCGGACGGCCCTTTTAAATTAGCAGTCCACAACAGTTCCAATACATACACGTGAACGTGTATAATATATATATGTTGAAGGGATATATGACCACAAGACAGGCGAGCGATACATACGGCCTCTCAGACGCTCACATCAGGCGTCTCCTGGAATACGGAAAGGTCAAAGGCGAAAAGATTGGAAGGGACTGGGTTATCAGGCCAAGCGCCATGAACAGGTACATGGGTAACAGGCCGAAACCTGGCCCTAAGAAGAGGCGAAGATATGTTAGAAAGCAGACTGCTTAGACCATCTATGCGAGCTGTCATCTACTCCAGGGTCTCAACCGATGCCCAGGAGCGAGACGGCACATCCCTGGAAACTCAGGAACGCGAGTGCATGGCATACGCCCAGGCTCATCGCTGGGACGTCATCGAATGTATCAGCGAAGCCGCCAGCGGTTACACGTTGGAGAGACCAGGCATGGAACGAGTCCGGTCATTGCTTCAGCAAGGCTCAGTGGACATCGTGTTGTCGTACGAAGTAGATCGACTCTCCCGAAACCAGAACATCACTGGCGTATTGCTAGACGAAACCGAACGAGCAGGAGCAAGGCTGGACTTTGTGCCGGAAGACTTCGAGGATACCGCCGTTGGAAAGTTCATCCTTGAGGCGCGTGCGTTCGTGGCCGAGGTTGAGCGTGGAAAGATTGCAGAGCGGACGATGCGGGGCAAGCTGGAGAGGGCCAGGGCTGGGAAGCTCCCGCAGGGGACTGGAAGGGGTGCTACCGCTACGATGCGGAAACAGGTCGTCGAGAGATAGACCCGTTCCAGGCAGTTGTCGTTCAACGGATCTTTCAACAGTACGTCGACTCCCAAAGCTTTTCACGGGTCTCGAACGAGTTGAACGAGACTGGGATTCCTGCTTTCTCTGGGGGGCGATGGTATCCACTGACCATACGACGCATCCTGATGAACGAGACCTACACCGGCCGTGCTATCTACCGAAAGACCAAGCGGGTCAAGTTGCGGCGCACCAACGGCCACGGCCCCGCCTCCAGGGTGGTAGAGCGGCCCAAGGAAGAATGGGTCAAAGTAGAAGGCTCAACACCCAGGATAGTTGACGAGGCGCTGTGGCAGCGGGTACAGGAAATACTGAACGACCCCGAGCGAACTCGACGCCGCCCCACACATCGACACTATGCCCTCAGAGGCAGACTGAAGTGTGGAATCTGTGGTTCGGCAATGGTGGGACAGACACTGACCGTCAGCGCCAAGCCGTATCAGTATTACAGGTGCCGTCACGTATACGACAAGAACACCAGCAGGACATGCACGGCAAGGTACGTTGATGGCCCTCGCCTGGAGGAAGCGATCTGGGCACTCGATCGTACGTATATCAGCATGGTCGAGCACGGCAAGCAGAACCTGACTACAGGGGCCGTACTGGGGATCGCCGACGCGCTGGACGTCCCGATCGGCGAGTTGATAGCGTCTCAGGCCGGCTAGCCCCTTAGGCAGGAGCCAAAGCCGTCGATGGCAGGATCGATTGAGACGCTGCAAAGCTGCTATTGGTGGGTTTCAAACCAACACTAACGCCAAGTCCAGGAGCGGGACCAACGTCGGCTGCAAGGTTCAGGAAACTCTGGCAGCGCCTTGCTCATAGCAGAGTTCATTGCCAGTCGAGCCAGATTGCCTCCCATACTGTTCAAAGGCATATTGGGTAATCTTAGGGTAGGGTTCGTATAGTCACATGTCGGAATTCAAGTCATTTTAGAGGCGACCTTAGGAATATAGTAGCGCTAATGTGCTAACGAGGAGGAGGGACGCGTGGAATGACAGTAGTCACTACCGTTTTTGTTAGCGCAACAAGGGTATGTTAACGCCCTCATTATGAAACACGCTCCGTATTGAGTGCATTCCTTGTGGCCTCAGACGAAGCCACCACTGGGCAAAGTGCATCGAGCAGATAGATGTATTGCACGTGTGACTTTGAATCCGGTCGGGGTCGCCACTGCAATACATCGTTTGACAAGCCCGCGGCCATGAACCAACCACCTCAGTACGATTGCCAAGTGAGCCAGCAGTGCTGAATGCCTACACTACTGAAGGTGTTGACTTCGCCCACAATACATTATGCGCAAAACCAACTCGTCAAAGCCATTTTACCGGCCAGTTATGGCAACCCTGCCACAAGAATTTCTTTGTGATCGTCGCGATGTGGCTCAATCGCCGCAGTTAGGTTGCCGTCTAACCCGGCTCACCATTGAGGCGTTTAGCTAGCCCTGCCAGCCGTATTTCCACCGTCTACCATGTAAACGCCGCCGTTGCAGTAGCTGCTTTCATCGCTGGCCAAAAACATCATTAGTCTGCCCACTTCCTCAGGTTCTCCATATCGATGAAGCGGGCTGCCTTGAGCAAAGGCTTCTTGAGCTTCCTCGACCGTGGCAAATCCCCTTTCTCCTTCAGATACTAGTTGCTCTTCTATTGACCGCATCATGCGGGTCTGAATTGGCGAGGGATTCACAGTGTTCACGCGAATGTTCATGGATGCACCCTCCATGGCCGCCGTGCGCATCAGTCCGATCACTGCGTGTTTGCTGGTGGCGTAAGGAGACATGCCAGCTGAGCCTCGAACCCCAGCAGTCGATGAGGTGATTACGATACTGCCTCCTCCGCGTTCACGCATCACAGGCATGACGTACTTTAAGCCCAACCATACACCCTTTACATTGACGGACATGACCTTATCGAACATTTCAACAGGGGTGTTAATTATCGAGTTGATTTCACCTTCGATTCCTGCGTTGGCAATAAATATATCAACACCACCGTGACGTTTGACCGCGACATTGACGAACCGTTGAACTTGATCGGGCTGAGTAGTGTCAGCCACGACGTAGCTTATGTTTTCATCGGCGATGGATTGCTCAGCGTCCTGCAACGCCGATTCGTCAAGGTCGACCAGAACGACGTGAGCGCCCTCTTGTGCAAAAAGCTTCCCCGCCGCCCTGCCGATTCCTCCGGCTCCGCCTGTTATTATGGCTACTTTGCCTTCAAGCCTTGGCATGTCTCTCACCTTTCTAATTAACGGGACTGTTGCTCTTAGAGCCTACATTTACTTCTACGCAACGCAAATAGTGATGCAAAACGCATAACTAACACGATGGCTTCGTTTGGACTGCGACTGGCGTGCCGCTGTTGTATTTCATCATTCGATAATAGAGCGAAGAGTTTTTAAACCCACCTCACCTGACTCCATCATGAAACCTAGATCAGAATTGAACATGAGCATACGCATACCTTTTTCGTGCCAGCCAGCTAAAGCTTCGACGCTGCCCATATGGACCCCCGGCACGACGCCGTGCGCATTGGAAACGTCTATAACTCTCTGTATGGCTTTTTCTACCAACGGATGGGAAGTCTGACCAGGCACACCGAGGGAAAGTGACAGATCCTCTGGGCCGACAAGCGCTACATCCACTCCAGGCACAGAGACTATCGCTTCGAGATTATCGATCGCAGCCTTGCGTTCGATTTGTGCAATGGCTAAAGTTTCGTCATTTTGAAATTCGATGAACTCTCTAAAAGGGCCAAACTGGTACTCGGAATGTGACGCGTCAGACGATAAGCCACGCACTCCGACAGGAGGGTATTTCATGTAGTTAACCAATGATTCAACGTGTTCTGGCAACTCTACACGTGGTAGCATGAGACCCATTGCGCCACTATCTAGGTATCCTGCGATCAGGCTGTAATCCAGCGACCGAACCCGCACCAACGGGCTCATATCCAACAGTCGTCCGACTCTGACTATGCCCTGCACTGTTTCTGGGTTGAATGGACTGTGTTCGCCATCGATCATAAAAAAGTCAAACCCTATGCTATGCAAAATTTGCGCAATAGACGG
>Ga0208113_1000856_pt1 | contig 14947 bp, 10 predicted proteins | sample Knorr_S7_td_NADW_FD_185598 | JGI IMG/M metagenome (GOLD analysis project Ga0208113, IMG submission 185598) | Marine microbial communities from Southern Atlantic Ocean transect - Knorr_S7_td_NADW_ad_2505m_LV_A (SPAdes) (version 2) | ecosystem: Environmental > Aquatic > Marine > Oceanic | place...
TATGTCAATCTATATTCTCATTTTTTAAATACAGAAGGAGAATTAGATAAAAAATATTCAAATGATGGGCTACATCTTAGCGGTGAAGGATATATTTTATGGAAAGAGATAGTCAATAATTATATTCATGATATATAAACCGCCTATCAAAGATCTAAAGCAAAAGTTAAAATCTGAAGGCTTTTGTTTTTTACCAAATATATTTAATTCTAATCGGACAAACATTGCATACAATGCACTCTGGGATGTGATTCAGGGAAAATATGAAACCGGAAAGCCCCCAGATGCCAGATTCTGGGAGATTGGTGATGATCCTAATAATATCATAAAAATAGATAAACCCCATTTATGTAACAAAAAAATATGGGACCTTATTACCGATAATAATTTTGGGCAATGGTTGGCTAATGTTACGGATGCAAAGAGAATCCAGGTGTGGCATTCCCAGGTTGTTTGGAAGCCACCGTGCAGCGGTAAAAAAGGGATTGCGGGCTGGCATAGAGACAACCAGTATTGGCCTTTCTGGACACCCGAGGGTGTTTTTACTGCCTGGATCGCACTCTCAGATGTAAATCCAGAATCCGGCCCTGTCCGGTATATCCAAGGGTCAAACCAGTGGAATAATATAGCTGGTCTTGACTTCTTTGATAAAAATATCTCCGAACAATACAAAATTCTGCAAGATGCACAAAGTGATTACAAAGTAATTAATGCAACTATTAGAAAAGGACAAGTTAGTATCCATTCGTCTCTGACCTATCATTCATCCATGCAAAATACAAGTCAATCCCCAAGAGTTGGAATGGTGGTCCATTTTTGCACAGATTATGCGAAAAGAATACCCGTTAATGGTGAGTTAAGCCGTTATCTAAATTGTTTGGAAGATACCGCCATTTGTCCCATTATATATCAATCATAATGAGAAGTAATAACCCAGATTTAGTAATTGTTAAGTTTTTAATTAGAAATAATTCATTTTATATATATAGCAGTAATAAACATGTTTTTTTTCTTGTACTCCTATATAATAATAATTTATATTGGGATGTTGATAACCAATTACTAGGCCGTTATTAAAATACACCGGAATTGGTAATGCAATAGCATAACAAAAATAGGTGTTCCGAGTTATTTTGGAAAAGCTTAGTAGGCAGTTTTCATAATTATCTATACTTTCTCACAAAAAAAAAGGAGATAAAATGAAGAAAATAGCTACCTTAATAGAAACAAAAATGGCTATTCTATTTTTAATTTCTTTGGTCAGTACAGCTTGTTTGATCGAAGAAGTTGAACAGCCAACTCAAGTCAATGCTGGAGACACCTTTACCACAATTGTCACGGTATCGGATGCTAACGCAGAAGGGAACAATGCCCATCATGGTGCTATGGCTGTAATGGTACCAGATGATTGGTCATATACATCAGGTTCTTTTACAACAACAGATGATGTTGGTTCGGGTGCAATGTTAGTTGATGCAGATAATGGTTCAGTATGGTTAACCAGTTCAACTGCTGGCGCGATTGATATTGACACATTTTTCACCACACCTGACAATATGCATTGGGTATTTCTCCTATCTGATGTGGGAAGTTTGCATGATGCAGGTGTAGTTCACGAAGTGACGTTAAATTTTGGCGTCGGAAATACAAATGGAAGTTTTCCTATCGGATATGTAGTTACTGTAAACTCTGGAAATGCGATGGATTACATCAATGGTGATGATCTTGACGATGGATATGCTATGGTGGATACTTCCTTTAACCACATTGTTGAAGTTGCGGGAGGTACAGCTGGAATCGGTGAAGATAAATTGCCGTCAGAATATCAACTCAGTCAGAACTACCCCAACCCTTTCAATCCCGAAACAACCATTGATTTCCGAATCGATGCAGATAGTCATGTAAATATTTCTATCTTTGACATCAATGGAAATTTAGTTCAAGAGTTGGTCAATGAATGGAAAGCTAGTGGCTCTCACCAGGTAAAATTCTCAGGGCATTCAATACCTAGTGGAATTTATTTCTACAAGATGACTACAAAAGGATTTGCAGATATCAGGAAAATGACCCTTATTCAATAAATCTTTTAAGTGACACTAACTAAAAAAGGTTGTAAGAAGTTTTAACAAATTTATTACAACCTTTTTTTTATTTACAAAATGCCATCTTCATTAAAACTAGAGAAAATATCAAAACGGTTTGAAATTGAATATGTTCTAAAAGATTTTAATTTAGATATTTCCGAAGGTGAGTTTGTCGCGATTTTAGGTCCGTCGGGGTGCGGAAAAACTACATTATTAAGAATTATTTGTGGACTTGAAGAGCCCACCATTGGCAAGGTTTTTCTTGATAACCATGACATAACAAATGATGAGCCTAAAGAAAGAAATATAGCTCTCGTATTTCAGAACTATGCCCTTTATCCCCATAAATCGGTGTACGACAATTTATCTTTGAATCTCAAGTTTAGTGGTTATTCCAAAGATATAATTCAAACTAAAGTGAATTTAATTGCGGAAATGCTAAATATTGAAGGTTTGCTTGATCGAAGACCCAAATCTCTATCGGGGGGTGAGAATCAACGAGTGGCACTAGGAAGGGCAATCATTCGAAATCCCAAAATCTTTTTGTTTGATGAACCATTATCGAATTTAGATGCGGACCTTAGAATAAAAATGCGTGAAGAACTCAGATCTCTTCATAAAGAATTAAACACAACAATGGTTTATGTTACCCATGATCAAATTGAAGCGATGTCACTTGGCCAAAAAATTGTAATATTGAAAAGCGGCGTTATTCAGCAAGTAGGACCCCCCGAATCAATTTATAATGAGCCTGTTAACCGTTTTGTTGCAGAATTCATCGGTTATCCTAAAATGAATTTTTTTTCACCTCAAATCCAAGATGGAAAAATGTTTATTGGCGGACAAATGGTTGATTATCCTTCAACTATTTCAATACCGCAGGTTGACTTCCAGCTTGGAGTTCGGCCTAAAGATATTCATATTTCTGACGGTAGTATTTCTGTAGAAATTAACTCATTCGATTATCAGGGAAATTCTTGGTTGATTAATTGTAGTATAGGTGACCAAAAGATTGTTCTACAAACGACTCATTCAGAACATGAACATAAAAGTATCAATATTGATTTTGATTGGGATAAGGTTTTCTTTTTTGATAAGAATGATGGGACATTGATTAAAGAATGAAAAGTGACATTATAACTTTATTATACTAATTAATAAAGACATTACTAAGAATTATCCTTATACAATAAAAAGAAAATTGAAATAATTGAATCAAAAGAAATGCAAAGAGAGAATATGCCCATCTTAGCCTTTTTTGGAAAATCATTCCATAAATATATCAAGCTGTTGATCATTTTTGTTATTACAACTTTCCACTTGTATGCAAGCAGTTATGGAAAACTAAGAGGTCATGTAAAAGTATATGGCACAAACGACCCTCTTGTTGGAGTCAATATTTCCATTATTGGATCTTATCTTGGAACCATCACTGATGCAAAAGGGAATTATACAATTCTTCGTATCCCGCCGGGGGTCTATGATGTTAGATATGAATTTATCGGGTATACCACCAAAACTGTAAAAGATCTCCATATAAAATCAGACCTCTCCACCCTCCTTGATGTAAGCCTTGAACAAAGTGTGATAGAGGGGGACGAAATTGTGGTAACGGGGGAAAGAAAAATTATCCAAAGAGACCAGACTACAAGTACGGTATATATGGATGTTGAAAAAATTGAAAAACTTCCTGTATTAGAAGCCCGAGATGCCCTTATGCTCCAGGCAGGTGTCTTTTTTGATCCAATTCCTGTCATGTCCAGTGAAGGAAGAGGGTATGCAGGTGAATCTGGACAAGGTGAAGCACGATATACAATTCGCGGAGGCGACCAGGAAGGAATCATGTGGCTTATCGATGGAATACGTACACAATCTTTGACGATCAACAGAAGGGATGCTGGAGGTTCATTCACTAATATTAATACCATGGCAATAAAAGAAATCCAAGTTCTATCAGGAGGCTTCAATGCTGAATATGGGAATGCACAATCTGGGGTCGTGAACGTGATTATGAAAGAAGGAGATGAAAAATATAACGGATCATTTCAATTCTCATACGCGCCGCCTGGACAACGTCATTTTGGGAATTATGTATATGATCCTTCAACCCAAAGAGAATTCAATGATCATATGATAGGGTTGTTTTATGATGATTCGACAATGACTTTTTATCAAGATACTGCATTCCTTTACCTCGATACGACAAGGAACGTATATATCGATACAAAATATAATAACAGTTATGATGGACAGATCGATAGTACTTACATAGGAGAGCCCTATATGGATCCCCTATGGATGGATGAATATAGAAATTCACAGATGATTGATTATCGAACAACTCCAGATTATAATTTTCTCGGATCGGTGGGTGGACCCCTTCCTTTCTTTAAAAATAAGAACTTTTCCTTCCAACTATCAGGACAATTGAAACAGATGGCATACACCCTGCCGCAGCCAAGGAATAGTCGAAACATAGAAAATGTCAACCTGGTTGTTTCCATGCCGATCACACCCCAGGTAAAATTAAAATTCTTTGGTATGTATGCTCATGAGATACACGGATTTACTCATTTTAGTGATTGGTTATTACAGGCAAAATATTATAGAGGATTTGGTGGTGTTCTCGATAACCATACCAATTTTACGAGTCTTTCTTTAACACACAGCCTAAATGAAAACCTTTTTTATGATTTGAAATTGAGTCGATATGCATTTTTATTTAATGAGAGACCAAGTGATTATACTAATACGACAGAACCATTATCAGACTATGCGCTCACACTATGGGGATATATGCGATACCCAGATTTTCCGAATGAACCCTTCGATAAATATTTCACGATCCAAAAAACAAAGGAACGTGCTTCTGATTTATCATTATCTGGAAAATTGAATTGGCAAATAAATTACCAGTTCAATTTGAAAACAGGATTTGAGTACAATTATAATACAATTCGACAATATTATGACTATCGTTTCACAGCCCTTTCAACATCGAGCCATGAATTTCAAGATCGGAATATGCATGAAACGATAAACCCGATCCAATTTGCTTCATTTGTGCAAGTTAAAATGGAATTTGAGAGTATGATAATCAACCTTGGGCTCAGGCACGATTTCTTTAATCCCAACTTTGAATGGTTCGATGAACATAGCACATATAATCCAGCAATCAATACAGCATTTGATGAATCATTAGATCCGGATGGAAATCAAATTGATTCACTAGGCAATATTCAATATGCATTTGAAAATATTTTATACCAGCACCGTGCACCCGTCTCATCACATCAAATGATAAGCCCCAGAATCGGTGCTTCATTTCCTATCAATGATAATACTGTCCTGCATTATAATTACGGACACTATTATCAGTTACCACCAATTAGCCGTATGCGCTACTTCAAATATTTTCGCCCTACACCATTATTAGAACAAATAATTGAAGAGAATAAACTCGCCAAGGAAGAAGGTCGAGAACCCGAACATATTCCTTCTTCTGGTGTAGATCATGAACGTGTTATTTTTCTCAATGTTGATGAACTCCCTCCTCAAAAAACCCACATGTTTGAAGTTGGATTAAGACACAACTTTAGAAATTTGGCATACCTTAATCTCGTTGCATATTACAGAGATATTTATAATCAAACTGAAGAGCTGATCGGACTTTTTGATAAAAGCTGGTACGGTTGGGACCCTTTTAAAAATAAATCAGCAAATGTGATCATAGACACACCATTACATGGTGATTACGGTGATTCCCGGGGAATCGAAGTTGAAATCAGAACTTTGTTTTCAGACCGAATTACCCTTGATATGAATTACAGTTTTTCAAAAGCTACCCACGGAAGAGCATCTCCTCACAAAGTTACTTTCGACTCCACGGGTACACCTACATATGCATGGTATGATGAATATTCGACGAGAGGTTACAAATCACTAGTCATTGAACGACAGTTCAGTCGTCCTCACATCCTGAGATTAGGTTTGAATTATAATTTTGAAAAATCTATAAAAAATCTCCTTTTATCTGGACTTAATGTGAGTATGATGTACAGATACACTTCAGGACAGGCATTTACTTATTTAGATGAAGATGATCCACCTACGACCTATGACAATCATCGCTACCCAGGAATACATTTATCAGATCTGAAAATTGATAAAACAATTCAATTACACAATAACTTGCGGTTCTCAGCTTTTGTCCTGATCTCTAATCTATTCAATCAAAAAAATATTAAATCGATGGGTGATACCAGTTTTGATCCCGAGGTTATTCCCCAATTCATCGAAAATGGAGAGCCCACATTAACAGATGTATTTGGGTATGATATGAGTTGGTCTATCTGGTATCCACCACGAAAAATAGAAATTGGATTGAAATATGAATTTTAATCACATTAAAACAATACACGTGTTTTTGTTTGGCCTTATTAGCATAATTGTGGCCCAAAACAGAACCCCCGACTTTAGGCTTCACGACCGAGGTGAAATATGGGACACAATGAACGATGACGGCACTCATGGTTCCCATCCATTGAAACTAGGTGATTATTATCCAAGTATGGATTGGCCTGCAGGGCCACATGCATTAAATCATCCTTGGGAACAGAGGTCCTATCTCTATAAAGCTGGTGTATGGATGGGAGGTGTTGTCAACGGCAATGTTTTTTTGACTAAAAATGGCCCTGATGAAGTTGATAATGGCACATTTAATGAAATGGATGAACAGGTCAATTATGTCGAATCAATGGAATTTGACACCACCAAGGCGGAGGAAATCATCACTGCTGAATGGACAACGACCCAAAATATCAATGTTGTTCGGACAAGCCGTGCATGGAGTTTTAGAGAATTAAATGATTTCATCATTATTACTTATGATTTACAAAACCTAAATGATTATACTATTGAAGATTTCTATTTTGGCTCAATATTTCTTTTACGTCCCAGCCTTCAAGATTATAATAGCCATAATGGTTGGAATGATGCTTTGAGTCGGATGGATGATATTGTTGGTATTGATGAAACTCAAAAGATGATCTATGCATACGATGGCACGGGGTCGTATGACTTCTCTGCTGGTGTTGGAAATTGGGATGGAAGTAATCTTCTAACCCATGGATTTGCTGGGTTTGCCTGTTTAAGTGCGCCTGTATCTATTTTAGGTCAGGAACAGCCAGGAAGTATGTTTATTACAAACTATCTTGTTAATGGAAGTCAATTAAATCTCTCGACCAACTCACAAGAAGACCTTTACAATATCCTGTCAGGTTCAGATCATTCTTTAGCTACAGTTTCTGGAGATACGATCGATCCTTTCACCATGATGTCATTTGGACCTTATACTTTATTATCTGATGAATCAATTTCTATTACAATTGTTGAAGCAGTGGATGGGCTGGACTATGAAGATGTCATTGATCTTGATGGCAGTGAAATGAACAATATACAAAATCAATATATCAATCAGGGCTTAGATTCGTTGAAGATTGCAATTCAAAGAGCTAGAAATTTATATGAAAATAATTTTGTTACAGCATACCTGCCACCACCTTCCCCGCCGAAAATTGAGCTTATACCATCTCCTGCGGAACAAACCATTTCAATTGTTTGGGAGCCTATTGAAGATCTCTGGATAAATCCAAAAACAGGAAGAATGGACATTGAAAAATATATCGTATATAGAAGCGACAGGGCATTCATTGGTCCATGGGAAGTCATCAAAAGACGAATAAGAGTAAGGAAAGAACTGGACGTCAATGCCTATTTGGATGTAGAAAATAACAGATGGAATTACAATGACAGGGATATAAGCCTGGGGGTGTCATATTTTTACGCTGTCACTACCATGGATAGCACAGGAAGAGAAAGTTGGTTTACAAACAGAAATGAAATTCCATTACAAGCAATCAGTTTACCCGCAGAAACCGCACTAGACGTAGTTGTATTTCCTAATCCATTTAAACGGGTGTCTGGTATCCCTACTGTTGGGCAAGAGAATACGATTATATGGACGAATCTCCCAACGCCCTGTGACGTTTATATTTATACTTCCAGTGGCGAGATGATAAGACATCTCGTCCATGAGGATGAATCTGGTGATGCATTTTGGGATCAAAGAACAGACTCTAGACAAATAACTGCACCAGGAATATACTATTGGGCTGTCACATCCAAGGTGGGAGATGCAAAAGGAACTTTGTTGTTGATCAAATGAAGAAACTTATTATAATATTTTTAGTAAGATTTCTCTTTGCCCAATTAGATTACGGGTTTGATTTTTCTAAAAGCGGGTCTGCAGGATTTCAGTTTTTAAAGATTGATATTGGTGCAGGCCCAACCGGAATGGGCGGCGCAGCTATATCATTAGTTGATGACGGGAATGCAATCTTTTGGAATGTTGCTGGAATAACGGGGATTGATAGACTCCATTTCTCTGTTTCTGACAATGATTGGTTAGTAAACTCAAAAATTCAAACGGCAGTTCTCGCTAAACGATTCAAAGATAATGTATTCGCAGTGAGTCTCATTAGCTTTAGAGTGGAATCATTTGAAGAAACAACAATCCAGGAACCTTACGGTACAGGTCGAATGGTAAATGCTGGTGATGATTTGTTTGGATTGGCTTATGGTAGAAACTTTACAGACAAATTAAGTTTAGGTATCCAACTAAAATATGTGAATGAAATCCTTGACGATTACAGCTTCAGTAATGTAATGGTAGATGTTGGTTCACTTTATAAGACTGGATTCAGAAATTTGGCGTTGGCATTTGTTTTTCAACATTTTGGTCCAGATATTTCTCCAGTCAATAAAAAATTCCGATCACCTCTCCTTTTTAAAATTGGCGCTAGTGATTATTTATTCAAATCTAACACCAGCATACTTACATTGGGACTTGATCTGGTTCATCCCATTGATGGTGAAGAATTCATTAATGCTGGGCTAGAGGGTTCAGTTCTCAATACATTGAATTTGCGTATTGGTAATCAGTACAATCGGGATTTATTGAATTTTTCCTATGGTTTAGGTCTAAATGAAATTAAAATGTTTGGTGGCATTGTATTTTCGATGGATTATAGTTTTTCTACATTAAATAATATATTCAGTGATATCCATAGAATTACTTTTGGGATTAAGTTTTAAAATTGTCCGTTTTACGTATAACCATTTGTTTATCTATTTTTCTTTTCATACTTTGGTTATTCATACCATATAACTCAGGTCATGCTTATGATATTGAATATTGGCCCGTAGGAGGCTCATCTAATGCCAATTTTGACTCAGCTGTTGAATTCAATAAAACATCAACCTTCAAGGTCAAATCGACCCCCATCCCTTGGACAGAACACGAAAAAAAAATATTAACTGCTATTTTAAGTGGAACTCCACCCGATATAATTAGTCAATTTTCTCCGTTAAAAATGTGGGCCAGTCGCAATGCTTTAATCCCTTTGGACAAATACATTCAAAAGGATGATTATGATTCTACTATTTTTTTTAAATCGCTTTGGAAAGAAATGAAGTGGGATGGGAAAATTTATGGAATACCAATCAATACCACTTCATTTGCATTCTTTTATAATAAAGATATATTTGATGAGTTTGGAATAACAATTCCTCCGGAAAATTGGAAAGAAGTAAGAAAAATTTCAAAAAAAATAACCAAAAGAAATCAAAAAAATATGTTAACCCAGGTGGGATATCTTCCAACTTACGGAAACCTTCGCACCTCAAATGTTATCGCGTGGCAATTAGGCCAAGAATTTGTTTCTAAGGATGGACGTAAGGTTCGATTTAACACTCTTGAAATGAAAAAAAGTTTTTCATGGGTTCGTGATTACATTCATGAGATTGGACTAAATGACGTACTTGAGCTAATGGGAACCTTTGGGGTGGCGGATCAACATGGATTCATTTCCGGTAAAGTAGCAATGATGATTCTTGATAGTAGTTTCCCAAAACTAATTAATACATATAATCCGGATTTGAATTATGGAGTAATAAATGTCCCTAGTTTTGAAAATAGCGAAAGTGTTTCCAGTTCTGGTACATGGTGGGCAGGCATTCCTAGAAATGCAAAAAATCCAGAGAAAGCATGGGAATTTATGAAATTCTTAGCTAGCACCGATTTTCAAATTGAATACCTCGAAAAATCAACTGAGAGTTTATTCTCTGCAAATAGGGAGGCGGCCTATCATCCAGAATTTTTAGTCGAAAAAAATTATAAAGTTTTTTTAGATCAAATGCAAAGAAGTAAATCTCCTAGTATCATCCCATTGGCTCATGATACATTCTGGCGGGAATATACTCGTGCGGAAGAAAGAATCATTCGGAATATTTCGACGATGGAAAAAAATCTAGTAGAAGCAGAAAAACGGATTCAGACAGAGTTGGATAAGTCATTTCGATATTATGATTATGTCACTCGCAAATTGCAGAATTAATTATGCCTAAACGATTTCTCATTTTCATTTTTCTTTCCCCTTGGATAATTGGTTTTGCCACCTTTGGGATATATCCATTCATGATGTCCCTTTATTACAGTTTTTGCCAATACGATGTTTTACAGATCCCAATGTTTATCGGGTTGGAGAATTATAAAAACATATTAACAAAAGATCCTTATTTTTGGATATCAATAAAAAATACTGCCTATTATACTTTTTTCAGGGTACCACTAAATATCGTTGGTTCCCTACTGCTGGCAATTCTATTAAACCAAATGGTAAAAGGGATTCGAATTCTAAGAACGATTTATTTTTTACCGTCCATTATTTCAGGGGTAGTCCTTTCTGTGATCTGGATGTGGATTTTTAATCCCCAGATTGGACTAATAAATATTATTTTAGGATTTTTTGGTTTAAATGGTCCTTTATGGCTTCAGGATCCTCAATGGTCGAAACCAGCGTTGATCATCATGAGTCTTTGGAGTATTGGGGGTGGTCGCATGCTTGTTTTTCTAGCTGCGTTACAGAATATTCCAAAACCTCTTTATGAAGCGTTTGAAATGGATGGTGGAAATATATACCAACGTTTTTTTCATATTACATTGCCAATGATCTCCCCTGTAATTTTTTTATGGTCTATAATTGAGGTCATTGCATCTATGCAGGTCTTCACAGAAGCATTTATTATGACCAAGGGCGGGCCACTGGACTCCACCCTATTTTATAACCTTTATCTATATAATAAAGCATTTGAAGATTTTAATATGGGATATGCATCTGCGTTGGCTTGGATCCTTCTTGCGATAACTCTCTGTGTGACCCTAGCTCAATTTCACTTATCTAAACGCTATGTCTATTACGAGGGTCAAAAGTGAAACGCATAAAGAATAAAACAATTCCCATTATTTTAATTTGCGGTGCGTTTATTGCATTAATGCCAATATTGTGGATGATTTCAACATCTCTAAAAGACAGTAACTCCATTTTTAGTTTTCCACTAAAAATTATACCCGATCCAGTACATTGGGAAAATTATTCAACTATCTGGAAAAGTATGCCCCTAGTTCAATATTTTAAAAACTCAATTTTGATCACAGGCTTAACAATTATTGGAACTGTTTTTTCTAGTGCTCTTGTTGCCTACGGTTTTTCAATACTTGAATGGAAAAATAGAGACAAAGTCTTCATTTTCATTATTTTTACGATGATGATTCCATTACAAGTTATAATGGTTCCTGTTTTTGTGATTTTCAAACAGTTGGGATGGCTAAATACTTTTAAACCTCTGATCGTGCCTGCATTTTTAGGTGGTGGTGCATTTAATATTTTCCTTTTCCGCCAGTTTTTTCTAAATATACCACGAGAGATTATCGATGCTGCAAAAATGGATGGATTATCTCACTTTCAAATATTTAAAGAAATTGCTCTACCTATTTCCAAACCTGTCATTGCAACAATAAGTATATTAACCTTTATGTTTACATGGAATGATTTTATGGGACCTCTAATCTATTTGTCTGATCAGATCAAAGGTACACTTGCGTTAGGAATAATGATGTTTGTGGGGCAACACCAGACGGAGTGGGGTGAGCTTATGGCTGTATCAATCCTGATGATGCTACCTATGCTAATTGTCTTTTTCGTTTTTCAGAAATATTTTATCCGCGGTTTAATGATTGGCGGCAGTAAATCCTAATGGAGAGATTATAAATAATGATACCTGATGTTGATTATTATAGAAGTTCTGAACTCAATCATGACCTAAATAGCCATTTTAATCCACCGGGGCTAACAAATTTTATTGGTGTTGTCCAAGTGGACAATGATTTAACTGGAATTAGGGGATTGAATTTCCCCCCATTTAGTACATCAATTAATCGGACCTGTGGTCTTTATTTGGATGGAGTCTATTTCCCTTCAAAAAACATTCCTGTCACTTTTCAATGGAGACCTGACAAAATCATAAGAAAAACAACTGTAGATGGAGTTGAATACAGAACAGATACGATGTTAGTCCCAAATAAGAACGCGTTAATGATGAAAATATCAGCGTTAAATCGGTCAGGGGTTGATGTAAAAAAACAGCTAAAACTTCAACTAAATGGAGGAGTTACTAATAATACAGTAGATTGGGCGAATTGGATTCCTCCAATGGAAGGGGACAACCTGCAATCCATTGACAATTCAAGAAATTTAATTATTTACTCTTCCCAGAAAGGTGATGCGCACCTATTGCAGGGAATTTCAGGTGGTGTAGAAAATATTAATCGCTTTGGAATTGTAAAGTTATTTGAGATTCCTGCTGGCGAAAAACGAGAATTTTATTTTTTTGCAATTTTAGATGATAGTGTTCAAAAAGCCCGACAACTTTTTGATGAATTGAATAAGGATAAAGAGTCATTGCTTGATTATAATGCAAATAATTGGAACCAAGAAATAAAGTCAATATTTGATAAGGATGATTCTAATTACAGTGGTTGTTTGCCTGTGCTAATCACGGAAAATAAATCGTTAGAAAAATTATATCATATGGGCATCATGGGTGTTGTTTATTTTCGCAGAGATAATCCGATTTCCTGTATGGGAAGGACTTACGATACTTTGATGCCTAGGTATTGGCAGACTGTTACATTTATATGGGATTATTATTTAAGCGGAATGGTGCATGCCATGTTGGATCCAATAGTAATGAAAAAATATCTTGAGAAATGGATGAGTATGGATATCCATACCTGTTTTGGTTTGGAATATATTTCTGGGAAAACAGTCGGCCCCTGGTATGCAATCAATGACCATGCCATGGTTATGATGATCAAACAATATTTACAATGGACTGGGAATTATAAGTGGCTTGATTCTAAGGCTGATAATGAAAAGACAGTTATGCAATTTCTTCATGATTATGTATATCAATACAAAATATTTTTATCATCGAATGGATTAGCAGATTACGGTGGCATATATAATCTATTAGAATGTGTCAGCACCTACGTACACGAGGTTGCCAGCCTGAATGCGGCGAATATCGCCAATTTACAGTATGCTGAAGAACTTTACAAAATGGTGGGAAACGATGAACAATCAGCTATTGCGTCTGATGCCGCCAATGAAATTTTTAAAAACTTAAATGATCTTTATTTAGATGGGAAAGGTTACTGGAATGCTCGCCAGCCTGATGGAACATGTGTTGAAGTGAGACACGCATATGACTTCTTTACAGTCATGAATACCGTCGGACATTTGCTTCCTGATAAACAGAAACAAGAAATGGTGTCCTTTTTTATAAATGAGTTAAAAACAGATAAGTGGATGCGTGCCCTCTCTGAATCAGATAATGATGCAATGTTTAGTTTAAGACCAGACCATCAATGGAATGGTGCTTATCCGGCTTGGCCATCTCAGGCATTACTTGCTCTTATTCACGCTGGAGAACATGACGTAGCTCTAAACTGGGTCGAGGGATTGGCGGAGACCGCAAATCAAGGTCCATTTGGGCAAGCGCACTTTTCGGAAACTATTATGGGTATGGATGCTGGTGGTGCACGAAAGGCATCTCCAGAACAACCATGGATCTGTGACTGGACATGCTCATCAAATGGGAATTGGGTTGATGTAGTTTTAAGAGGGTTTGCGGGAATAAATCCTTCAATAAATGGGCAATTAAATGCCAACCCGATCATGAAAGATTTAGAATTATACGGCATCTCTCACCATGATAGGATGTATGATTTAACCAAAGATGGATTAACTAGAAAGTCTAAATGAGAATAGGCATTGAGTTCGGTGGTACTCATATAAAAATGGGGATTGTATCAGATGACGGGATAGTTGTTCGTTATGATGAAAAAAAATTGGCAGACCTTACTGATTCTGAAGGTATAGTCCAATCGCTAAAACAGGCTGTATATGATTTTATCGGGGATGAAAATATAGAAAAGGGCGGTATTTCCGCCAAAGGGTTGGTAGATACGGATAAAGGGCAGGTGATTGATGATGTTGGAGCCGGTCGTCTTTTGATTGGTGTACCGCTCTGTGAGATCTTTTCAAAAAAATACAATGTTCCATTTCAGATGGATAATGATGCCCGGTGTTACGCTTGGGGCGAATGGAAATTTGGACAAGGAAAAGGTTCCAAGGTGTTTACCTGTATGACGTTAGGGACTGGTGTCGGATGCGCTTTAATACACAATGGTGAAATTTATTATGGTAGCGATCCTCTGGGAGGAATATTAGGAGGACATATAAGTATCAATAAAGATGGTCCAGAATGCAATTGTGGAAACAAAGGCTGCCTCGAGCTTTATTGTTCCCAAACTGGATTATTGCGAATATTTGAAAGAACAATACCTTCAATTTTGTCGAATGGTGACCCAATTAAATCTTTTTTTAATATGGTCCGCCAAG
>Ga0208113_1000863_pt1 | contig 14884 bp, 17 predicted proteins | sample Knorr_S7_td_NADW_FD_185598 | JGI IMG/M metagenome (GOLD analysis project Ga0208113, IMG submission 185598) | Marine microbial communities from Southern Atlantic Ocean transect - Knorr_S7_td_NADW_ad_2505m_LV_A (SPAdes) (version 2) | ecosystem: Environmental > Aquatic > Marine > Oceanic | place...
GATTTCTTTGCATATTTTAGTAACTTGGTTTCGTAGCACATCTTCCCTTTCATCGTCCGTTACTGTCATTCCAAGACTTGCTTTGGCATCGCCTATTTTCTTGGCAATGTCTGTTCTTGTCTTTAACAGCTTAATCATCTCAAGCGTTATCTCTTCAATTTTCTTTCGATGTTCTTCTATATCTGACATTTTCTAGATAACTGGTTTTATGAACCCGCCTTGTAATGCTTGATCTGCAATTACTAGCGATACTATAGAATCAACAACTGGAGGCGCTCGTGGCACTACGCATGGGTCGTGTCTGCCTTCTACTCTTAATTTTGTATTTTTCTTAGTTTTGAGATCAACCGTTTCCTGGATCTTGCCGATTGATGAAGCTGGCTTGAAGGCAACTCGCATTATTATTGGCATGCCATTTGATATACCGCCTAAAATTCCACCTGCATTATTTGTTTTAGTGATCACCTTGCCATTACGGAATGTGTACGAATCATTGTTTTGTGAACCGTGTTTTTCAGATCCTGAAAATCCAGACCCAAATTCAACTCCCTTGACAGCGGGTATTGAATAGATGGCTTTACTTAGTTCTGATTCTAGTGAGCTAAAAATCGGTTCTCCCAATCCAATGGGAATGTTGCTTGTTACAGATTCAATAATACCACCCAAAGAATCGCCCTTTTTTCTAGCATCAAGTATTGATTTTTTCATTTTCCCTGCGATCGCTTTTTCAGGGCATCTAACTTCGTTTGCATATATTGATTTGAGAGATTGTCGGGAAGCTTGATTTTTCATACCTATTTTTCCAATTTTACATGTGTACGCATTTGTTTCAACACCCAGTGTGACTTTGAGTAATTTTCTTGCGATTGCACCACCCATTACGTATGTAGCTGTCAATCTTCCAGAAAATCTTCCGCCACCACGATGGTCATTGAATTTTTTGTATTTTACATAAGCAGGATAGTCAGAGTGACCAGGTCTCATCGTAGTTCGTAATTTAGCATAACTTTTTGAGTCATGATCTTTGTTCCAAATGATCGTTGTAATTGGTGCACCAGTCGTATATCCCCTAAACACACCCGAAAGAATCTCTACAATATCGCCTTCTTTTCTTTGTGTTGAAACCAGTGATTGACCAGGTCTTCTTAAATCAAGCATTTTTTGTATATCTTTTTCGGCTAATTCTAATCCTGCTGGGCAGCCATCAAGTACTGCCCCCACACATTTACCATGGCTCTCACCAAAACTTGTTAAGACTAAATTATGTCCAATTGAACTTCCGGCCAATAATATAATATAATCTATGATTAATATAACTCTACAATTTATTTTACAATTTATTATCTATTAATCGAGAAAAATTCTGCAACCAATTCTTTTCATATCCTGAAAAAAGTCAGGATATGAAATCTTTACTGATTCTGGATGTGACACAATGCAATTACCAACATACATACCAGCTATACAAAAAGCCATAAATAACCTGTGATCATTTTCAGAATTAAGATCAGCACCAGCCAAACTACCAGAGTTTTTTAGTATTAGACCATCATTTTTTTCAACAACTTTGATTCCTAATTTAGAAAGTTCTCTTGCAAGTACGGCAATCCTATCTGTTTCCTTATACCTTGCATGCTTAACGTTAAAAATTTCAATTGGTTTTGATGTTTTCAACGCAAGTATTGCAACAGCAGGGATAAGATCAGGAGAATTACTCAGATCAAATTTTCCACCATCAAGTTTTTCTGGTGATTTTATTTTTATTGTATTCTTGTCCAATGTAACCACTATTCCCATAATCTCCAAAATATCTATGATTGCCTCATCTGCTTGTGGCATATCTCCCATACTCATTTGTATCGTAAGATTTTCTCCGAGTAGTACAGCTGCTGACAGTAATAATGAAATGGTAGAAAAATCAGATGGTACTGTGAAAGTTGTTGGCTTGTAACTTTGTGCAGGTATGATGTATTTCTGATAAGGAATCACAGTTTCCACGTTAACACCAAATTTCTTCATAGCTGTAATTGTTGCATCTACGTATGGCTTTGATACTAATTTATCTCGAACGTTTAGAATTATTCCATTTTCTAATTTTGGGGCTGTAATCATCAAGGCTGAAATAAACTGACTTGAAATATTTCCAGGAATTTGAATTTCCCCGCCCTTGATTCTTCCTGAAACTGATATAGGAGGGTTTCCATTAGTTGAACTACATTTTGCTCCCAGTGATTCTAAGGCATTAAGTAATGGTTTCATGGGTCTTTTATTCAGACTTTGGTCTCCTGATAAAACCGTCTTACCCTCAGACAGGGCTGAGATGGCAGTTGCAAACCTGATTGTAGTGCCAGAATTAGCAGCATCTATGAAACCACCATCGAGTTTTAATTCACCTGAACTGTTTACTGTTATGTTATCCCCTGTTTCTTTTATTTCAACACCAAAGTTTTTGCAAGCATTAATAGTCGCATTTGTATCGCCGGATTTTAAAATATTTTTAATTATACTTTTACCATCAGTTAGCGTAGCCAAGAAAATCGCTCTATGCGTATAGCTTTTGTTAGAAGGACATACAATTTTTCCACTGACTTCTGATTTCTCAACTCTACAATTCATGCACTTCAGCCTTTTTGTTATTTATACTAGCGATCATGGTATTTCCCTCAAGGGATGAAAATATTTTCGCTAACTTTGGCAGAATATTTTTTTTCGCAATTGCGGCTATTGACGGACCATTACCTGATACTGAAGCTCCTAACGCGCCTTCCTCAATCAATTTGAAGATAATTTTTGGATCGGAATTTAGTATTATAGATGTGGCAAGTCCATTTATTTTCATTGCATTCCAATAATCAGAACCCTTTGCAATATTCCAAGCCTCCTCGAAAACACTAGATAACGTTCCCAGTTTTTTCACATTTCCCCTTTTTCTTGACTTTGGTATGAAAATTATAGCTGAAATATCAGTCTGACAATGTTCAGAACAGATAATTTTTCTTTTGTAGTTATCTGTAACAACAAATCCTCCATAATAGCATGCACATGCGTCGTCATATGCCCCTGTTAAACTAACCTTAGTCTCAATTGATGCATCTACACCAGAAGACAATATTTCAAAATCATTCATCTTTGGTTTGAATAATTTTGCACAACCCATAGCCACTGCAGAGGAAATCGCACTTGAGCTCTTTAGTCCATATCCAGTTGGAATTTCTGAATTCAAATAAACTCTAAATTTTGTTTTAGAAAGCTCATTTTTTGGGACAATTTTTTCAATAACTCTGTTGATGAGACGTGAGCTTAGCTGTTTATTTTTTGATTCAATTATTATGCCACTCCCTTCTGAAGCCTCTATTTCGACATTGACTTTTTTTGAAATTCCAAGAGCTGCGCCTTTGCCCGTTGCAATAGCATTTACAATCGAGATTGCACCATTAATGGTTGCACTAACAACTCTCATTAAACTCCTCCAAATAATACTCGTTTCATAGCATTATACGGTGCTTCCATTTTATGCCAAATTTCAAATGCACATGCAGCCTGACTCAGGAGCATCTCATAACCATAAATTATTGTAGCACCGTTTTCCTTCGACTTTTTGATAAGATCCGTATTTATCGGCTTGTAAATTATATCATAGACTATAGAGTTTTTTCCTATACCTTCTGTCGATATAGGGCTAGATTCATTCTTCATACCAAGGGAAGTTGAATTTATAATAAATTTGTACTCTGAAACTAATTCGTTCGCTTGTTGTAATGAAACCACGTTTACGTTACCACCGATTTTTTCTGCAAATCCTGCCAATTCGTTTGCACTATCCAAAGTCCTATTTGCAATTGTTATTTTTCTCGCCTTTTCTTTTATCATGCCTACTATAATTGCTCGCGCAGCTCCACCAGCACCTAATAGTAATACATCTGAATCTTTTATTGCCAAATTTTTCCTTTTGATTGGATCCAAGAATCCAACCATATCTGTGTTATATCCTTTAAGTTTTCCATTCTCATTTGATACTGTGTTTACAGCCCCGATTACACGGCTTGTCGTATCCATTTCATCTAATAATTTCATCATTTCAATTTTGTGAGGAATTGTAACATTAAATCCTGCAATCTTGATTGCCTTTAGGGCTTCAATGCCTGAAGCTAATTCGTTCTTTGGTATTTTGTATGCAATATAGGTACAATCTAAATTTAAAGAATGGAATGCGGCATTGTGAATATTTGGTGAAAGAGAATGATCTATTGGATCACCTATTACTGCATAAGTCTTAACCATTTATTTTCTTATTGTAAAGATTGATTTAACTTCATCCACACTAAACTGACCTGGTGCAATTGGTTTACCTAGTGAAACATACGTATATGGACTTCCTAAAAGTAAGCAAAGTAGTCTAGACATTCTTCCATAATTCCCCATTGAAAATGCAATTAATTTTACTTTGTTGTTATTGTATAAAGATAATACATATGATGCATCATTAATTGATTTTGCCATTGTAACAATTTTTATATTATTTGAAAATTTTTTCATTTGAAGAATTTTGTTTTTTAGTACAGAAATGCTTGGTGTTTGCTTGAAATCATGCCAAGAAACAAGCATGTTTGTTTTTGTATTCTTAACATAACGTGATAAATTTTTGTTTTTTCTTAAAGTATTAAATTCTACGTCAAGCAAAAATGGATTATATTCTGCAATTAATTTTAGAATTGATATTCGATTTTTTTCACTGCCTGAAAAATTTCCCCCCTCTGAAATCGGCCTTAATGTACCAACACATTTTTTCAAATCTTTTTTGACCAAATCTAATGCATCAGGTACTAAATTTGGCTTTAAAAAATCAAATCTAATTTCTGCATAATCAGATTTTTTCAGTGATTTTAAGAGAGTCTGTTTAATCTTTTTTGGTGTTTTTTCAGCAACACTAACACATGTTTTGTATACCATTTTATTTCTCTAAGATATATTCGTCAGACACTTCCATTCCAAAATGTCTACCAGTTGCAGGCTTGGAGTGTACTAATACAGAATCACCTTTTTTTAGATGTGTTACAGACACTAATTGACCATTAGATTTTACTAAGCGAATTGTTTCTGCATCTTGAGCTATAATTCCTCCTACTTCTTCACCAACTTTAGCCTTAATCATAAGCATTGGTCTTTTTTCTATCTTACATCTACCTATTGTAGCACGTCTAGCTTTTCCCTTTATATCGAGTACTAGTACTTCCACACCCGTTTCTAATTCAGATAGATATTTTGTGGTCCCATCAGGCGACAGTGTATAACAGTGTACGGCACCTGCATTAACTCTGAATGGTCTAGGTGAAGTAAAAGATGAGCCAACTGATTCATTGTGAACTAAAAACAAAAAATTTGCACGGCTTCCAATCAGCATACCCTCACCCTTGTTAAGCATAGATGCTGTGTCTACACAAACTCTCTCACCATCACCAACCTCTTGAATATCTATTATTTTTGCAGTACTGAGATCAAAACTTTTTGAACCTAAATACACTAGTGCTTCTCTAACTTCATTCATTGAACCTGTACTGAAAATCACAGCATCTACGCCAACATCCAAAATAGAAAACATCTTTCTTACCTCCTTTGGGTTGCTCGCAATAGCAAAAATCTTAGTGTGTAATCGGTGTAATTTTGCAATAATATTCTCTAATGGAATTATCTTCCAATCTTTCACTTCAATCACAACAAAATCTAATCCTTTTTTTGCAGAATCAAGAATATTTTCAATATCTTTATTTGATGATACTTTAAACCATCTTCCAATCTTTTTTCCTTTTGATTTTTTGGTTACATTTTTTTCTAAAATCACATAGTTAGCATCTTGTGAGGAAAAAATTGTTTGAATTTTTGTTTTTGTTAAAATTTTTGGATCCGCAAAAACTGTTTTAATCCCCTCCTCTTCTAAGTTTTTAACAAACTTTGCAAGATGACTCTTGCCAACTTTGGGCTGGATGATTAATTGTTTATTAACTGTCAATTATGCCTGCCACTTCTGTTGCTTTTTGTTCTTTGAATATTATACCGTCAAGTGCCTCCACAATTTTTTTGGGTGATTTATGTGCAAAGATGTTTCTTCCATATGTTACACCTTTTGCTCCCGCTTTCATAGCATCCTCAGTCATTTGTAAAATATCCATGTCAGTCTTAGCTTTTGGACCACCAGCAATTACTAACGGCACAGGAACGCTTTCAACCACCTTTGAAAAAGAATCTATGTCTCCAGTGTATAATGTTTTGACTATATCAGCACCACATTCGGCGCCAATTCTAGCACTATGCGCAACTATTTCAGGATCATGTGGATTTTTAATATTTTCACCTCTTGGATACATCATTGCTAACAAGGGAACATTCCATTCATGACATTGTTCAGAAATTTTTCCTAAATCAGCAAGCATTTCTGGCTCTTCTTTCCCACCTATGTTAATGTGTAAAGATACACCGTCAGCACCAAGTCTTAATGCTTCTTTAACAGAACCAGTAAGCATCTTTCTATTTGGTGAAGTAGATAATGACGTGCTTGCAGAAAAATGAACTAAAATTCCAACTTTGGGTGGTCTTGGGAGTGTTTTGATAATTCCCTTGTTAATTATTACGCAAGTGATTCCATGACTTTCACATTCATAAATCATTTTATGTGGTTTTTCAAGACCCTCAATAGGACCATTTGAAATACCATGATCCATTGGAATACAAAGCATTCTTCCTTTTCTTAAAATTCTGTTTAATCTGATCTCAGTTCCACTTGTCATAGAAGGTATAATTTCTGTATGCTACTTAAAAATTATAGCAAGTACCTAAATTTTCTAAGAATTAAATACTCACTGAAATGCACTCAAGTATTGAGTCAAATCACTGAACAAATTCGTGATGCTGAAATAAGTGACATTCTTGAGAATTCTCTTCAGGGAAAAAGACCTGAATATGATGATTATATTAGATTGCTCGACTCGGACAATGTCTCTCTTATGGGTCTTGTAGCTGGGGCATTAACTCGTAAAAAATTTGGTAAGAAAGCATCTTTTGTTAGTAACATAATTCTGAATTATACAAATGTCTGCATAACTGACTGCAAATTTTGTGCATTCTATAGACCACCAAACCATAAAGAGTCTTACACATTAACCTTGGATGAAATTGAATCACGTATGAAGGCTGCTTGGGATTTATTCAAAATTAGACAAGTGCTCATTCAGGGCGGCCACAACCCAGACCTTGGGATAGAATATTATGAAGACTCGTTTAACATGATTAGAAAAAAATTTCCTCAAGTTGGTGTTCATGGGTTGTCAACGTCAGAAATTGATATGATTGCAAAAGTTGAAAATTCATCAACAAAGGAGGTTTTATCTAGATTGAAAGATGCAGGATTACAGTCTTTGCCAGGTGCTGGCGCTGAAATTTTAACTGACCAGGTAAAACAGATTATCAGTCCCAAAAAAATTACAAGTGATGATTGGTTACGCATTATAGAAGAGGCACATATTCTTGGAATCCCAGCATCTGCTACTATGATGTATGGGCATGTTGAATCAAACCAAGACATTGCTGAACACTTTGAAAAAATCGTTAAACTTCAACTAAAGACTAATGGATTTATGGCATTCATTCCTTGGAGTTTTGAACCTAATAATACAGAGATGCAAAAAGAAGGCACAGTTAGTTTTGGGGCTGGCGGATTTCAACTTCTAAAGATGATTGCAATTTCAAGGCTTGTATTTGATGGATTAATCTCACATATTCAATCATCGTGGTTAACAAATGGAATTGGAATGGCACAATTGGCATTACAATACGGTGCCGATGACTTTGGCGGTACATTAATTGGCGAAGAGGTTGTATCATGTACAGGTGCCCGTTCTACAGAATTAACTAGTAAGAAAATAATTGATTCTATTCACCAGATTGGATTTGAAGTAGAAGAAAGAGATAATTTTTACCAAACTGTTTGCAAGTATTAAAGCCCATATCTTGACCAGTTCGAGTCAACTTTTTCCTTTGTGATATCATCAACTTTTACCTGTTCTTGAATCTCCCTTTCAAATCCTTCCTCGGCAGTCTTTTGCGTAGCGTCTATTCCTAATTTTGAACCTAGATTAACTTTAGGTGAAGCAGGATCTAAAGTATCTGTCGGTGTATTGTTTATAATAATTGTATCACGTGCAGCATCAACCCGAGTTGTGATTGCCCAAATTACTTCATTCATATCGTGTACATCGACATCATGATCAACTATGACGATTATCTTAGTTAGAGCCAATTGACCCATACCCCATAATCCCATCATAACTTTTTTGGCTTGACCAGGATATCGTTTTTTTATTGATGCAATGGCTAATCCTTGAAACCAACCTGCTGGTGGCATACCAAAGTCAATTACTTCTGGATGAAGCATCTTAATCAAAGGAAGGAAAGAACGCTCAATTGCTTTACCAATATATGCATCCTCTAAGATTGGTTTTCCAACAACGGTTGTTAGATAAATTGGATTTTTCCGTTGCATTATTCCCGTTAGTGTAAATGTTGGAAAAGGTTCTTTTGGTGTGTAATAACCCGTATGATCACCAAACGGTCCTTCGTCTCTACTGTCAGCAGCATCAACATATCCCTCCAGTACAATTTCAGCATTTGCGGGGACTTCAAGATCTATAGTTTTACATTTCACGGTTTTTATCCCCTTTTTCCTAGTAATCCCAGCAAAAAGATACTTGTCAAGTCCTTCTGGTACAGGGGCTATTGCAGAAAACACAGTAGCAGGTTCTCCACCTATAACTATGGCAGTTTCGATTTTGTTATTGCTTTCTTTTGTTATGTCATGATGTGCAGCACCTCGCTTATGTTTTTGCCAATGCATCAGTGCATGTGTACTATCAATAATTTGAATCCTGTATACACCTAGATTTCGTACACCTGTTTCTGGATGTTTTGTAGCTACCAAACCAAACGTGATAAATTTTCCCGCATCCTTTATCCATGATTTTAGTATTGGGATGTTATCGAACGTTGGTGACTTGTTTACTATTTCAGTTACAGGACCATCCTTTTCTAATTTTGGAAATGATTCACTCATTTTGGACAGCTCTGGTAATTTTCTAATCTTATTGAAAATTCCAGATGGAATTTCCATCTTTGTCATGTCTGCAATTCTTTGTCCAATCTCCGAGAAATCTGTGGTCTCTAATCCAATCTCAAGTCTTTTTATCGAGCCAAACGCATTACCTAAAACTGGAATATCATAACCCATAACATTCTCGAAAAGAACAGCTGGTCCCTTAGCATAAGACACTCTTCTTAAAATTTCAGCAATTTCTAAGCTGGTATCAACTTCTGTTTTTACACGTTTTAATTCACCAGCTTTTTCTAACTTTTCGATAAATTGCTGAATGTCATCAATGGGCACAACATTTATGCTTGAGAATACAGTATAAGCGTAACTGGGTTATTTTAGTAATAAAATTTGAAAATTCTTGATACATGTATTTTAATCCATTTAAATTGATAATTTGTAATGGAAACTAAGAAAAAATGTGCTGTGTGTAAGGGTCGTGGTATAATAGAATTACTTGATTCTCAATGCCCTTTTTGTAATGGTACTGGTGAATCTACAAAAATATCAGAAAGCTATTTCAAATCTCATATATGCCAGTGCATTTTTTTAAATCGAAAAACATGTCCATTATGTGGAAAAAAATGTCATCATGATACACCTAACAAACCAAAACTATTGTTAGGTCCTATGTAGTTTTACTGATAATTATGGAACAGGTGGAAGTTCACTTTTCTTACCATGGCCACCTGAACCAAATTTACAGTAAAAACACAAATCTGATTCCATATGTTTTAAGACAACTATCTTTATTGCTCCAATCTTCAATGCAATTTTTGTAAGAACCTTGTATTTTAGTGGCATAGATGGGATCACCTCATCCAGGTATACTTTATGATGTTCGGGACAAAATTTCAGGGTGACTCTAGCATCCTTCCCAGATTCATTGACTTGCTTTGTAAAATTGATCTGTTCCCTAATGTATTCATGTTTAGGGCAAGGGCAGTTCTTGCCACCTGGATGCTTATAGGCTGGCATATTTTTCCAATCAAAATCTGGGAATTCCTTCTCAAAATCGTCCATAATTATATGTCAATATTACATTTTATAAAAATTCGATCAAATTGCATGCTGAATATAAGCACAATGTAAATAAACCATACGCATTTATGAATTTCATATGGCATCTAAACGAAGGAAAACTTCAAGGAGCAAAACTAGAAAAACAGTAAAAAGAAAAACAGTAAAAAGAAAAACAGCAAAAAGAAAAACAGCAAAAAGAAAAACAGCAAAAAGAAAAACAGTAAAAAGAAAAACAGTAAAAAGAAAATCAGTAAAAAGTAAGAAACGATCAACTAAGGCTCTTGAGACAAAAATTGCCCAATTAGAAGCAAAATTATCAGGTCTTTCTAAACCAGCTCCACCTCCACCAAAACCAGCAGAAATAACACCTCCACCTCCACCAAAACCAGCAGAAATAACACCTCCACCTCCACCTCCACCAAAACCAGCAGAAATAACACCTCCACCAAAGCCAGCAGAGAAAGCACCACCAGTGTATGAGCAATGGAAGTCAGTTGGAACTAAAAATTGGAATGATCAAAAAGCAGTTGTTACAGGTTATACTGCTTCTAGTGATAGATATTGGGCTAGTCTACATGTACAAAATGCCCCTGATGTTCCAGCAGCAAATTGGAATGATCAAAAAGCAGTTGTAACAGGCTATACACAACCAGGCAACAAATATTTTGCAACTAGACAAAGACTTGCTTATCATCCACGTGATAAGACTTTCCAGCCAGAAATTGCAGCAACAATATCAGGCGAAGCTTCAACACAAACAGCACCACCACCACAAACAGCACCACCACCAGAGACACAAAGTGAACCTCAAGCTAGTTCTGGTAAGAAATCAAAACAACAGGAACTAGAGGACTATGAAAAAGAGTATTTGGTTAGATATGAACAACAACAGGGGGCTGCAGAAGTAGAAGAGGAAGAAGCAGCAGAAACGCCTTTACAACAAGCAATGCCGAAGGGTTTCTAAACCAATAATTTTCTTTTATTTTTTATTCTACGCTAGCGTAAGCTTCTAAGACTTCTTTTGAATGACCCTTTGCTTTTACTTTTTCATAAACCTTAAAGATCTTCCCATCCTCATTTACCAAAAATGTACTTCTGTTTATACCCATGTACTCTCTTCCCATGAACTTCTTTTTACCCCAGACACCAAACATTTTTGAAACTTTTGTTTCAGTATCAGCAAGCAGGATATAAGGAATTTTCATTTTTTCACAAAATTTTTTATGAGATATAACATCATCCTTACTAATACCTATAATCTCAATTCCATCTTTTTGAAATTTCCTATAGTCCCTGGAAAATTCATCTGCTTCAACAGTACAACCTGGCGTAAAGTCCTTGGGATAAAAATAAATGACATATTTTTTTCCACGTAGATCACCTGAACTAAAAAGATTTCCATCAGCATTGTTCAGTTCAAATTTTGGTACCGATTTTCCCTCTGAAATCATATACTGTTTTTTAATTACCCAATTAATTACTTTTAGATCAGGAAAACAATTCGAATCTTTTATATGAAAACACAATCGGTTGTGATTTATGGTTAATCCTAGAGCATGGTTTGCTGAGGCTATTGCAACATATGCGCTAGTATTCTTTGGACCTCTTGCTATAATATTGTCTGTTGTAGCTTTTGGTGATGGCTTATCAATCGAGTCAATTATTATGATTTCTTTAGGTCATGGTGCTGCGATTGGTTTGATGGTTTATGCATTTGGTCACATATCTGGAGCTCATATCAATCCAGCTGTGACTATCCCAATGATGATCACAAAAAGAATTAGCGTTGCCGATGGAATTGGATACATAATTTTCCAATTGATTGGCGCAGTAGTTGCTGCGTTCTCACTTAAAGCTATTTTGCCAGAGATTGGTGCGAAAGTAAACTTTGGTACACAGGGTGGACCTAGCGAACTATTAAACAGCAGTATAATGGCAGGCATTACGGTAGAAATAATTTTGACTTTCTTCCTTGTGACAGTCATTTTCCTTACAGCTGTTCACAAAAAAGCTCCTGCAGGTATACACGGAATTTCAATTGGAGGTATGGTTTTTTTACTTCACTTGGTAGGTGTACCATTAACCGGTGCATCTATGAACCCTGCAAGAACATTCGGTCCAGCAGTTGTATCAGGATTTTGGGAACTTCATTGGCTTTATTGGGTTGCACCTATCATTGGAGGGATAATTGCCGGCGTGATCATGAATTATGTCTTTGTAAAAACGGCAGAAAAGGAAGCATGATTTTTTCCAAACATTTTTAACAATTTTTCAAAGTGTGTTATTGGGCTCGTGGCTCAGCTTGGATAGAGTGAATGCTTGCGGAGCATTAGGTCGGGGGTTCAAATCCCTTCGGGCCCGTTATCAAATTTAATAATATAATTCGATTTCTAGAATTAGTTATGATTACACAGAAAATTAGAAAACTTTTGTCTGAACAAAAACTTGGATTTGTTGCAACTGTTTCGCCAGATGGCACACCTAATCTATCACCGAAAGGTACTATCATTGCATGGGACGAAAACACCCTTGCATTTGCAGATATTCGGTCCCCACAAACAATAAGAAACCTGAAAAATAACCCTTCCATTGAAATTAATGTTATTGACCCGTTTTCTAGGAAAGGTTTCAGATTTAAGGGAGATGCGGAAATCATCTCAAATGGTGAAAAATATGATAAAATTTTTTCACACTATCAAAAATCAGGAGTTAAAAGTTCTATCAAATCAATCGTGCTAGTTGATGTTAAAGAGGTAAATGAAGTCCTTTCACCGCTTTACGATCTTGGTTTTACAGAGGATGAAATAAAAACTAGATGGAAAAAGTACTATCTGTCTTTTTGATCTACTGACTCATACCTTTTGCTTTCCTTTCTTGTTCAAGAGCTTTTTTTACCAAATCTAATTCTTTTTGTGTATTTTGTAATTTTTGTTTCATAGATGCGACCACAGCACTGGCAGCATCAACAACATTTGTTGACTCTTTATTTTTACCAATACCAGCAATTTCATTTTGAATAAATTTCAATTCTCTTATACTAGATTCAACCTCCTTTCTTTTTTGAATAAGTTCATTTTCTACTTTCTTCTTCTCTTCTCTCATTTTATTGATCTCAGGAAAATTACCAGTCTTTGTTTTGACAGATTCAAGTTCATCGTTATGTTTCTTAATTTCCACTTTTAGTTCTAGTACTTCTTTTTTTGAATTATTAATTTCCTGAATTACTTGACTATGTTTTTTATATTCTTCCATAATCTTACCCAGCTTTTCATTTTTCTCCCTGAATTCATTGTTTATTTTAAGCAAATCTTCTCGAAGTGATTTTATTCTATCCTTTAGTTCCTCATATTCATTATTGGACCTCTGAATTTTTTCCATCATGCTTTTTTGCTCTCTTTTCGCACGCATCAGATTTCCTATAACTTCATTGTATTCTTCCTTGACAAGTTGAAGTTTTTTAGAAATAGAATCAGTGTTTTTTGTTTCATTGTCTGCACCATCTTTTTTTAATTTATTTTCTGTTTCTGTTTTTTGGGTACTGGGGTTTGCTGTTGTTTTTTCTGATGTGGTTTCACCATCTTTTTTTAATTTAGTAAGGTGTTCTGTCTCATCATCTACCGTTTCTTTCTTTTTTGAACGCCCAAACCATTTCATATCAATTATTAATCCTCATCTTTATCATCAAATTCTTTTTTTCTTTACATATTTTAAATAAAAACCAAGTCCACCCATAATGAACCCGCTAATCAATGCCAGCATGCCCAATTCTTGTGAGTTTTCATATTGAGTAGGTGCTACAATCAATAACACAGCACCAAAAACTATCAGAAATAAGCCACTTCTTTTTGGTTTGTTGTGTTCATTATGGTACATAATGATCAAAGATTCCTTTTAATTTTCTCTGCAACTTCTTTCATTCCAACATCCTCGATAAACGGTCCAATTTTTGGGCCACGATTTGTTGAAAGGATAATTTGGTAAAGAATTTTGAAAAAATCTTTTGGTTGAACCTGATTTTCCTTCGCTATACGGTAAATTGAATTTTGTAAATCTTCGATTTTCTCATTTTTTGATAGCAAGTCAGCTAATTGCCTCAGAGCATCTTTAGCAGAATCATCAACTATAATTTTAGTAGCAGGTATTTTTGTTTCCTCAAAGTCTGCAGAGTATTGTTTAGCAAGCCCAATCAGTTTTTCTATATGTGGATTTTTTTCCTTTATTGTACCATAATCAATCAATTTTGAGACTACATGTTCCACTGTGTGATCTTTGAATATCTTACATAATTCTATTAACAGTCTATAGTTTACATGCGTGCTAGAATTTTTTGGTGGATTTAGAAGATTAACATATTCATAAAGACCCTTGGATTTTACAAGTTTTGCTTCGTTATCTACCTTGGTTTTTCCAAAATAGATATTTTCCAATTCGTTATATTCATCCATTAACGCAGGTATGTCTTCAAATCCAAGTTCCCTCGCACCAGTGATTCTCTTGTAAAGTAAGAGAAGAATTGATTCATGTGTTCCATATGTTAACCATCTTTGTGATGTTACAACATTTCCAAGAGATTTTGATATTTTTTTTCCACCTTTATCCAAAAACATTTCATACTTTACATGGTGGGGATGTGGGAATTCAAGTATTTGATCCGAAACCCAGTCGTTTACTTTGACTGAGTCCATGATGTCTTTTCCATGTGCTTCAAATCTTATATCAAAGGCT
>Ga0208113_1000864_pt1 | contig 14880 bp, 17 predicted proteins | sample Knorr_S7_td_NADW_FD_185598 | JGI IMG/M metagenome (GOLD analysis project Ga0208113, IMG submission 185598) | Marine microbial communities from Southern Atlantic Ocean transect - Knorr_S7_td_NADW_ad_2505m_LV_A (SPAdes) (version 2) | ecosystem: Environmental > Aquatic > Marine > Oceanic | place...
AATCGGGTGGGTACCTGAATATGTAAGCCAACTCCTAGAATTGCTAATGATCGGTAAATGGTATGACTTTACGTTTCGGTTTAGTACTCGATTTTACAGATTTAAATTCTTGTTGTTGTTCAGTACCCATACGTTAGATATACGTATCGGATTAAAATTATCAAACAACTTATGGGTTTAATGAACAGCCTTGGACGATCCCTGGACTATTACACTCTATATTGATTGTCTTTTAAGTCCTTTGTGTCTACCAATTTCACCACAAGGGCATTTCTTTTAAAAAGCTTTTTTTTAATTTATAACATTAATTGTGTAAATCAATTGTTTGTATAATTATAAAATGATTAATCGAGTGCTTTTATATAATTCAGGGGGTGGAGTTGGTGACGCATTACAAGCTTTACCTTTAATAAATGCATTAAAAAATGAATTTAAAAATGCAAATTTTTTTTACCTGTGTGCTCATGAAAATCATTTTAACTTAAGTTTAAAAGACCTTAATTGTCATATAGAAACATTAAATTTAGATATTAAATATTTTGGCTTTAGATGGTGGCATTTATTAATTCTTAAAAAAAAAATTAAAGAATATAAAATCGAAAAATTTGACTTAATAATCGACCTGCAATCAAAAATTAGAAATTCTTTAATATTAAAAATGATACCACATAAGTTGTTTGTATCATCTTGTTTTAATTTTAAATTTTCAAAACCTAGTTTAAATATTAAAAAAATGAATAAAATTAATGATAATATCTTACAAGCCGTAAATAGTATCTTAAATGTTAACTGTAATTTAATAGATTACGATATAAATAGCATTGAAAATAAATTTACTACAGAGTCAGAAAAATTATTACCAAAAAATAACTACATTGGACTTTCTATTACACAAGGAAACGTTTATAGAAAAAAAGAATGGCCTCTAAATAATATTGTTAATTTATGTAATAAACTTAAGCAATGTAATAAGACTCCCGTTTTTTTTGTCGAAAAAAAAAATAAGGAATTAAAAAATAAAATTCAAGAATTGGTACCATATTCACTTTTTCCAGAACATGAATCAAATCTATCTTCACCAGCATTAGTGGTATGTCTTGGTAAAAGATTGGATTTTGCAATAACAATTGATAATGGTGTTATGCATATGTTGTCATTATCTAAAGTTCCTATGATTTCTTTGTTTGGCCCGACAAATGCAGAAAAGTTTGCGCCAAAGTACGAAAAATCAATAGTTTTAGATAGTAAAAAAATTCACAATACTACAAATATGTCAGCTCTTACCGTTGAAGATGTTTTACAGGCAGCAAAGCAGCATTTAAACTTTTCATATTAAGTTTACAATCTTTGTAACCTTGTTTGATTATATTTAAATATCTGGTTGTTGGATGAACTAGCTTTGTTTTTTTGACCATAATATAGGTCATGACCTTCTTATTATAATATTTGAAAAACATTTTTTTGTATAAAGTGGGATACTCTTCGTAAATATCTAATCTTTTTTCAGCAGCTTTTGGAATCAGATACAAGGCACCATAAACCTTGCCTCCTATTTTTTTTTCTATATCCGCTGCACCATGCTTGCTTCTAAATGACAAACTGTAGTTATAAAGAATAATTTTTTTTATAAAACGACAATTTGGACATCGTCTTTTCATTTGTGAATGATGTAAATTACTACCGTAAGCAAAATAATAATTCATTATTATTCTCTTTCTATAATTTTAATTTTTTTCTTTTGTATAAAACTTACAATTTGTTTGGAACAATCGTCAATTTGATTTTTTTCAGTTGATCTCATAACTATTGATACACCGACTTTTCCTAGTCTAAAAAAAGGATAACTTCCAATCTCAATATTCTTAAATTTATTTTGGATATCCTCTAAGTTTTTAGCTATTTCACTTTCAACAGTGCTTACGCTAACTGTTTTACTTAAAATTTTCTTACCACCTATAATTTTATTTTTTAAACCTTCAATCATAGATTTTAATATAGAAGGCACCCCGGGCAAGCAAAAAACATTTTCTACTATAAAACCGGGCGCGCCACTTGAAGGATTATAAATTAGTGCAGCTTGATCAGGTATTTTGGCCATTTTTTTTCTACCTTCATTAAATTCGTCAGGTTTATAATATTTTTCTAAAATCTCATATGCTTCTTTATGGTAACCACACGATAAGTTAAATGCCTTAGCTATAGATTTAGAAGTAATATCATCGTGTGTTGGACCAATGCCGCCTGTAGTAAAAATATACTTAAAATTTTTTTTAATTTCTTTAATGCAATTAATTATGGATTCCTCCTTATCCTCAATAATTCTCACTTCACTAACACTTACACCAAGATTATTTAACCATTTCGTCAGGAAAGAAACATTTACGTCTTGCGTTCTTCCAGACAAAATTTCATTCCCTATGATAACAATGGCAGCATTTACTTTTTTATTAGCTTTTTTCATATTCTGATAATATTGATATTAAATGAAATTTAAAGAGAGATTATTACAAGGCGCTTTAATTAAAAGATACAAAAGATTTTTTATTGATATAAAATATAAAAACAAAATTATTACTGCTCATTGTCCAAATTCGGGTTCCATGATGGGGCTGCTTGATAGAGGTAATAAGGCCTGGTTTTCTTTATCTGACAATCCAAAAAGAAAATTAAAATACACTCTTGAAATGATTGAGGTAAAAAACAAAAAGGTGGGTATAAATACTCTATTAACTAACAAAATAGTTCTGGAAGCTCTAAAACACAAAAAAATAAATAGCCTAAATAAATTTAATCATATCAAAACTGAATCTAAATTCTCAGACGGTACAAGATTTGATTTTTTGCTTAGTAACGATAAAGAAAAATGCTTTCTTGAAGTAAAAAATGTTACTTTGCTAAGAGAAAACAAAATAGCTGAATTTCCTGACGCCATTACCTCAAGAGGTACAAAACATTTAAATGAACTTTGTAATGCTAAAAAAAAAGGGTATCAAAGTTATATTTTGTATTTAATTCAAAGAGAGAATTGTAATTCTTTTAAAATTGCTAAAGATATTGATGAAGAGTATAAAATTGCTTTTAGTAAAGCTTTAAAAAGCGGAGTTAAAATCCTTTGTTACGATTGTAAATTGAATAGTGAAGAGATAAAACTTAATAAACAAATTAATTATGAGCAGTAATTATAAAGAATCTTTTGAACAAATAAAAATTGCAGGCAATTTAGCTGCTGATACACTGGATGAGGTTACTTCTTATGTAAAACCTGGTGTGACAACTAGCAAAATAGATAAAATTTGTTATGAATTTATAAAAGATAATGGAGGATATTCCGCTCCACTTTTTTATAGAGGTTTTCCAAAATCTTGTTGCACTTCAGTCAATCATATTGTGTGTCACGGAATTCCAACTAACAAATATTTAAAAGAAGGAGATATAGTTAACGTTGATGTTACAGCAATCGTTAATGGTTGGCATGGTGATACAAGCAGAATGTTTTTTGTTGGAGATGTATCAGTAAAAAGCAAAAATTTAGTTTCAACAACATACAATTCTATGATGAGAGCTATTGCCATAATTAAAAGTGGGGTAAATTTGGGAGATATTGGTGAAGCTATTCAAGCGTATGTTGAAAAAAAGGGTTTTTCTGTTGTTAGAGATTATTGTGGCCATTGTATAGGCAAAACATTTCATGAGCCTCCAAATATATTACATTATGGAAAAAAAGGTGAAGGAGTTAAATTAGAAACAGGAATGATATTTACTGTTGAACCAATGATTAACGAAGGCATATATAATACTAAATTACTTAACGACGGTTGGACTGCAGTAACAAAAGACAAATCATTATCAGCACAATTTGAACATACTATTGGCGTAGCAAAAGATGGATTTGAAATTTTTACAAAATCCAAAAAAAAATATGAGCAACCTCCTTATTTAATATGATTGAAAGATATTCAAGAGAAGAGATTAAAAAAATTTGGGGAGAAAAAAATAAGTATCAAATATGGTTAAATATAGAAATAGCTGCCGCTCAGGCTATGGAAAAGCTTAAAATAATCCCTAAGGGTGTATCTTCTAAAACTCGAAGGAAAGCAAAGATCAACGTAAGTAGAATACATAAAATTGAAAATAAGGTTCATCATGACGTAATCGCATTTTTAACTTCTATTACTGAAAAAATCGGTGCTGAAGGAAAATATTTGCATAAAGGAATGACGTCCTCTGACATTTTAGATACTTGTTTCAATATTCAGTTAATGCAAGCGGGTAAAATTATTGATAAAGATATTGATGAAATCTTAAAAGTTTTAAAAAATAAATCTTTAAAATATAAAAATACAATCTGTATAGGTAGAAGCCACGGTATACATGCTGAACCAACAACTTTTGGATTGAAATTAGCAAGTTTTTATGAGGAATTTAAAAGGAATAAAAAAAGACTTAAAAATGCAATTAACGAAATTTCTACATGTGCTATCTCAGGAGCTGTTGGAACTTATGCAAATGTTGATCCTAGAGTTGAATCATATGTGGCAAAAAAATTTAATTTAAGGGTTGAACCAATATCTACTCAAATTATACCTAGAGATAGACATGCTTACTACTTCTCAATTTTAGGTATAATTGCTGGATCTGTAGAAAGAGTAGCAACTGAAATAAGAAATCTTCAAAAAACTGAACTACAGGAAGTTGAAGAATTCTTTGATAAAAAACAAAAAGGTTCTTCAGCCATGCCTCACAAAAAAAATCCTATATTGAGTGAAAATTTAACTGGATTATCTAGAATGGTTAGAAGTTATGTAGCTCCTTCTCTTGAAAATATTTCTCTTTGGCATGAAAGAGATATTTCTCATTCTAGTGTTGAGAGAAATATTGGTCCCGATTCTACTATTACGCTAGATTTTGCGCTCGATAGATTAAAAAATATTTTAAAGAATATGAATGTTTACCCTAAAAAAATGCTTAAGAACCTTAATATTTCTAACGGTCTAATATTTTCGCAAAGAGTTATGCTGGAACTAACGAAGCATGGGTTTTCTCGAGAAAAAGCTTATAAAATAGCTCAAAAAAATGCACAAAATTCGCATAAAAAAAATATATCTTTCTACGATAGTTTAATGAATGACTCATTGATTAATAAAAAAATTTCTAATAAAGATTTAAAAAAAATGTTTGATCTAAATTATTATACGAAAAAAATAAATATAATTTTTAATAGAGTTTTTAAGTAAAGATGAATAAAGGTAAAAAGCTCTACGAAGGAAAAGCTAAAATTCTATACGAAGGGCCTGAAAAAGGTACCGCCATACAACATTTTAAGGACGATGCTACTGCTTATAATAATCAGAAAAAATCTATAGTAGAAGGAAAAGGTGTCTTAAATAACAGAATTTCTGAACACATTCTAAATAATCTGAATCAAATTGGTATCAAAACCCACTTGATAAAAAGATTAAATATGAGAGAACAATTAGTAAGATTAGTTGAAATAATTCCAATTGAATTTATTGTTAGAAATATAGCTACTGGATCTTTAACAAAAAGATTAGCTATTTCTGATGGTACTGTTTTGTCAAAACCTTTGATTGAGTACAGCTATAAAAATGATGAACTTGGTGATCCTCTTATTGCAAGAGAACATATACTAGAATTTAAATGGGCTTCTCAAGAAGAGTTAAAGTTTATTAATAATAGCTGCATAAGAATTAATGATTTTATGCAAGGAATGTTTAGAGGAGTTGGTATTAAACTTGTGGATTTTAAACTTGAATTTGGAAGAGTAGCTATTGATGGAAAAAAAGAAATATTGTTAGCTGATGAAATAAGTCCTGATACTTGCAGATTATGGGATGTGATAAGCGAAAAAAAATTAGATAAAGATAGGTTCAGAAAAGATTTAGGAAATATTATTCAAGCTTACCAAGAAGTTGCTAGAAGACTTGGAATAATTCATGAAGAAGCTAATATAACTGAAGTCAAATTTGGTAAACCTAAAGCAGTCAATATAAAGAACAAATAAATTGAAAATATCAGCGACAGTCACTTTGAAAAAAGAAGTACTTGATCCGCAAGGTAAAGTTGTCAGCCAAACACTTAAGAATATGGGATACGATAGTATTGTTAATGTTAGACAAGGAAAATATTTTGATATCGAATTAAATGAAAACGATAAAGAAAAAGCAAAAAAAATAGCTGAAGAAATCTGCAAAAAATTGTTAACAAATGTTGTTATAGAAGATTATACAATTGACTTAAAATAATGAAATCTTCTGTTATTGTTTTTCCTGGTTCAAATTGCGATAGAGATGTTGCTGTTGCATTAGAAAAATTTCAAATCAAAAACCAAATGGTTTGGCATGATGAGATAAACTTACCAAAATCAGATTTAGTTGTTTTGCCTGGTGGTTTTTCATATGGTGATTATTTAAGAACTGGCTGTATAGCTAGTAAATCAAGAATCATAAATGATGTAATAAAACATGCAAAAAATGGTGGCTTAGTATTAGGAATTTGCAATGGTTTCCAAATATTAATCGAAACTGGCTTATTATCCGGTGTTTTATTAAGAAATAAAAAACTAAGATTTTTGTCAAAAAATGTTTTTCTAAAAGTAATCAATGTCGATAATAAATTTTGTCTGAATTATAAAAAAAAAGATATTATTGAATTACCAATAGCACATAATGAAGGAAATTATTTTGCCAGCAAAGAACAAATAAAAAAACTCGAAGATAAAAATTTAGTTGCTTTTAAATACTGTAGCGAAAAAGGTAATATTAATAAAAGTACAAATCCTAATGGATCTTCAAATAACATCGCTGGAATATTAAATGATCAAAAAAATATTTTAGGTATTATGCCTCATCCTGAAAGATTAATTGATCCATTGTTAGCTGGAGAAGATGGTTCATTAATGTTTAAAAGCTTGATTAAATCACTATAAAAATGAAAATTACCCCCGAAATAATCGATAAGCACGGTATAAAGCCTGAGGAATATAAAAAAATAATTAGTTTAATTGAAAAAAAACCAAATCTATTGGAACTTGGCATTTTTTCTGCAATGTGGAATGAACATTGCTCATACAAATCTTCTAAAAAATACCTAAAAACTCTACCAACAAAAAATAAAAAAGTAATTCAAGGACCTGGTGAAAATGCTGGAGTCATAGATATTGAGGATAATGATGCAATAGTATTTAAAATCGAAAGTCATAACCACCCTTCATTTATAGAACCTTATCAAGGTGCAGCAACTGGAGTTGGAGGAATATTAAGAGATGTATTTACAATGGGCGCAAGACCTATAGCTACACTTAATTCAATTCATTTTGGTAGTCATGAACATCCAAAAACCAAAAACCTTTTAAATGGTGTTGTCTCTGGAATCGGAGGTTATGGTAATTGTATGGGTATCCCTACCGTTGGGGGAGAAGTAAAATTTGATTCTTCCTATAATGAAAATATTTTAGTTAATGCTATGGCAGTTGGTTTAGTAAAAAAAAATAAAATATTTTACTCAAAAGCAAAAGGTACTGATCAGCCAGTGATTTATGTTGGATCTAAAACTGGAAGAGACGGAATACATGGTGCTAGTATGGCTTCGGCTGAGTTCGATAAAAATGCAGAAGCAAAAAAACCAACTGTACAAGTCGGTGACCCTTTTACTGAAAAACTTCTTCTGGAGGCTTGCTTAGAACTTATGAAAGATGATTCTATTATTTCTATACAGGATATGGGTGCTGCAGGATTAACTTCTTCAAGTGTTGAAATGGCTTCGAAGGGTAATTTAGGAATTGAAATAAATTTAAACAAAATCCCTTGCAGAGAAGATAAAATGACTCCATACGAAATGATGCTTTCTGAAAGCCAAGAAAGAATGCTTTTGATATTAAATTCTGAAAAAGTAGAAAATGCAAAAAAAATTTTTATCAAATGGGGATTGGATTTTTCTGTAATAGGAAAAACTACTAACACTAAAAATTTAGTTTTAAATTTTGATGGTGAAGAAGTTGCAAATTTACCTGTAAATTCATTATCTAACAATGTTCCAATATACGATAGAAAATGGAAAAAAAATGTTACTTCTATTAAAAAAAATTTACAAATAGATTTTAAATCATTCAAAATACTAGAATCTTTGAAAAAAATACTAATGAGCCCAAACAATGCTGAAAAAAGTTGGGTTTGGGAACAGTACGATCATACTGTCATGGGAGATACAATTCAAAAGCCAGGTGGCGATTCTGCTGTAATTAGAATTCATGGAAAAAATAAAGGAATAGCAATTACGGTGGACTCCTCTGCCCATTATTGTTTAGCAAACCCTGTAGCTGGAGGTAAACAGATTGTTTCTGAAGCCTGGAGAAATCTTATTTCAGTAGGTGCAAGTCCAATAGCAATTACTAATTGTTTAAATTTTGGAAATCCGGAAAAAGATAAAATAATGGGTCAGTTTGTCGAATGTATTGATGGTATTTCTCAAGCTTGTACTTATTTAGACTTTCCAGTGGTTTCTGGAAATGTTTCTTTTTATAACGAAACACAAAACAAGGCGATATTGCCCACACCCACCATTGGTGGTGTAGGTTTATTAAAAAATTTAAATACCATGATGACAAAAAATATAAAAGAAGTAGGAAGTTATATATTAGTAATTGGTAAAACCCTAGGTCACCTACATCAAAGTGAATTTTTAATAGAAGTTGTTGGCATAAAAGATGGTCCTCCACCTGAGGTTAATTTGTTTAATGAAAAAAATAATGGTTTATTAGTTCAAGCTCTTATTTCTAAAAAACTTCTAAATTCCGTTCATGACATATCATCTGGTGGAATACTTATTGCTTTATCAGAAATGTGTATATCTGGAAATATTGGTGCAAAAATTAAAATTCCAAATGATAAAATAAGGCCTCATGAGTACTTATTTGGTGAAGATCAAAGTAGATACTTGATAGAGGTAAATGAAAAAAACAAAAATGAAGTATATAAAATTTTAGAAAAAAACAGTATATTCTATGAAATGCTTGGAAAAACACAAAAAGACAGTTTGGTTTTAGACAAAGAATTTAATATAAAATTAAATAATTTAAATAAATTGAATTCTTTTTGGTTTAGAAACTACTTTAAGGAAAATTAATTGGTTATGAGTTTGAAATTAGAAGAGATAAAAAGTTTAGTAAAAAAAGCTATACCCGATGCTGAAATCACCATTCAAGATTTGGTGGGAGATGAAAATCATTATTCTGCGACAATTAAATCAAAAATTTTTACTGGTAAAAGTAAAATTGAACAGCATAAACTAGTATATAAAGCTTTAAATGGTAAAATGGGTAACGAACTACACGCTTTAGCATTAAATACAATCGAAGGATAATTAATGAACGAAACAACTAAAAAAAAAATAGATAATCTAATTGAAACAAATGAAGTTTGCTTATTTATGAAAGGCACTCCTGACGTCCCTCAATGTGGATTTTCGTTAGCTGTATCAAATGTATTAAAACATTTAAAAGTAAATTTTAAAGGAATAAATGTTCTTGAAGATCATGATGTCAGAGAAGGAATAAAGGAATATAGTGATTGGCCAACTATACCACAACTCTACGTGAAGAAAAAATTTGTAGGCGGTTGTGATATTATAAAAGAAATGTTTGAAACAGGTGAATTACAAAAAATATTAAATATTAATTGAACAATAAAGATTATCTTGAATAATACTCTATAACTAAATTTGGTTCCATGATCGTTGGATATGGTACTTCAGAAAATTTTGGAATTCTAATTAATTTAGCTTTTCTGTTTTTTTCATCCATTTGAATATATTCGGGAATTTCTCTTTCTTTATTAACTAAAGAACCTACAATCGTTGTTAATTCTTTTGACTTGTCTCTTACTTCTATAGCATCTTCTTCTTTAACCAAGTAACTTGGGATATTGACTTTTTTACCATTAACTCGAATGTGTCCATGATTAATTAATTGCCTCGCCGAAAATACTGTTGTGGCAAACTTTGCTCTGTATATTATTGTGTCTAATCTTCTTTCTAATAATCCAATTAAATTTTCTGAAGTGTTTCCTTTTTTACTTAATGCTTTGCGGTAAACATTTCTAAATTGTCTCTCATTCATGTTTCCGTAATAAAATTTCATTTTTTGTTTGGCTTCCAATTGTATACCGTAATCAGATATTTTTCCCCTTTTTGACTTTCCGTGCTGTCCTGGTGGATAATTTCTAGAATTAAACGGACTTTTGGGTCTTCCCCATAGGTTAACTTTTAATCTCCTATCTACTTTATGTTTAGATGCTAATCTTTTTGTCATATTTTATACAACGTGATTTATAAACAATGAAAACCTTTTGTCAATTCAGCTTTTTGTATTAAATTCATTTAATGTAGAGAAAATTCCCAGCAAAATACGTATTTCTTGCTCTGATAAATTTAATCTATGAAATATGTTATTTATGTTTCTGATCATGCTTTTTCTCTTATGACCGGGTTGTAAAAAACCTTTTTTATCCAGTTTGTCAACAATAAAGCTTAAAAATTTATTTATCTCAGATTTTTTAGCAACTGAACTTTTATAACCAGATTTATAAATAGCTTTTTTGTTTGAAAAATATTGAAAAAGTTCAAAACAAAATATTATTACACTATGAGATAAATTTAACGAACTAAATTTCTTATTAGTAGGAATTTTTACCAAATAATTTGCATAACTTATTTCATCATTTGACAAACCCGAAGCCTCAGGCCCAAAAAGTATTCCGATTTTTCTTTTTTTTTCAACTTTTTTTTTAAAATCTAAAATAGAAATAATTTCTTTATTAACTTTTCTTATCCTCGAGGTGCTGGCAAAAATTATATCTAAATCTCCAATTGCTTTTTCTATTGAGTTATAAATTTTTGCTGATTTTAATATATCTTTAGCTCCAACGGAGGTAGCCAAAGCTTTTTGGCTAGGCCAATTACATCTTGGATTTACTATCCTCAAATATTTTATGTTAAAATTCTTAATAGCTCTAGCTGCAGAACCTATATTCTCTCCCATTTGTGGTCTAACCAAAATGAAATAAATTTTTCCCAAACTCATTAATTATTTTCAGGAGCTTTTTCTTTGTAAAGCTTGTAATCAAGGCTATCAACCAAAGCTTTAAATGAAGCTTCAATAATATTTGGAGAAACTCCTATGGTAAACCAGCTTTTACCATTTTTATCAGTACTTTCTATAGATACCCTGGTCGTTGCATTAGTTCCTGTGTTTAAAATTCTTACTTTATAATCTACTAATTTCAAATCTTTTAAATATTTTGAATATTTTCCTATCTTATCAACATTTGACCTTATTGCATTGTCCAATGCATTAACTGGACCGTTTCCAGATCCCTCACAGACAACTTCTTTACCATCGACTAAAATGTGAGCTTTTGCAAAAGAATTAATTTTATCTTTTGATTCTTTTTTAACAGAAACATCATATTTAGAAATAGTTAAATACTTTGGTATTTCTCCGAGAAGTCTTCTTGCTAATAGTTCAAACGATGCGTCAGCTCCATCATACGAATAACCAACAAACTCTCTATCCTTTACTTCATTTAATAAGGTTTGTACTTTAGGATCATTTTTATCAATTTTAATTCCATATTTGTTTAGTCTCGACATTATATTTGATTTTCCTGCTTGATCAGAAACAATAATATTTCTTACATTTCCCACTAAACTTGGATCTATATGTTCATATGTTTTTGGATCTTTTGAAACTGCTGAAACATGTAATCCTCCTTTATGAGCAAAAGCTGATGGCCCAACGTAGGCAGATCGTCTATTTGATTTTCTATTTAGTATTTCATCCAATAATCTTGAGCATTCGGTTAAAGTTTTGACCTTATTATTATTTATTTTGATTTCAAAATTATCTGAAAAAGATTTTTTTAAAACCAAAGTTGGAATTAAAGATATTAAATTTGCATTTCCACATCTTTCTCCTAGTCCGTTAATAGTACCCTGAACTTGACGCACTCCGGCTAAAACAGCTGTTAAAGAGTTGGCTACAGCATTTTCAGTATCATTATGAGCATGAATACCAAGATTTTTTCCTGGAATTTGCTTACTTACTTTAGATACAATTTCCCCAACTTCATTAGGTAAAGTTCCTCCATTTGTATCACAAAGAACAATCCATCTAGCTCCCTCATCATAAGCCGTTTTAATACAGTTCAATGCATATTCAGGATTTTTTTTGTAACCATCAAAAAAATGTTCAGCATCGAACATAAATTCTCTTTTATTTTTAACAAATAATTTCGCTGATTCTTTAATGTTTTCTATATTTTCTTCTTTGGTGATTCCTAAAGCAACATCAACATGAAAATCCCAAGATTTTCCTACTAAACAAATTGCAGTCGTTTTTGAATTTAATAAAGCTGAAAGTCCTGGATCATTTTCTGCACTTCTCCCCGATCTTTTGGTCATGCCAAAAGCAGTAAGAGTCGTATTTTCTAATTTAGGTGGATTGTTAAAAAAAGTTGTATCTAGAGTGTTTGCTCCTGGCCATCCCCCTTCCAAATAATCTACCCCTAAATCTGATAAAGCTTTAGCTATTTTATTTTTATCATTAAGAGAAAAATTAACTCCTTCTGTTTGGGCACCATCTCTTAGCGTTGTATCAAAAATATATATTTTTTCTTTGCTCATTTATATTTCCATGTTGTTTTATCTTGTTTATCTTCAATAATTATACCATTTTTTTCTAATTCTATTCTTATAGAATCTGCCAATTTATAATTTTTCTTTTTTCTAGCATTATTTCTATCAATAATTTTTTGATTAATAAAACGTTCATCAACTTTGGCTCTTTGTTTTTTAAAATTTTTCCAAGATTTAACATTTTCACCAAATAAACCAATTAATTTACAAGCAGATAAAAATCTAACTTTTGAAGATTTGTTTCCCTTGGATGCTTTGTCATAAAGTGAATGAAGTTTTGATATATATTCTGGTGTATTTAAATCTTCTAGAAGTGGGCTCAATACATCATCTGGCAATTCTTCTGATTCCATTTCTTCAAATTGACTATACCATTTATCTAATGTGTTTTTACTTTCGTTAATTAGTTTTTCGCTCCAATCTAATGGTTGTTTATAATGAGAACTTAAAAGAGCTAATCTTACAACTTGTCCATTTATAGTTTCTCTTAATTGCTTAACAGTTACAATATTACCAATAGATTTTGACATCTTTTCTTTATCGAAGGTAACATAACCGTTGTGAATCCAATAATTTGCAAAATTATTCGTATTATTTACACATCGAGACTGGGCAATTTCGTTTTCATGGTGAGGAAAAACAAGATCAAGACCTCCTCCATGAATATCGAATTTTTTACCCAAGAATTTTTCACTCATAACAGAACATTCTAAATGCCAACCTGGTCTTCCTCTTCCCCATGGAGAATCCCAACCTGGATCGTTTGATTCAGAAGGTTTCCAAAGAACAAAATCGAGTGGATCTTTTTTAAATTTTGAAACTTCTACCCTTGAGCCAGCAACTAACTCTTCTGAATTTTTATTTGATAATTTTCCATAATCCTTAAAAGAAGATACAGAGAAGTAAACATGTTTACTATTTTCATAAGCATTTTTATTTTTTATTAAATTATCAACCATACTAATCATTTCTTGAATATGTTCTGTTGCTCGAGGTTCAAAATTTGGTTGTAAACAATTTAAATATTTGCAGTCTTCGTGAAAGCTAGTTGTAATAGTTTCTGTCAGTTCTTTAATAGTTGTTTTATTTTTTTTTGATGACTCAATTATTTTATCATCAATGTCAGTAATATTTCTGACATAAGTAATTTTATTTTTGGCATATAATTTTAATAAAAGTCTATACAAAACATCAAAAACTACTAACGGTCTTGCGTTGCCGATATGCGGAAAATCATAAATAGTTGGGCCGCAAACATACATACCAATTTTATTATTATTTATTGGCACGAACTTTTCTTTTTTCCTTGATAAAGTATTAAACAAATTTAAATTTTTAGTCATTGTTCATTTTACAAACAGGAATAGGGTTCATTTTATGCAAATTCCTTTTTCTAATCTTTAAGTATTTTTTATATCCAGCGCTGGTAGGATCTTTCATTGCCTTTTCCAATTCTTGATAGGACATACCTAGCTGCACAACATCTGTTCTTCCATCATCCCATAGGCCATCAGTGGGTTCGGCTTTAGCAATTTCTTCTAATACTCCTAAGTGTTTGCCCATTTCCCATACTTGAGATTTAGTACAATCTGCAATAGGTGATATATCGACTCCACCATCTCCATATTTAGTGTAAAAGCCAACACCAAAATCTTCAACTTTATTACCCGTGCCTACTACTATCCCATTATTTGAAGCTGCGGCCTGGTAAAGTGTTGTCATTCTTAGTCTCGCTCTAGAATTTGCCATACCATGCTCATTATCAAATTGAGTCAATGAAGTTTTAAAAGATTTAAAAACATTATCCAAATCAATTAAATATCCTGCTACATTTTTAAATTTTTTTTTAAGCCATTCTTGATGTTTTAAACTTAAATTGCGCTGTTCTTTTATTTGATTTATAAACATAGAAAGTACAATAGTTTTTTTGCCAGTAAGTGCGCAAAGGGTACTTGTGACTGAGGAATCAATTCCTCCGGAAATGCCTATGATTAAAGAGTCTGGTTCTTTAGACATAGATTTGCAATAATCGTTTATCCAGTTTTTTATATAATCAACTCTTTCTGGTATTTTCATAAATATTAGTATCCTTTTCCTAAAATAGATCTTAATAATTAAAATTCAATTATTAAGATGCTGCTTGAATAATATTCTTTGAATATTGAGAGTTTT
>Ga0208113_1000870_pt1 | contig 14830 bp, 12 predicted proteins | sample Knorr_S7_td_NADW_FD_185598 | JGI IMG/M metagenome (GOLD analysis project Ga0208113, IMG submission 185598) | Marine microbial communities from Southern Atlantic Ocean transect - Knorr_S7_td_NADW_ad_2505m_LV_A (SPAdes) (version 2) | ecosystem: Environmental > Aquatic > Marine > Oceanic | place...
GGCTATTCCGCGGAGACCATCCTGGACAACGGCCTTATTGCCGGCATGGCGGTGGTGGGGATCAAGTTCCGGGATAACATCATATTCGTGCCGGAAGTTTTGGTAGCCGCCCGGGCCATGAAGGCCGGCATGGTCTACATCGACCCCATCCTTTCCGCCTCGGGAATTCAACCCCTGGGTACCGTGGTCATGGGCACGGTCAAGGGAGACCTGCACGACATAGGCAAGAACCTGTGCATCATGATGCTCCGCGGCTCCGGGTTCACCGTCCACGACCTGGGGGTGGACACCAAACCCGAAGAATTTATAGACGCCGTCTTGGAGCACGGCGCTCAAGTGTTGGGCATGTCGGCCCTGCTCACCACCACCATGCCCAATATGGGCCGGACCATCCAGGCGTTTGAGGACGCAGGACTGCGCGACGAAGTCAGGATAATTGTGGGCGGCGCTCCCCTAAATCAGGAATTCGCCGACGACATGGGCTCCGACGGCTACGGTAAGGACGCCATGGACTGTGTCACACTGGCCAAACGATTGTTGGGCCTGGAAGAGATTCCCGAAGCGGCGCCGGCGGCGACCTGAGGAATTGGATCTGTGGAAAATAGCGTAGACAAAGCCCGTGTCCAGGCCAGCATGGCTCGGCTGCAGGACATCCTGAAGGGCATCGGGGAAACCGCCAACGAGGTTTCAACCTGGCGATGCCCCTACAAGAACGCACGAGACCTGTGCACCGCCAATTTCGGCTGCCGCAACCAGTCACGCCTACCCGCTGGGGACGACTTGCCGGTTTGTCTGGGCAGCGACGATCTAGACTATCGTGAAGCCTGGGAAGCCGAACAAACACCTGAATAAGGCACCCCACGTAACCCCTCATACCAACGTCCGATCATTAGGCGCCCCTGTCCACGAAATTCCCGTACACTGTCACTCCGAGTGAAGCGAGGAGTCTCATGCCTGGTTGTAGCGATCACCTGAGATTCCTCGCCGCCTTCGGCTGGTGTCGGAATGACGAGGTGTGCGGCCGAAGATTGGCAATTTTATTTTCGGAGTAATGACATTGGCGATGCAGCAACAAGCCCTCCGATTCACGATGCTACAATACCGCCATGTCTCCCCTGCATCACTCCGGCCAAGTCATTGAGCTAACCGCCGGACGCACGATTTTCGACTACGCCGACGAAGTAAGAGTCAGGGTACCCACCTCCTGCGGCAGGGTGGGCGATTGCCACGAATGCATCGTGGAGATCAGGCGGGGTATGGAGGGTCTGAGTCCTCCCACCAAGGCCGAATCTTTCCTGAGCGACAACTACCGGCTGGCCTGCCAGGCGTCTATCGCGGACCCCGGCGCAGACGTCGAGTTCGCTCCCTTGCGCCGGCAGCCGAGAATCCTCACCCAATCCGTCCATCGAGACATAGAGCCTGACCCTCTGACCGTGCGTGAGGGAGATTCCGTCTTGTTCAATGGCCGCCAGACCGGCCGCTACCAGGGCAGCATTTATGGGTTGGCCATCGACGTGGGCACCACCACTGTGGCGATGAACCTGGTGGACTTGGAATCCGGCGCCACGATACATACCGCTTCCTTCGAAAACCCTCAAAAGTTCGGCGGCAGCGATGTCATGAACCGCATTGCCTACGACGGCGGCCCCAACAGAGGCGAGTTGCGGCAGGTGATGTTGTCCGCCATAAATTTTGAGATTGGGGAAATGGCCCGCAGTCTAGAGTTCCACCGCCGCCGCATCTACGAAGTGGTCGTGGTGGCCAACTCCACCATGCGGGACCTGCTGTTTGGCCTTGACGTGCAATCCATCGGCGAAAGACCCTACCAGTCCTTAACCGAGATGGAACTTAGCCAGGGCAAGCGGGCCACCACCGCCCTGAACGTGCGAGCGGGAGACATGGACCTGCGGGTACACCCCGACGCCAACATTTACGGCGGTCCTTTGATCGGCTGTCACGTGGGAGCGGACGTCGCAGCCGACCTCCTGGCTGTCGGCATGGACGAGACTGACGACGTGGTTATGCTGGTGGACGTGGGCACCAACACCGAAGTGGTCATCGGCAATCGGCACCGCATGATGGCCGCATCTTGCCCAGCGGGCCCGGCATTTGAAGGCGGGCAGATCACCTTCGGAATGCCCAGCTACGACGGCGCCGTGGAATCGGTGGAATTAGTGAACGGCCGCGCCAACTGCCGGACTATTGGCGGGGTTGAACCTCGGGGGATTTGCGGCTCGGGGTTGGTGGACCTGTTGGCCCAGCTGAGGTCCGGCGGCCAGATGAACCATTTAGGCGCATTTCTTGACGGCGGAAACGAGTTTTTCTTCGCGCCGGAACAAGGCATGTCAATATCACGCGCCGACATCAGCGCCCTAGCCCAGGCCAAGTCGGCCAACTATTCGGGCCAGTACATCGTCTTGAGAAACTACGGAGCACCCCTGGAGGAAATCAGCCGACTGTATCTGGCGGGCGCCTTCGCTAACCACATCAACGTGGACAACGCGATGCAGATCGGCTTCATCGCCGATTTTTCTCCCGGCAAGATAACCAAGATGGGCAATGCGTCGCTGGAGGGGGCCACGCTGATGCTCATCTCCGGCAAGATGCGGCAGGCGGCCGAAGAGTTGGTGCGGCGTGTAGAGCACATAGAGTTAGAAGCCACGCCGGACTTTTTCGACATCTTCGTGGAAGGCTGTATGTTTAAGCCGATGGCGGAGACTTTTGGGGCGCCGGACGAGGCGTAACCATGCGAGATAGCCCGCTGGGGCCATTTACTCTCGGCGACGTTCTTTCAGAAACCATTGCGGTTTACCGGCGTAATGCTTTGGGTCTCCTGGCTATCGCCGCCATTGTACAGGTCCCGCTAAGCATGTTGACCTGGCTCTTATTCAGAACCAACGAATTCCCGATGAAATTTCCTCCCCAGGAATTCCCAGCCACCTCAGTTTGGATTCGGTTTATATTTAAATCACTGGCGGCCTCGATGCTAGGAGGGGTGGCATGAATCCTGATGCAGGGCGCGCTGATCCATGGAATTTCCGAGCAAACCTTCCGGACTCCGATACAGATAGAAGGCGCTTATTACTTTTCCCTAACACGATTTTTCCCAAGGCTTGGCGCTTTGATCCTCTCCGGGATGGCCTTGCTCCTGATGTGGATAACCGTGCTTGGAATCCCTTTCGCCATACGATACGGGGGTCTATGGGTATTCGTCCTTCAAACCGCTTCGGTAGAGGAACGCGGACCCCGGTCAGCCATGTCCAGAAGCGCGGAGTTGGTTCGTGGCAACTGGTCACGGGTCGCCGGAATCTTATTCGTCGCGGGAATTTTGTTTGGAATATTAGGCGGGATAATCGGCTTCCTGGTTGGCTTCATCCCAGTTGCCGGAGCGACGATAGGCACGATTATTACGGCGCCGTTTCTAATCATCGCCCACACACTTCTATACTTTGACTTAAGAACCCAAAAAGACGAGGCATTCAATCTGGAGGTTTTGGCCAGCGGCCTCCGAATCGAGGTTGAAGAAAGTCCTGGATTCTAAGCCTAGCACCCCCATCCCTTCTGCTGCGCAACGGACAGGATCTAACTTCCCCTCGTAAAGGGGAATGGAAATCCTCTCCCCCTTGCGAAGGGGGAGATCAGAGAGGGGGTCGCCCGGCTTCCTTAGGACCGCAGGTACAATTCCTGCATCTGGATGAACTCATCGGTCCGGTTAACCTCCCGCAACAACGCGGGTGAAGCCTCGTTTGAGGCCAGGTCCGCCACATCCCCGCCGTCCTTCAGGTGCTTGAAGCAGTCGTAAACGGCTTTTACGGCCATCCCGAAGGCAGGGTTGCCGGCCATCACGATTCTCACACCGTTGGCGGCCATAAACGCAGGGTCGTTCCTCATTTCGTCGGGCGGGCTCAACACGGTGAGGGGCAGCGGTGTCGCTTGATGTATTGCCTCAAGCTGCTCCCTGGTTTTCAGGCCGGTCAGCCTGACTGCTTCTACGCCGGTTTGAGAATAGGCGCTGATCCGGTCCAACGCCTCATCCATGGGGCAATAGGTCAGGGCGGAGGTGCGGGCTACGATAACGGTGCCGGGGTCGCTGCGGGCGGCCACCGCCGCTTCCAGCTTTCCCACCTGCTCCGCTCTAGAAGCCAGCCCTGGATCCCATGCGTCGAACCGGGTGCGGGCGATATTGTCCTCAATCTCGATGGCCGAAACGCCGACGGCTTCCAATTCTTTGATGGTGCGCATGGTGTTAACGGCGTTGCCGAAACCCTCTTCACCGTCCAACATCAGGCTTACGTCGGCCATGCGCATTATTCTCCGGCAATGATCAACCGAGTCGGACGAATTGTACAAGACGATGTCCGGCACTCCCAGGTTGGCTACCTTACCGACCGAGCCGGACAGAAAGCAGACTTCATAGTCCAACATATGGGCGATGCGGGCCGACAGAGGGTCGAAAATGTTGGCGGCTAGGGTGCAGCCGGGCCGGGATAGGACTTCGCGGAATCGATCTCGAGCTTTTGACATAGTCTATATATCTCCTCGCGGGCGGCTTCATTCTAGTACACTATCCAGGTAGGAGTGCCCAATGTCACTCCGGTTCTTCGGCGGAAGGAGAGGAATCGGGGATGTGTGGCACCGCACCGCCCCAGATTCCTCTTCGCCCGGCTCATCGGAATGACAGGGGTGAGCCAGTGGGCGCATTTTGGTATTTTGGCGGTTCGGCAACTTAGATTGTCATTCCGAGCGCAACGAGGAATCTCAGGTGCGCTCAAGAAAGCATTCGGACTTCCCGGAATGACAGGGAATGCAGATCCAGTGGGCGCATTTTAGCTTCGGCGCCGTGGCCGGTCAATCCGGTCTTTAACCGATCATTGCGCTCTCCCCCAACCTAGCTTACACTCCCTAAACTTGATTCAAGCCGAAGGCAGGTGACGAACATGCCGATCGAGAAGGAAACCTTGAAAGCGATGATTCGCGACTATCACGGCTTCGAGATATCGGACGAAGAGTTGGACCTGGTAGCCCCCGCGCTGAACGGCTACTTGGCGGAAGTGGAAAAACTGAGAGACCTGGACCTATCGGACGTCATGTCCGGCCGGTTGCTTCATGCTGACGAAGGCGGTGAAATCTGATGGCTGACTCTGATCTGCTCACACTTACAATTTCGGAACTGGCGCCGAGGATCAAAGCCAAGGAAATCTCCCCGGTAGAGCTAACCGAGGCCGCGTTGGCGCAGGCCGATCGGCTTCAGCCCAAACTGAACTCGTTCATCACCTTGCTCCACGACCAAGCGAGGGCCCAAGCGAAGGAGCAAGAGGCGGCGCTGATGCGGGGGAAGTACCGGGGGCCACTGCACGGTATTCCCATCGGGATCAAAGACAACATCGCCACCGCCCACATCAAGACCACCGTTGGCTCCAAGGTACTAGCCGATCAAGTACCGGCAGAGGATGCCCTTGTGGTCACCAGAATGAAGGAGGCCGGGGCCATCATCCTGGGCAAGGAGAATCTGGAGGAGTTTGCCGCCGGACCAACCTCCAACAACCTTCATTACGGGGCGGTGCACAACCCCTGGAACCTGGACCACATCCCTGGAGGGTCCAGCGGGGGCGGGGGCGCCAACGTAGCGGCTGGCGTGACGTTTGCGTCTTTGGGCACCGACCTGGGCGGCTCGGTGCGTGGCCCGGCCAACTTCTGCGGCGTAGTCGGCATGAAGCAGACCTACGGGCGGGTGAGCCAGCGGGGCCTCCAGGTCACCAGCTTCAACGGCGACCACATCGGCCCGATGACCCGGTCGGTCAGCGACAGTGCTCTGGTACTCCAAGCTATAGCCGGGTACGACCCTCTGGACCCCAGCACGGTGCCCGTCCCCGTCCCCGACTTCTCGGAATTCCTGGATCGGGGACTCGGCGGACTCAAGATGGGTGTGCCCAGCGACTACTACTTCGACATGCTGGACCCGGAAGTAGAAGCGGCCGTCCGTCTGGCCATCGACGCCATGGCAGAGCTGGGTGTGGAAGTCCGCCCAGTGGCATTGCCCAGCATGAAATACGCCGGGGCGATGCGTATAGCGGGAATGGCGGATAGCATCGTGACCCACGAGCCGTTGATCGAGAAGGGCCGGGATGACTACGGACCCACCGTTCTGTACCGGACCCTGGCCGGCCAGTTCATTCTGGGAAGGGACTATTCCAAAGCCTTGAAAGTGCAGCGGATCATCAAAGAAGAGTATGCGAAAGTCCTTCAGGACGTGGACTTCCTGGTCACACCATCAGCCCCCGTGGCGGCGTGGCCCATCAACTCTGAAACCGTCAACATCGCGGGCGCCGATTATCCCGTCAGAGGCCCCGGCGCGGGTATGACGTCAAGATGCACCAGCCCCAGCAACTCCACCGGGCTGCCCGCCATGTCCGTTCCTTGCGGATTCACCGAGGGCGGTCTGCCCATCGGTGTCCAGTTGATCGGGCGTCCCTTTGAGGAACCCTTGCTTTACCAGGCGGCGCATGGGTACGAGGCTGTGTCGCCAAGCCTTGGCCTGCGGCCTACAATCGCCGGCAATTCGTAATTTAGGGGCTAGTAAGACGTACTTAAGACCGGCTGATGATAGCCGATGAGAGAGTTGTATCGAATTTTATGGACTATGACTATGGCTTCACGGCCACCACGATCAGCCTGGGACCGGAAATTACCGCCGAATCTCCGGCCGAATCCATCAGCGGCGCCATCGTCCAGCCCTTGGCGGAGTTTGGGGAGCGCCTGTCGGCGTCGCTGCCCACCTATGAGGGCGGCGATTGGGAGGTGGTGTCCCATAGCACCACTAGGATTGAAGACAACCTGGTGGTGACGGTGCTGATCCGGAGGCCCAAGACGGACTGAGATTACGTTGAGTCCCCCGCTGCGCGAGGACCCGTCATTCTGAGCGAAGCGAAGAATCTAGGCCGCAATGTGAGATTCTTTCGTCGCTCCGCTCCTCAGAATGACATTTCGTGGGGCAATCTGAGCCTCTCAGTCTTCCGCGCCGGCATCCACCGGGATGATATACACTCCCTTGGCCCTGGGTAGCAGGGAGCTTTCGTAGTTGAAGTGGGTCTCCACGGCGACTCTGAATCTATGGTCCGGTAGTTGCTGCCAGGCGAAGGGGACCGGGTTCCAACCGACCATCTGCAGGAGCCTTTTTTTACTGACTACCGTGGAATCGATGCCGGCATCGTTGATTCGCAAGAGATTGGCGGTCATGGCGAAGTCGTCGCGCACCTCTTTTCCAGTGGCAAAAATGACTTTGCTGGGAGAGGGCCCATCAGTCTGCTCCTCCAAGACGACCCAGCTAAGAAGATGGTCCCAGTCCACGATTCGGGCAAAGCGGTCGGGATTCGTATAGAAATCCCTGTCGGTCAGGTCCACCGCCCACAGGCCGCCTCCCTCGTCGATGAAGCCGTACAGGGTGTTGAATAGGTCTTGGCTGTCGGAACTCAAGGCAGCCGAGACTCCATACAAACCCTCCTCAGGGGCCTCTGGGTACTGGGAAATAGGATATTCAACTTCTTCGTACGCGTCCGGGTTATTGACATCGACTATATAGACCGACTGCCATCTGGGATCGGCTGGCTTACCCTCTTCAGGGCCAGGCCAGCCTTCGGAGCTTATCATCCAGCGGGTATCGTCCCAGGGCAGGGGCAGGGCCATGAGCATCACGCCCGGCGCGGTATAAATCTCGCGGCCCTCTCCGGCAGCGTCTAGCTTCACAACCTTGTGCCGTTGCTTTTTATCCTTAACCAAGGAGCGCCGCACTATCGTGTAAAAGTCGTCCGAATCCGCGCCGCTCGATCTATACCGGCGCACCCCGCTGGACGTATCGCACTCTTCAAGCCAGGAGACATCCAGCCCGGTCAAGATGCCGGCCACCCAGGAACTTTCAAACCCGAAATATCTAAATTTCTCCCCTACGCCCCCTCTCAAAAGCTGAGATACGCGTTCGCCAAAGGGCCGGGAGTCATCATTACCATCTGGACCCGGTTGATCCGAGTCGAACCGGTACCCCACCGATGTTAAAAGCCGGACGTAGACTGGGTCTTGCAGGCTCTCTTGGTACACACCGCATTGCTTGCGCGCCAAGGGCGTTGCCGGATAACGTTGATCGTCAAAGGGCAAGGCCAGAATCTCTTCTTCATACTGCTTGGCCAAGCTGGAGACTCCAGCGCTCAGCGCCCGCGGGTTCACGTGGAAGTGGGTAGGGGAAGCCAGATCCGCTTTGGGCGACTCCGGCGGCGGCCGAAATCCTTCAAATATGGCCCCGATCTCCCGTTTAAGAGGCAGGTCCCCGGACAAATCGACTTCCTCGACGGACTCTTCCGTGTTCCCCTGGGCAATTCCGATAACCGCCTCCCTGTTGCCGCCGGTCTGGGACAAGAACTCCGTGTCCAACTGCCCGTAGACGTACTCGATAGTCCCATCGGCATGGACAACCGCTTGGAAGGTATTGCTTGGCGTATCCGAATCGCACCCATCGGCGGAGCCTCGCTCGATGTGGGCGACTTGATTCCAGGTCACCACCGCCCGGTCCGAACGAACGTCGGCATGAACGCTGCCGCCGCACGCGGGGTCCAGGTCGGTCAGCAACACCGAAAGTCTCGGCGGGCCGCCGAGATGTCTTTCAGCGGTACGGCCGGCGCTTGTGCCGTCGCCAGCCCCCAACGTGATATGGCCGTCGGAGCCAACGAAGATCGAGCTGTAATCCACGCCCAGAAACGGGAACGGCGTCTCCAGATTAATCTCGGAAAAACCGTCGTCGGGCGGGGCGCCGCCGCCGTCATCCAGGGACAGGGCCGGACCTAGGACAGAGTCGAGACTTTGTCCGGTATCCGATTCCACCTGGAAAGCTCCCGTGCCGCTGGGATTGAATCGGAGCCGCGTCCCCGGCCGGATGTCCAGTAGATTGGCCTCAACGACCGGTTGAGCGCCATCCCATTCTTCCGGCAGGTCAAAGGGGATGACCAGGAAGGTGCCGTCGGGGAACACCTCGGAAACCACACCGCTGGTTTCTTTATCCTGGAGGTACTGGAATTCCACGGAATGAAACAGGTCATTGGAAAAGCTATCCGGGTCCAGTTTTCCGGCCAAACCTTCGGCCAGGGGTACACCCATGGCCCGAAGCCGGAATACCTTGTGCACTGGATGTTCGCCGATGAGGTCAGACTCCAATGCCAACAGATCCAAGTACCGGCTCTGGTCCCCTTGCTTCAATCGTATCTTAACCTTGCCATTCAGCTCCAAGACCAGGTCCGGGTCTCCTTCAGGTTCGACCAATACCCCATCGGTGGAAGTAGCGAAAAAGTGGGGCTTCACCAACTCGGATACGTTGCGGGAAACGTCATAATTCTCTCTGGGCAGGATGAACTCTTTGGAGACATTGCCGACGACGCTGATATTGGTAGCATCACTCCGGGGGGGAACGCTTGTGGAAGTTGGACCGGTTGCTGTGGTGGATGTTGGAGCCGGCGTGGCAGGAGGAATTGGGGTTGAGGTGGGCGGCGGTGTCGGCTCATCCTGGGCGCAGCCGGCCAACGCGATTATTCCCACCAGCAAAAGCCCCACGCATAATCCACTTTTCCGTGATCGGTTCGGATTTCCACGATTATTAAACATCAGAAGTTCGGACCATAGGTGTTTGCAATTCGACTATTCTCCCCAAGTCTGGCCGAACTCCCTACGGAGGACCATCTGACCGGTGAGGGACTGGGCGTCGCTTAAGGCTAGGTAAACTGCGGAGGGGCCGACGACCTCTGGTTCAACTCTTTGATCCCAATCGTGTTGCGCCCAAGGGATGACCGACGAACCTTCGCTCTTCATGGAGCCCGGGTCCAGGATGTTAACCGCTATGTTGTATTCTCGCACATCCTGCGTCAGGCACTGGCTAAACATATGCAACGCCGCCTTGCTGGTACAGTAAGCGGTACCGTTTATCCTGGGGTCTGAGGCCGCGAAGGAACCGATGTTGACGATGCTGCCTCGCCGTTGGCTCATCATCACCGGCAACACATACCGGCAAGTCAGGTAAGCTCCGCGCAAATTAACGTTCATCAACTGATCCCATCTGCCGGGTTCGATGTCTAAGAAGGATTCTCCCAGGATCATGATGCCGGCGTTGTTAACCAGCACATCCACTTTCCCGTAACGGTCCACCACCTGTTGGACCATGCTCTCCACTTGTGCCTCATCGGATACGTCGCAGGCTATCGCCAAGGATTCACCGCCTTGATCTAGGATCGCCTGAGCAGTTTCAGCAACAGTTCCCGGTAGCTGGGTGGGTGACGCGGGGCGAGCGCAGGCCACCACCGTGGCGCCTTCCCGGCCGTACTCCAGGGCGATAGCGCGCCCGAGACCTCTGCTGCTTCCGGTAACGATCGCGACCATTCCCCGCATCTTGTCCATAACATTCCTCGCCCGATAAAACCCGCGTTTCGATTCCAGACCGAAATGAGATTATACCCCGGTCTCGGTTTCAGCCCGTTCCCACGGCTAAAAAGCGGCCTTTCCCTTGACCGTCCAGGTAGGCGTTGCTACACTCTTTGCCGTTGCCACGCTTCACATGCCGCCCTAAAGCAAAAGCATCAAAGGTATCTTGCGCCGCGCTGCTTCCAGAGTGACCTCGGAAGCGCGCCTTAACTTCCGGAGGAAACCAACATGCGGTTCGGGCACTTTTTCTATCCCATGAACTTCGATCCATCCCGCGACCACCAGGCCATCGAGGACTGCCTTCAAGAGGCCGAACTGGTCGAGGAACTGGGGTATGACGCCATATGGATCGCGGAGCACCACTTCATAGGGGAAGCGATATACGGAGACCCGCTGGTGTTCGCGGCGGCGGTGGCGATGAAGACCCACCGGGTGCAGATCGGGATGGGAATCATAGAAATGGCGTTGCACAACCCAGTCCAACTAGCGATACAGACATCCCTGGTGGACAACCTAAGCAAGGGCCGCCTGACAGTCGGGACCGGCCGCGGGTCCAACTATAACGCCTTTGAGTACGTAGGATTTGGTACGACGGTGGCCGAGGGACGAAACAAGCTTGAAGAGGCAGAAGAGCTGCTGGTTAAAGCCTGGACCACCGAGGGGTTGGACTTCCACGGCAAATACTGGAATGTAACGTTCCCAGCGGTTCGTCCCCGCCCTTACCAAAAGCCCCATCCCCCCTTAGCCCGCGCCTGTCTCAGCGATGAGTCCATAATCAGCATGGGCAAGATAGCTCGGCCCGTCCTTTTTCGAGGGCGTTCCGTTGAGGTGGTAGCCAAGTCGCTCAAGTTGTATCGCGACACGATGCTCTCATCGGGGTTCGACGAGGCAACGGCCGACAAAGCGCTCGACCAGTCGTGGTTCTGGTACGAATGCCATGTGGCCGAAACCAACGACCAAGCCTTTGACCAATTCTTTCCCGTTTGGGAACGGGCCAGCAAACACATCGCTGATATGCGGGAGAAGTGGAACCCCAAGGACCAGGAAGTTTCCGTCGGGACTATGGGCCTCCCGCGTTCCGCTTATGGTCCCCATCCCAACCCGTCCGCCGGCGAAAATCTGATCGGCTCACCCGAAAGGGTAGCTGAGCAGGTCCGCTTGTTGAGCGAAGTGGGCGTGAAAAACCTGATGCTGACAAACCGGGGCCTGATGTCCAAAGAGAATACCGAGACATCCCTGCGTCTACTTAGCGAGAAAGTGAAGCCCATGGCTGGTTAACGCCTGGAATTAAGACGCGGCTGTCGCGGCTGATCTGTGTAGGCGCCGAATCAGATGCTCGGCCAAAGGGCGGCTTTCCTGTTGGAACTCGCACTGGGGTTAACATCCCCGGCAACGGCTTTCAAACCTATAATTCTTACCAGCCAGAGGTCGACGCCCTTTGGAGCCAACCGAAATGAAACCGAAGTTTACCTCTGTCACTGCGGCAATCATCGTCATATGGATCGCGGTGACGCTTATCGGGGTATTCGCGCCAAACTTGCAGATTCTCGAGACTGGGGGAACTGAATTAACGGTTCCGGTAGGCGCGATCTGTGCCCCCTTCTTCGCCGCCATCGCCACCGTATTTGTCGCGTTTTGGGGTTACCGGGAACGGTAGTGCGCCTCAAGCAGGCAGTGATTGTTCGCTATGCTGGTCCGTAGCCGATGTTGATCCAAAAGATCCTGTTTTCCCTATCAGGCCGCTGGCCGGCCGGTGCGTCTTCAGTTTGCTTCGGACTAGCCTTCCCCACGTTCCTAGATCACCGGGACAATTGGGAAATGGTGTTCGTTGGCCTGGCAATCTTGTTTTTTCTATATGGGCTGTTAAGAACTATGAAGAAGCGAGCCTCAGTCCTTAGTTAGCTTGAGACATCAGCGCGGGCTGCATAAGATACTGAACAGACGTGCGAACTAAGCAAAAATCAAAAGGCCCCTGGAAATATCCCAGAGGCCTTCTCGTGCCTAAATTTGGCGACCCGGATCGGACTCGAACCGACGATCTCTGCCTTGACAGGGCAGTATGTTAAACCAACTACACCACCGGGCCGCGTCTCGCGAATAGAGAAAATTCCATCCACTACTTTGAGTGTAAAATTTTCCCAATTCCCTGTCAAGGGATGTTGGAGTCGCTTCCCTAAGGCAATTCCTCTATCTGCTCGATCCTGCTGGCTAGGAGCTGGCCCTCACTGACTATCCCGGCCACTTGCACTACCATGCCTCTTTCCAAAATCCCGTCAAACAGGGTCAGTGTCTGTAGGGAAAGTCTGTTGCCATCCACCACGAATTCGGCAACGTTGCCATTTTCATCGTTGATGATCGATGTTATGGCTCCTTGGACATCGAACTCGATCCGACCCTGCTTCTCGGCTGATTCTGGCTCATACTCGATCTTCGTGGCGAGGAGAACGCCATCATCGATATCGCCCTGTATTTCCACGGCGCTCCCCTCGACCGGAACTTTACCGGTGATGGCCATGGAGCTTACTACGAAGTCACGTCCGTTTAACTCCAGGATTTCGGGCTGGCCTTGATCGTCAAGTTCGATGTCGTCTATGGAACCATTAATCACGAACCGGCCCCTCTTCGGCGGGTCCGTGGAGGTGTCAAGATCCTCGATCTCCCGGGCCACGAACTCGCCATCGACGATGAATGCCCTGGCCAACACGGGGGTCCCAGTGTCCAGACCGCTATTGACCTGGGTAAGAGTTTCCAAGTTTATCGCCACGCCATTAATCACAATGGCACTGGCTTCTCCTGACCGGTTTCGTTTTACCTCTTCCACCCACCCTTGTATCGTGGCTTGCACCCCGCCGAGGGCAGCTCGCCTTCCCCGTATTTTTAGCTCTCGCGCCACGATAGAACCGTCCGGAGCAAACAAGCCTTTCACGCTGACGCCGGCGCCAGAGATCAGGCTTCCCTTAACTTGGGATAACGGACCGACGGAAATTGAGATGCCGTTAACGATCAATGTGCCGTTCGGATTTACCCGGTCCAATATCCCTTGCATGTCTACTGGACTAGAACCCGGATAGTCCCGTAGCGCCGACTGGTCTTTTGATTCAACTCCCATCGCCAAAAGGGAGCCACCCATTTGAATCAGGATTTCCACTTCGACGAAGTCACCGGTCTGAATGTCTCCCTCAGACTCAGTCAGAATGCCCCGCGCGATCGAGAGCCCTTGAATCACCAGCGATCCATTGTCCAGCACTTCCTCGATAACGCCCGTTAATTCGGCCCGGTTTCCTGACAGCCGTCCAACCGGAGTCTCACCTGAGATACTTCGGGCCAATAGGGAACCATCCTCCTGACGGATGGCTTCTACTCCGATGGTCCGGCCTAGAGTTGGACTGCCTTCTAATCGGGTGGACCGGTCAACGGCAAACTTTACTCCGTTGATCTCCCAATTTCCTTGGCTGTCGACCCCTAAGAATGCGCCTTGCAACTTCAACAAGGAGTTACCCGCTTCGGTGTATTCCGAGTCGAGCCTATTTTCTATCTCCCTCACTGACATGGAACCGCCGTCTCCAAGCCGGGCGAAAACCTTGATCGTCTGTCCCAACGACGGAAAGCCATCAGTGTCGGCGGTAACCCCCACCCTGATCTGCAACCCGCTGATAATCCAGTCACCGGTCATCTCATCGATGCCTTCAAAAACTCCTTCCAGTTTGGTCTCTCCAACGGCCTCTGAACCCTTGGCTGTTTTTCCCGCCCGGCGCGCCAACAGACGGCCGCCAGGCATTAGCTCAGCATGAACCTGAATGGTTTGCCCCACCGTCAATCCTTCGTCAAGCTGGGTCAATGCGCCTATAGCTATCGGAATCCCATTAACGATCCAATTCCCGTCCTTGTCTATACCCTCAAGCACCCCAACGATCTTGGCCTGGTTGAAGGGGTTGAGACCGTCGGCCGGATCGCCGTCGGCTCCTTTCCCGGTCGATTCTTTTTCCGGGATCACGTTGATCTCTTTCGCTTCAGCGGAAAGCAGTCCGGTGAGTGGGTCGCGAACCGCACCAATTATTACGAAAGCGCCGACACCGATCTCGGATTCGCCACGATGAAATCGCACCGGCGTATTCTGGGCCCTCCGGAAGACCACGGGCGCTGCTTCCGGCACCGTCGGCGCAACGGTTATGTGAGTATCGGTGATAGCAACGACCTCACCCGGTACATGCTTGTTTCTGGTCTTAGCCGGAACGCGGACTATCTTATCGGCGAAAAATTCCCCGTCCTGTTCCACCAGGGATACCGCCACCAAGTCGCCGGCGATGAGGTAAGATAATCCCGCTTCGGGCTTGTGGGACAGCCTTATGCTGGTGGTAGGTGTAACCGCGACGCTGAC
>Ga0208113_1000871_pt1 | contig 14824 bp, 18 predicted proteins | sample Knorr_S7_td_NADW_FD_185598 | JGI IMG/M metagenome (GOLD analysis project Ga0208113, IMG submission 185598) | Marine microbial communities from Southern Atlantic Ocean transect - Knorr_S7_td_NADW_ad_2505m_LV_A (SPAdes) (version 2) | ecosystem: Environmental > Aquatic > Marine > Oceanic | place...
ATCAGGATCCCTTGCGAGGCCTCGGCCGCGGTTTCGATCGCCCGCAGTTCGTCGCGGCTCAAGCACAGCGGCTTTTCCACGAACACGTGCTTGCCGCGTTCCAGCGCTTGCACCACATAACGCGCGTGGCTGTCGTGGCGGGTGGCGATGACGACGGCGTCGACGTCGGCGTCGTCGAACACCCGGCCCGGGTCGGAATCCGAATACTGAGCCCCGATGCGCTCCTTCATCGCCTGCGCCGACAGCCCCCGGGCCGAGACCACGCCCCGGACGTCGAAGCCGCCGGTGCCGGTCATCGCCGGCACCAGCACCCCCTTGGCGAAGTTGCCGGCGCCGATGATGCCGAGGCCGACCTTGCCGGGGACCTTGCGCCGCGCTTTCGGTGCTGGTTTGTATTCCTCGGCCTCGCCGGGGCCATAGGTGAGTACGATGCCGACGGTAAAGGTCGGCGTCTTGCCGATCACCAGGTCATAGGCTTCGGCCGCCCGCTCGACCGGGAAGCGGTGCGTGGTCAGGACCTGCATGTCGAGCGCGCCTGACGCCAGCAAGTCCATGAACGCCTTCATGTTGCGCCGTTCGGTCCAGCGCACGTAGCCTATAGGGTAATCACGGCCCCTTTCCTCGTAATCGGGATCGTAGCGCCCGGGGCCATATGAGCGTGATTGCAGGATTTCCAGCTCTTTCTTGAAATAGGCGTTGCGCGGGATATCCATCTTGACGTCGCCGACGACGACCACCCGGGCCCGGTCGCGGCAGTGGCCGGCAACGTCCTCGAAAGGGGCGCCGGAATCCTTCGACCCCGCGCACAACAGCACGGCGTCGACACCGTAGCCGTCGGTGGCCGCCGCCACCTTGGCAGCCAGGCCCGGATCGTCCGGCTTGGCGGCGATCAGGACGCCGTTTTTGCGCGCCAGGTCCAGCTTCGCCTCCTCGAGGTCGAGGCCGATGACCTTCAACCCGGCGGCGCGGCAGAGCTGCAGCATGATCTGGCCGACCAGGCCGAGCCCGACCACCAAAACCGTCGCCCCCAATTGCTGGTTCGCCTGGCGCAGTCCGTGCATGGCGATAGCGCCAAGGGTCACGTAGGCGGCGTCCTCGTCGGCGACGCCCTGGGGCACCGACACGAACAGGTTGGAAGGGATGGCGGCGACCTCGGCGTGATTAGCGTGCCCGGCGCCGGCGCACGCGACCCGGTCGCCGACGGCAATGCCTTCGACTCGGTGGCCTATGGCCAGCACCTCGCCGACCAGCGAATAGCCAAGCGTCTTCGGCTCGGCGATGACGTTCTGCACCGCCTTGTAGGCCGACCACAGGCCGTCGTTCTTGACCTTGCGCAGGACCCGGCGCACCAGGTCGGGCCGAGCCAGTGCCTTGCCGACGGTGCTTTTCCTAGCCAGCCCGACGACGGCGCGGTCGGTGCCGGCGCTGATCAGCGACGCCGAGGTCCTGACCAGGATGCCGTTATCGGGCACCGCCGGCTTCGGCGCGTCGGCCAGGAAAACCTTGCCGGTCTTTAAATTCTGCACAACTATCTTCATGGGCGGCCCATGCATCGTGGGGGATTCAGCGCCACAAGGTAGGGAATTTGGTCCAATGAATCAATGGGATAGGGAATACCGCCCGGCATGGGCAAATAAAGCCCGGGCCATCAGTTCATCTTTTGCCGAGCGATGAAGCTTCCGTCCTCGGTGACGTCGAAATACTCGTCGAGGGCCGGATGATGGATGGGGTCGGTATCGTCGTCGGCTTCCAGGTTCTGTTCCGAGACATAGGCGATGTAGGGCGCCTTTTCCGGGGTTTCCGCGAACAAGTGGTAGAAGGGCTGGTCCTTGCGCGGACGCGCCTCCTCGGGGATGCTTTCGTACCAATCCTCGGTGTTGTCGAATTCCGCATCGACATCGAAGACGACGCCGCGAAAACCATAGATACGGTGACGCACCGGCATGCCGATATGGAACTTGGCTATAGGGCTTGGCATGAATCCGAGTCTACCACCGCCCGGCGGGACCGCAAGCCCAAGGCAGGAAGATCTTGGAAATCCACGCCAAAACGCGCCCGGCGCCGATGGCGGCGGGCGCGCGACGTGACGACGGCGCCCGGTTCCGTATCCAGGGCCTTGGCGGTGTCGGCGGCGTTTTCCATCGGCGCGTCGAGCTCGACCACGTTATCTGCGAGGCCGGCGTCCTTGAGCGCCTTCCTGACCTTTTTGACCGGTTCAGAATTGGCGATGGTCATGGCTGTCTCCTTTTGTCCGCCAGGGGATGGCGGGGCCTGCCCGGGCGCCTACTGGTTGTAGAACGGCACCTCCATGCCTTTCTTGACCGCCGGGCGTTCCCACAATTCCTCGTGCCACCGCTTGACGTTGGGGAATTCGGCCAGATCAACCTGGTGGCGCCGGAAGCGGTCGACCCAGGGAAAGGTGGCGATATCGGCGACGGTGTAATCGTCGCCGGCCAGATAGCGGTTGTCCTGCATCTGCGTGTTCATCACCTTATAGAGCCTTTTGGCTTCTTTATGGTAGCGCTCCTGGGCGTAGGGCACCACTTCGGATGGGTTGAACATGAAATGATGGGCCTGGCCGAACATCGGCCCGACGCCGCCCATCTGCCACATCAGCCACTGCAGCGTCGCCATGCGCTTTTTGAAGTCCTTGGGGTACAGTTCGCTTTCCGTCTTTTCCGCCAGATAGATCAGGATCGCCCCGGTTTCGAACATCGACAACGGCTTGCCGCCGGGACCACCCGGACCATCGGAATCGACGATGCCGGGGATCTTGTTGTTGGGGCTGACGGTCAGGAATTCGGGCGTATGCTGTTCGCCCTTGGCGATGTTGATTTCGTGAACGTTGTAGTCCAGTCCCAGTTCCTCAAGAATGATGGAAACCTTGCGGCCGTTGGGCGTCGCCCAGGTGTAGAGATCGATCATTTTCCCTCCCAAGTATCGGCAATCGGCGGCCAGCATAGACTCTTGGCCGCGAAGCATAAAGCGTGTTCCGGGCAGCGCTTTCGGTTATCATGGCTGGCTCTGAAACCGCCCCCAGGCCCGAGGAGGCCCCGATGAAACGTTGCGCTCCGCTGATGCCCATTTTGGCCCTGGCCTTCGTTATCGCGCTGCCGGCGGCGCCGGGGCCCGGACCTTCGTATGGGTCTGGGGCCGCCTTCGCCCAAGGCGGCCTTCTGCAATGCATGGAGCAATGCATTCGCCACGAGGGCGGCAACACCGCCACCAACAAGGAAACTTGTAAGTCGCGCTGCGCCAACGTGCCGATGAGCGCCCCGGGCCGGGGCGGCCCGCCTGACTGCATGGCCCGGTACAAGGACTGCCGCGGCGCCTGCGCCAAGAACAAATCCTGCCGTAAGGCGTGCAAGAAACGGCTGATGAGCTGTAAATAGGGCGGCGGGCCGCGGTAGCGCCGATATTTTATTTTTACCCTCCCCTTCCTTCACCCCCCGCCGGCCAGTTCCGCCAGCGCCAGTTCCAGGCTTTCGACCAGGCCCGCCATGAAGGCGTAATCGAGGGTTTCCGGCTTATCGCCCGGACCGTGGTAGTTGGGATTGCGGAAATATGCCGTGTCGGTGACCATCAATGCCGCCAAGCCCTTGTCCCAGAACGGCGCATGGTCGCTCAGGCGCGTATCGGCCAAGAGCCAGCCGTTGAACCAGACAAACAATGATTCCACCGGCAGCGCCGGGTTCCGCCTCATGCCGGCGAGCACTTTTTCCCCGAAGGTCCGGGACCGGCGGTTGCCGACGACGGCGATGAAGTCGCCGGTCTTGGGATAGCCCGCCCATTGCAGGAAAACCGGATACTCCTGCCGAGGAGTCGTCAGGCCCACCATTTCTAGGATGATGGCGCCAGCGGCACTGTCTCTCGCTTCGATCATCCGGCGGACGAAGACGCGGCTGCCCTGGTGGCGGGTGGCGTGGGTCGGCGGCTCCTCCAGCGTGAAGGCGACGAATCGCAACGCCACGCCGGGCGGCCGGGCGACGGCACGGCGCGCCAGTTCCAACATCACGGCAACGGCGCTGGCGTTGTCGTCGGCCCCAGGCGTCCCCATAACCGTGTCGTAATGGGCGCCGATAATGTAAGGAACGGCGTCCACCCCGGCGCCGGGAAGATCGGCGATCAGGTTGGCAACCCGCCTGCCCTTGTACTCGTAGGATTGTTCGCTGACGGCGAGGCCCGCCGCCTCAAAGGTCCGGCGCACGTAATCCTCGGCCTTTCTGAGGCCATCGCCGCGAAGTACCGAGCGTTCGCCGATGTCCCCGGCCAGCGCCCGCACGTGACGACCGAGCGCCACCTCGAGGGTATCGGTGTTGTCGCCGATCACCGGGGCGAGTCCGAAAACGAAGGCGGCGAACAGGGCGAGTGCCAGCAGCACGGCATGGAAGGCCCCTCTTTTCACCTCACGTAACTGGCGCCGTTGACGTCCACCGTCGTGCCTGTGGCGTGGGGCGCCAGGCCGGAAGCCAGAAAACAGACCACGTTGGCGACGTCCTCAGGCGGCGCCAGTTGGCCCATGGGAATCTCGGCGATGACCCGGGCGCGCGCCCCGGGATCGGTCAACACGGCGTCGGCCATGTCGGTGTCGACGTAGCCGGGCGCTACCGCATAGGCGAGCACGCCGTCGGCGGCCCAGGCGCGGGCGATGGTGCGGGTCAGCGCCACGACGCCGCCCTTTGACGCCGCATAGGCCATGTAGTCCGGCCCGTCGCCGCGAAAGGCGGCGCGGCTGGCGATGTTGACGATAATGCCGCCGCCCTGGTCCTTGAAGGCGCCGATCGCCGCCCGGCACAGGTCGCCGACGGCGGTCAGGTTGATCCTCAGCGTCCGTTCCCAGGTGTCGGCCCAGGCGCCGTCATCGCCGTCCACCGCCGCCGCCTCAAAGACGCCGGCGTTGTTGACCAGCACGTCGATGCGTTGGCGCCATTGCAGTGCCTGGTCCCACAGCGCCCGCCCCGCCCCGGGCTCGGCCAGGTCGGCGCGAACGAGGTGGCATCTGCCCTCGCCCAACCCGGCCGTCACGGCCTCGGCAGCCTTTCGGTTTTCGGCGTAATGCACGATAACGCCGGCGCCGGCGCCGCCGAGGACCGAGGCACAGGCGGCGCCGATGCCCCGGGAGGCCCCGGTAACGAGGACGGTTTTGCCCGACAGGTCGATCATGGCGGCGGTTTCCCCCGTTTACTGCAGCGGGAAAATCACTTTACGGGATCGGGGGCGGCGCTTCCAGCGGCGGCCCAAACCCCGCGCCGTACCACCCCACCGGCATACCACGGGCCTGAAAAAAACCAACAAATTCTTTGACTTCTGACCGCCGTCACAGGTAGCAAGGGAAAGGCTGGGTTGCCCTTGGATTTATAAGGGATTAAACAGCCGCCGGTTTTCGCAGGGTGGGGATTGATGAAGATAAAATTGATAGAGCAATTGAACGTCCTGATCGTCGAGGGCGACCGGCACATGCGGATGCTGATCCGCGAAATGCTGTTTGCTCTCGGCGTCAAAGACGTCGCGGTAGCCTCCGACGGCAAGGCGGCGGTCGAGGAGATGCAGGTCTTCCGTTCCGACCTGGTGCTGGTGGATTTGAAAATGGAGCCCATCGGCGGGCTCGAATTCGTGCGCCGGCTCCGCGCCGACACCAAGAACCCCTACCGTTTCGTTCCCGTCATCATGATCACCGCATACGCCGACCTTGACACCGTGGCCATGGCCCGCGACGTCGGCATCACCGAATTCATGGCCAAGCCCATCTCGGCTACGATACTGCAACAGCGCATTGAACGGGTGCTGAAGGATTCCCGACGGTTCGTCGAAGCCCCTGAATTCACCGGCCCCGACCGCCGCCGCAGCAAGAAGACCGCCTTAGAAGGAAAAGAACGGCGCGAAACACCGCCGAAATTCGTCGACCCGCCGGAGGACCTTCCTGCCGCCCCCAAATCGCCTGAAACTAAACTTTAAAACCATTTGATCAACCGTGCCTGGCCACCGGTCAGCCGTCCGATTTCGGCTCGGCGCCGGGTAAATGTTTCGCCGCTTCCCTGACCGTTTCCTCCATCGTCCTCGACTTGTCCATGGTCTCGGGGGTTTCGGCGGCGAACGGCGTTTGCGCCAGCAACCGGAAAACCGCTGCCGCCCCTTCGTGGAAACCGGGCGTCACGCCGGCGTCGGCGAAGGTCTTGGCGATTTCCTCCATCTCGCCGATCCAGCGCCTCGAATCGGCGGGCAGCCGGGGAACGCGGGCCTCCATTTGCGCCAGCGCCTGGCCCTGGCTGTGCTCGAATTCGGCCCGGAGCACCGCCGTCAGCCCCTGCGCCTCGGCCGCCAGAAGCACCGCCGTATGCAGCGTCCAGGTCCCCTTGGTCAGGCCGGCGTAGCACATCTTCAAGGCCGACGCCCGGCCAGGGTCAGAGCCCAAGCCAACGACTTGGAACCCCTTGCCATCCAGGGACTCCCCAAGGGATTCCATCGGCCCGGTGTCGGCGCCGGAAACGTAGAACCGGGGGCCGGATCCACTGCCCGGCTTGGTGCCGATGATCCCGGCGTCGATGAAAGGCGCGCCGGCGGCCTCGATCACCTGGGCAATGTCCCGGGCCGTCGCCGGGGAGATGGCGTTGCAGTCCACATAGACGGGCCGGGCGCCGCTTCGTTCCATCGCCGCCGCCATGTCCCCGGCCAGCCCCAACGCCGCCGCCGGCGGCAGGATGGAAAGCACCAGCGAGGCTTCGGCGGCCACGGCGTCGAGGCTGTCGAGGTCGCTGAGGCCCCCGGTTTCGGCCAAGGCCCGGGTGCGCTCGCTGCGCCCGGCAAGGCAGGTCACGACGTCGTATCCGGCGTCGGCCAGCACCCGGCCGACGGCGTGGCCCATGTCGCCGGGCATGAGGACGGCAATGATGACGGTGGTCATGTCGGTCGGCTTTCACAAAGGCGGCGACGGTCGCCGATCGAGAGGCCCCCGTCAAGGGAGCGGGAATTTTCAAGATTCATACGGTTCATACAAAGTTACACCCCGTTCACATCCCCTTCATACGACTTTCACGCCGAGGGTTTAAAAATGGCCAGACTAAACATGACGTTGATGAGGAGGCGGCCCGATGGCCAACAAAACCATCAGGATCGTCGAGGACGACGTACTTCACATGAAGTTGTTTAACGACGTGCTTGAATCCCGGGGCTATCAGACCCTTCGGACCACCGACGCCGACAGGACCGTTCCCTTGGCCCGCCAGCACCACTCCGACCTGATCTTTATGGATATCCAGTTTCCCTTCATTTCGGGACTGGAATTGCTGAAGCGCCTGAAGGACGAAAATGACCTGGAGGATATTCCCGTCATCGCCGTCACCGTCCTCGCCGACGATTGGGATGAGGACGAATACCTTTCCTATGGGTTCGACGCCTACCTGGCCAAGTCTATCGCCATTTCGATTTTCCTCAACACCGTCGCCGGTTTTTTCGATCCGAGTCCCCTTGAAGTCCACCAGTGCGCCTGATCCCGGCTTGCAATCCCGAGCCCTCCCCGACCCCGCCTAGAATTGGCGCTTCATGCGGGCGTCCAGCGACTTCGGCCCGCCTCCCCGGACCGCGATCGCCAACGCCACAAGCCCCCAAAACAGCGGATATTCAAAACCGCCCCTGATCCACAGGAAACCGTTGGCGGCGTGAACGTAATAGGCGGACACCGCCATGAAGCCGACCACCAGCACCGCGATCGGCCGAGTGAACAGCCCCAGCGCCAGCAGCACGCCGCCGACGAGCTCCAATAGCGCGATGTAGACCGCCAGCGGATAGGCCGGCTCGAGGCCGATCTGGGCCATGAACCTGGCCGTTCCCTCCAGGCCGCCGCCGATCAGTTTCATCCAGCCGTGGGGCACCAGCATCAGCCCCACCGTCACCCTTACCAAAGGCCAGGTATAAGGCGTCAGCTTTTCGTAAACGCCGCCCAGGGCCGGGAAGTAGAGTTCCGGCCCGCCGGTTTCGCTTTCCGTCATGTTTCCTGTCTCCTTGTTTGCCGGCCTCACATCGGCTGGCTTGACAGCCTGTCCTTTATTAGCCCGAAAAAATTGTCGCCACCGCCGTCGCTTTGATAATGCCAGCCCAAGTGCCGGCCGCATCCCCGGCACAGGGCGAAGCACCAAAGATAGCCCGCAAACCAGGTATGGTCGCCGGTCGGATCGCCCTCGGCCGATGCCCCGGGGGCGTCGGAGAAGCAGACCAAAATGAAGGTATGGCCGGCCGGGTTGGTGAATACCCGTTCCGCCCCGCCCATCAGGATTTTCCACCGCCCCCGCGTCACCAGATGCCCGCAGCCGGCGCAATAAAGCGCATCGTCGGTCTTTTCTTCCGCGTCGGCCGGGGTCTCGGTCTCGGGCGTGATCTGGAGCATCGGCCCGTCCTCGCCTCTTGTAGGTCCCTGTCCGGGCTTATGCCCATCCTCGCCTCTTGAAGGGTCGGCTTATTGTCGGATTGGGGCGGGGGTCAAGGCAAGGGGGTGGCGGGAACGGTCCTCACCCCGACAGCTTTTTCCGCAACAGCTCGTTGACCATCTTCGGGTTGGCCTTTCCGCCGGTCGCCTGCATTACCTGGCCGACGAACCAGCCGATGGTCTTTTCCTTGCCGTCCCGGACGTCCCGCGCCTGGTCCGGGTTCTCCGCGATGACCCGATCGACGGCGGCCTCGATCTCGGCCCCGTCGGTGATCTGCTCTAGGCCCTTTTCCTCGACGATGTCGGCGGCATCCTTGCCGGTGGCCATCATTTCCTCGAACACGTCCTTGGCCATGCGGCCCGAGATGGTGCCGTCCTCGACAAGGTCGAGAAGCTCGCCCAGGGATTCCGGCGCAACTGGGCTCTCGGTGATCTGAAGGCCAGCCTTGTTCAAGGCCCCGAAAAGGTTGCCGGTGACCCAGTTGACCGCCAGCTTGGGATCGCGTCCGTTGGCGACTTCCTCGAAATAGTCGGCGGTATCGATGTCGGCCACCAGAACGCCTGAGTCATAGGCGGAAAGCCCGAAATCGGCCACAAAGCGTTCTTTAATTTCGTCCGGCAGTTCCGGCAGGCCGCGGGCGACGTGGTCGATCAGGTCCTGGCTCAGCACCAACGGCAGCAGGTCCGGGTCGGGGAAATAGCGGTAATCGTGGGCGAATTCCTTGGCCCGCATGGGCCGGGTTTCGCCCTTGGTGGAATCGAACTGGCGCGTTTCCTGGACCACTTCGCCGCCGGATTCGTACGCCTCCACCTGACGTTCGACCTCGTACTCGATAGCCTGCATGACGAAACGCACTGAGTTGACGTTCTTGATCTCGGTGCGGGTGCGCAGGTCCTCGCCCGGGTGGCGGACGGAAACGTTGACGTCGGCGCGCATGGAGCCTTCATCCATGTTGCCGTCACACGTCCTCAGGTAGCGCAGGATCGTGTGTATCTTGCGCAGGTAAATCCCGGCTTCCTCGGGCGTCCGCAGGTCGGGCTTGGAAACGATCTCCATCAACGCGATGCCGGAACGGTTGAGGTCGATGAATGAACGCTTCGGGTCCTGGTCGTGCAGGGATTTGCCGGCGTCCTGTTCCATGTGCAGGCGCTCGATGCCGATTTTCCGGGTTTTGCCGTCGGGCATGTCCAGGATCACCGTGCCTTCGCCGACGATGGGCTCGGCATACTGGGAGATTTGGTAGCCCTGCGGCAAGTCGGCGTAGAAGTAGTTCTTGCGCTCGAAAACCGAATGCAGGTTGATCTTCGCCTTCAGCCCGAGGCCGGTCTTGATCGCCTGTGCAACGCAATGCTCGTTGATAACCGGCAACATCCCCGGCATCGCCGCGTCGACCAGCGACACCTGGGTGTTGGGCCCGGCGCCGAAAGCCGTGGCGGCGCCGGAAAAAAGCTTGGCCGAGGAAACGATCTGGGCGTGGATCTCGAGCCCGATCACCACCTCCCAATCACCGCTTTCGCCTGAAATCAGGTAGCTCATGACGCGCCTCCCTTCGGCGAAGGCGGCCTGGCATCAAACCCGGCCGCCTCTTCGAGGGCTGAGGCCGAGCGGAACAGCGTTACCTCGTCGAACGGCTTGGCGATCAGGTGCAGGCCCAGCGGCAGGCCGTCCCCGTCGAGCCCCGCCGGTACCGAAATCGCCGGCAGCCCGGCCATGGAGGCGGGCACGGTGAAGACGTCGTTCAGGTACATGGCCACCGGGTCGTCCATCTTGTCGCCGATGGCGAAGGCGGCCGAAGGCGCCGTCGGCGTCAATAGCACGTCAACCTGTTCGAAGGCTTCGCGGAAGTCCCGGGCGATCAGGGTGCGGACCTTTTGCGCCTGGCGGTAATAGGCGTCGTAGTAACCGGCCGACAGAACGTAGGTACCGATCAGCACCCGGCGGCGGACCTCGTCGCCGAAGCCTAGCGCCCTAGTCGCCATGTACATGTCGTCGAGCGTTTCGCCCTCGACGCGAAGCCCATAGCGCACCCCGTCGTAGCGGGCCAGGTTGGAAGACGCCTCGGCCGGGGCGACGATGTAATAGGCCGGCAGGGCGTATTTGGTGTGCGGCAGGGAAACGTCGATGCATTCCGCGCCTTGCCCCTTCAGCCAGTCCATGCCCTGTTGCCACAGCGCCTCGATCTCGGCCGGCATGCCGTCCAACGTGTATTCCTCCGGAATCCCCACCTTCATTCCCTTGACACCTTCCTTAAGCCCGGCGGAGAAATCGGCAACGTCGATCGGCGCCGAGGTCGAGTCCTTGGCATCGTGGCCGGCCATGGCGCCCAACATGATGGCGGCGTCCTCGACGGTGCGGGTCAGCGGCCCGGCCTGATCCAAGGACGAGGCGAAGGCGACGATGCCCCAGCGCGAACAGCGGCCGTAGGTGGGCTTCATGCCGACGATGCCGGTAAACGACGCCGGTTGGCGGATCGAGCCGCCGGTATCGGTGCCGATGGCGCCGGGGCACAGGCCGCCCGCCACCGCCGCCGCCGAACCGCCACTGGAACCGCCCGGCACCATGTCCTTGCCGCCGGGGCCCTTCCACGGGTTCTTCACCGGCCCGTAATAAGACGTGACGTTGGCGGACCCCATGGCAAATTCGTCCAAATTGGTCTTGCCCAGCATCACCGCGCCGGAATCCTTGAGGTTGGCGCTGACGGTGGATTCATAGGCAGGCGTGAAGCCATCGAGGATGTGCGAGCCGGCGGTGGTCAGCACGCCCTCGGTGCAGAACAGATCCTTAACGGCGATGGGGATGCCGTCCATGGAGCCGGCCGCCTTGCCGTCGGCGCGCCGGGCGTCCGACGCCTTGGCCCGATCCACGGCGATGTCCGGCGTCTCGGTGATAAACGCGTTGAGATCGCGCCCTCCTTCGAGCGCCTCGATACAGGCCCGGGTCAACTCTTCGGCCGTGAAGTCGCTGGCTTCCAGGCCCTGGCCGGCCTCGGCGAGGGAAAGTTCGGTGAGCGCGGTCATTCGACCACCTTCGGCACCGTGAAGAATCCGCCGTCCCCGCCGCCGGGGCCGGGTTCCGGATCGGTGGCGTTGGCCAGGATGTCGGTGGCGCGGTCGCCGTCGGTAATTTCGTCGTCGCGCCGCGGCCAGTCCATGTCGGCGACCGACGTCATCGGCTCGACGCCCTTGGTATCGACCTCGTTCAACTGCTCGACCCAGCCGATGATGTTGGAAAGCTCGCCCGACAGGCCGTCCAGCGCCTCGGCGGGCACCCGGATGCGGGCAAGGAAGGCGATTTTCCTGACGGTATCTTTGTCCAAGGACATCCGCGACTCCGGATTTACGGATGAAGGCGAAAAAACAGAGGCCGGAGGGAGAAAAAGGGTTTCAAGCCCCGGCCTGGGCGCCGACGTTAGCCCGCCGATCCTTTGGATTCAAGGCGTCCAGCTTCGGGTTTCGTCCAGACTTTGACGGGGATTACGGGAAAGATCGGGGCCGCCCAACCGGAGTCTGGTTTCCGGCCGGCGGCCCCTTCAGGAGGAAGTGGGTTTCTTGTGGCTTAGAACGACGCGGTAAGGAAAACCTAGCCGCGCGCATCGCAGTTCTCGGAACCGCAGTCGGCGGTCGAAATGTCGGTGTCGGTATAAAAGGCGCTGATCGAAATATTGGGTGTTAACGCCAACGAAGCGCCGATACGCCAGTCCCAGTAATCGGGGGTGCCGAAGGCGGCGTTGTCTTCGATCAACTGCCGGCCGACGCTGGCATCCAGGATTAGACCGACGCCGGGGGTGGAAACGGCATAGCTTAAGGACCCGCTGAAGTAATGGGCGGCGCCGCTGTCGCCGAAGTTATCCGGCGAAGCGTTATAGCCGAAGCCGACCGAAAATATGTCGTTGATTTGGTAGCCGAGCGCCAGATTGCCCTCGATAAAGTCATAGTTCAGCGAACCGGAAGCGCCGGGATATGAGTAGTAAATAAATCCGATGCTGGCGTCGACGCCGCCGAAACTTTTTGACAAGCCGCCATACCAGTCAATCTCAACCAAGCCTCGTCGCCGTCGCTGAAATCGACATTCGATCCCCAAACGCCGAGATAAAGGCCGACGCCCTAGGCGCCGGTATCGAGGCTGTAATCGATTCCTCCCTGTGCGGCGGGTTCGTCGCCGGTTTGTGAAATGCCCCGGAAGGTGTAATCGGAGAACACCTCGACATTGGCGGAGAAGTCACCTGGAATAAGCGCTTTGCTATCCTCGGCCGCCAAAGCCGGTGTCGCGGCAATAATGACAGCCGCAAAGCCGGCCCAGGCCATACTCGAAATTTTCATTATCTTGCCCTTTTTTAAGTCCGTTTTTGGTTCGATCATGATCGTCCCCGAAGGCGGGGATTGATCCTTATTCAGCAATTTATGGGCCAGTCAGCGGGCAAAGCGGATTTTTTTAATAACCCTATGTAAATAAATAATTTTTCAACAAAACAGGCAATGGACAGGGCGGCCATAAAGGCAGGAATGACGCTATATTACCTAGTTTTTGTGCTAAAATTTAATGGTGACTAAAAAATAATCACAATTCCTTGCAAGCCAAGGCGTTCAGCGGCTTGGAGTGGAATCGTGGTTCGGGGAGATTGTGGACCCTTTTAAGCCCGCTTTTTAGGCGGGATGGCCTGCCCTCAGGGGAAGTTCTTGATCAGGTCCTTCCAGGCGGATTTGTTCCATGTCGCGAGGGTGATTATGACCGCGGCCCTCAATGCCTGGGGCACGGTCTTGGCGGAGATTTCCTTGGTCGCCGGAGTTTGTCCGAATTTCTCGATCGAGACGCTGTCGAAGGCGACGCGGTTCTTGTCCTTATCGTAAAGGAGGGTGGTGGAAAAAATGTCATCATAGCCGCCTTCGATGTCCAAAAGGTCGATGCTGATCTGAAAAATCCGCTTGGTCCCCAATTGATAGGGCGCCTCGGTGATGAACATCGGGGTGCGGAACTTGACCTTGCGTTTGCCGTCCAGGCAGTCCCAAAAGACGTCGTAATCGGCGATCTCGAAGACCTGTCCCTCGACCTGGCTTTTGCCCTCGAACCGGATGCGGTATTGGCACGAAGCCCCACCTTTCACCAATGTCTTGCCTTCAAGGTCCTTTTTCAGCGTGCCGTCGATCAACGGCAGAAGGATCCGGTCGTACACGAAGCCCAGGTCCTTGCCGCCTTCGCGCACCGCCACCCAGGCGCCGGCGGCCCGGGCCACCACGTCAATGCGCTTGCCGGCCTTGAAACTGCCAACTTTCTTGGATTTCGTCTTCGGCCGGGCGCGGATGTTGACGTCCTTCAGCACCAGGTATTGGCCGTGGAGCGGCTTCACCTTGACGCCCATAAAGATCATCGGCTTCGGCGGCGTTTTTTTCTCCGCCGCCAAGGCGGGGCCGACGGCGAGCGCGATCAGTAAAACCGCCGCCGCAAGCGGACGGAAGGTCCCACCGCCGTTTGGATTCCTTGGCAAGGCCAATTGCCAGAAGCCGCCCTTTGCCTCAACCATTGAGAGCCCCCCGAGCCCAGGAATAAGGTATAACAGAGGCTTAGGGTATGATAGCCAACGTCGGGCCATGCCTCCACTGTCTTTTTCCGGGGGCTTTTTTTTGACCCTTTCAAGGAGCGCTTTGTGGCGATAACGGCCATTGATCGGATCAGGGATACACTCAAACCGGGCCACCGCCTGTTGGGACTGGATATCGGCTCCAAGACCATCGGTCTGGCGCTATCGGACGTCACGTTGATGGTGGCGAGCCCGGCGGAAACCATCAAACGCGGCAAGTTCACCAAGGACGCCGAGCGCCTGTCCGTCCTCATCGCCGAGGAAAACGTCGGCGGCTTGGTCTTGGGGTTGCCGGTGCAGATGGACGGCACCGAAGGCCGGCGCTGCCAATCGGTGCGCCAATTCGCCAACAACCTTCTCGAACACATCGATTTGCCCATCGTCTTTTGGGACGAGCGGCTGTCCACGAAAGCCGTCGAGCGGGTGCTGATCGACGAGGCCGACATGACCCGCAAGCGCCGCGCCGAGTTGATCGACAAGATGGCCGCCGCCTACATCCTGCAAGGGGCGCTGGACGCGATGCCGTGACCGGCGTCCTGTCCGCCCTGGCCCCGGTTTTTGGGCTAATCGCCGTCGGCTACCTGCTCAAGTCCCGCCGCATCTTCACCGACGATTTCTGGGACCCGGCCGAGCGGTTGACCTTCTACTTCCTGTTCCCGGCGCTTCTGATAACGTCCATCGGCGGCGCCGAGGCGGTCGGCCCGGACCTGCTGCCGATGGCCACCGCCCTGGTGGTGGCGACGGGGCTGATGGCCGGCACGATGATCGCCCTCAGGCCCCAGCTGGCCAAGGCGGGCCTTGCCGGGCCGTCGTTCGTGTCGGTGTTCCA
>Ga0208113_1000873_pt1 | contig 14795 bp, 16 predicted proteins | sample Knorr_S7_td_NADW_FD_185598 | JGI IMG/M metagenome (GOLD analysis project Ga0208113, IMG submission 185598) | Marine microbial communities from Southern Atlantic Ocean transect - Knorr_S7_td_NADW_ad_2505m_LV_A (SPAdes) (version 2) | ecosystem: Environmental > Aquatic > Marine > Oceanic | place...
TGGTGGGTTGGCACCACGGCCTGCCTTCGCCGAAGCGAAGCTCCGGCTTCGCTCAGGCAGGCGCACTGCGCTCCTAGCCGGAAACCTCGCAACACCGTCGTAGGGGCGCAATTTAGATGAAACAGACCACTAATCAAGGCTGCTTGTCGCGATCAGGGTCCAGTTCGGATTGCGGGACTTGGTGTCCCGGGCGAAGGTCCAAAAATCGGTTACATCGATAACCGCATTGGGGTTGCCGTCAACCACGTCGCCGTTTTCGTCGCGGGTGGCGTTGATCTGTTCGCTGACGAATTTAATGGTGATGTTGACCGTCCGGCTTTCGAGGTAGGCTTCGACGATCTCTGCCGACTTGATCCCTACCAGCGTGTCCTCAAGGGTTTCGCCGGCCTGTTCGCGGTCCCGGATGGCCTGCGAGAAATCGGCGAAGACTTCCGCACTCAACAAAGGCTTCAACGTTCCAGTGTCGCCCGATGCATAAGCGCCCAGAATAAGTTCGAAGGCGATTTTCGAGCCGGAAATAAAATCTTCCGAATCGAAGTCCGGGTTGGCCCGTTGAATCTCCATCAGGCCCCGAACAATCGGGTCGTCGCTTTCACCAGCATCCAAGGCGCTTTCCTTCAGGGGGCTTTCATCGGCATGGGGGTCGGTCCGGTCGGGCATGTCGATGACGTTGTTGTCCTGTTGTTCGCTTGCCTGTTTTTTAAAGGAATTTTGAATTTTACCTTGGTGGCCATCACGGCGACCGAGAACACCGCGAAGCCGCAACACCAGAAAGGCCGCGATCATGGCGAAGAAAATAATGTCGATGAACTGAAAGCCTTCGCTCATAACGGTCAAAACTCTCTCAACCAGGGCATCCGCCGGGTGGACCACTGAGCATCCCTGGGTTAAACACACTGATCAACATTTAAACACGTTAACGGCTTACGCCGTCCAGGTCTACAAACCCGTCCGGCGAACTGGATTGCGTTTTCGTTGTTCTGGGTAGATAGGCCGGAAACGAGAAAAGAATCAAGCATGGGTGGATTTATTTTTGCCGCTTTTGTCGGGGTGCCGATTCTTGAAATCGCCCTGTTTATCGAAATCGGCAGCGCCATCGGCTTTTGGAAGACTATCGGAGTCGTCGTCCTGACGGCCCTGATCGGCACGGCGCTGCTGCAACAACAAGGCTTGGCCACGCTCAGGAAAGCCCAAGCCAGCCTCAATGAGAACCGCTTTCCCATGGATGAGATCTTCGACGGCCTGTGCCTGATCTTCGCCGGTGCCCTTTTGCTGACCCCGGGGTTCTTTACCGACGCGGTAGGGCTGTTGATGTTCGTGCAGCCTTTTCGTGCAGCACTGCGTCAAGCCCTGGGACGCTTTTTAGCCACCCGGGGCCACGTTGAGGTTTATGGCGCGGGGTTTTCGGCCGACCCGGACGCTGGCCCGGGCGCCGGACCGGGCGTCGATAGGGTAATAAATGGCGATTTCAAGGACATCACCCCGGATACGGACGGTTCCGAAAAGCCCGCGCCGACCCGAAAGCTTCCCGAGGACTAGCCGAGGAATAGTCCGGCCCCCCAGGGCCCTAAGGGAGCCCTAAGGGGCCCGAAACGGTTGTTCCCGGCCCCGATCCATGATAGCCACAGGGCCACTTTTGGATGGGAGAAAGAACAAATGGCCACGAAACCCGAAAAAGATAAGACGCCCGCCGCCGAAGAAAAAAACCCGGCGGCCGAGGCCGGTTCGGGCAAAGAAAAAAAACCGGCGGCCAAGATCGGCGGCACCGAGGAGGCGCAGGCCATTACCATTAACGCCCAGTTTATCAAGGACCTGTCTTTCGAGGCCCCGGCGGCGCCCGGCATTTTCAGCCTCATGCAGGAGTCGCCGCCCGATATTAACGTCAACATCAACGTCAACGCCAATCCTCTTCAGGACAAGGTTTTCGAGGTTATTATCGAGTTTCAGGCCGAATGCAAGGTCAAGGAGCAGGTCGCGTTTATCTTTGAGCTTAAATACGCCGGGGTCTTTACCCTTAACGTTCCGGACGAGCACCTGCAGCCGATTCTTTTGATCGAATGTCCACGGCTGTTGTTCCCGTTTGCCCGTAATATCCTGGCTGATGTTTCTCGCGACGGTGGATTTCCGCCCTTGATGCTGGGACCGGTGGATTTCGCCGCCATGTTCCAGACCCAGCTTCAGGAACTGCAAAAGACTCAGACCGGCGACGGCGCCACGACGGCACCTCTGTCCGGCTAAGACGAATGGCCCTTAAAAAGGGTCCTAGTCCTTACTTTTCCAAATCGGCGATTCCAGCTTTTCGATGAATTGCGCGTGTGCCAATTGCTCGGCGTCGGTGGGTGCATGGGGCCGGGGCGAGCGACGGTTTTTTTCTGCCGCCTCGACGATCTTTCGTTCTTCGGCCGACAGGCCTAAGTTCTGCTGGCGGCCGCCGATCAGTTCCAGATAAACCTCGGCCAGAAGCCGGGCGTCCTTGAGGGCGCCGTGCAGCGAGCGGTCCGAATTGTCGATCTTAAAGCGCCGGCAAAGGGCGTCCAGGTTGGCCTGGGCCCCGGGGAACTTGCGCCGTGCCAGGGATACCGTATCGATGGCCAGGTCGGGTGCGATCGGCGGCTGGCTGATTTTTTCCCGTTCGGCATTGATAAAGCCGAGGTCGAATTCCGCATTGTGGATGACCAGGGTCGAATCGCCGATGAAGGCTTCGAATTCTTCGGCGATATCGGCGAACACGGGCTGTGAGGACAAAAATTCCTCGGTCAGTCCGTGGATGACGGAAGCCTGTTCGGGAATGTCCCGTTCGGGGTTGAGGTATTTATGAAAGTGTTTGCCGGTGGCCATGTGGTTGATGAGTTCAACACAGCCGATTTCCACAATTCGATGACCGGAGCGCGGGTCAAGGCCTGTGGTTTCCGTATCGAGCACCACTTCACGCAATGATTTTTCCCCTCACGTCAGGCCTTAGGGGCCATTTCGTTCCCCGCCAACAAGAAGTAATTCTGACAAGGTTGAGAATCTGACGCAAGCTGAAGTCGCGTCCCAGGCCGGTTAAAACGACGAAGTCTGCCCGGCGGCGCTTTTCCGCGTCGGGTATCTGGCGGCCTAAGATGGTGTCAAACCTTTCCCGGGTCATGCCCTGCCTTTTAAGAACCCGCTGTTGTTGAATGAAATTCGGCGCCGATACGGTAACCACGGCATCACATCGGACCTCGCCGCCGGTTTCAAACAACAACGGAATGTCGAGGACGACCAGGGACCTTCCCTGGCGGGCGGTGCGGCCCAGGAACGTCTGTTCCCGGCGGCGAACCATCGGATGGAGGATTTCCTCGATCCGGGCCAGGGCCTGCGCGTCGGCGAAAACCTTTTTGGCAATCAGTTCTCGGTCGAGGGTGCCTTTATTGACCGTGTCCGAAAATAAGTCCTTGATCCGGGGTGCCGCCTCGCCGTTTTTGGCCAACAATTCATGGACGGCTTTATCGGCATCGTGGACAGGAATGCCCAGGCGCCGGAAGTTGTCGGCGGCGGTGGATTTTCCCATTCCAATGGAGCCCGTCAGCCCAAGGATCATCATCTCTCCTGGCCCTCCAGGACATGCGCCCTGAGCGCGTCGGTGACGACGGGCTCGGCCCCGAACCATTGATCGAACCCGGGCCGGGCCTGGTGCAACAGCATCCCCAAGCCATCAACGGTGAGATTGCCGCGCCCGGCCGCGTCTTTCAACAGCGGTGTTGTCAACGGGGCGTAGACAATATCGGTGACCACGGCCTTCGCGGGCAGCGGAGAAAGGTCGATCTCCAGGGGTTCCTCGTCGGTCATCCCCAGGGTCGTGGTGTTGACTAAAAGGCCCGCCCCTTCAAGCGCCTTCGTGCGGTCGGCCCAGGGAACAACAATGATGGCGCCGCCGATATCGTCTTTCAGGGATTCGGCGCGCGATAGGGTGCGGTTAACCAGTCGCAACTCCTTTAGGCCGGCATCCAACAGCGCCGCGATGATTGCCCGTGCGGCGCCGCCGGCGCCGAGAACCACGGCGGACTTGTTGTCGGCTGTCCATTCAGGAGCGCCGGACTTCAGGTTTTCGATAAAACCGTAGCCATCGGTGTTGCTGCCGGCGAGGCTCCCGTCCGCTCCGACGACGATGGTATTCACCGCGCCGATGCGGCTCGCCACCGAATCCATGGTGTCGACGATGGTGGCGGCGGCTTCTTTGTGAGGCAGGGTGAGGTTGACCCCGGCGAAGCCCCGTTCAGGCAATGAGCGGAGAGAATTCTCAAGGCCGTCGGGGGCGACGGCAAGGGCACTATAGGTACCGTCGATTCCCAGCTCCTTCAGCCAGAATCCATGCAGCCGGGATGACAAGGAATGACTGACGGGCCATCCGATGACGCCGGCTTGTATGGTTTTTCCGTTTTCCATCATGGTTTTTTAAAGCCCCGCTCCGGGAACGCTGTCGTTGTTATTTTAAAGATGGGGCACCCCGCCGTCGCCCCTATCGCTCTATTCTCCGAGTACACCCGCTTACCGTAAAACCCAAGCTGCGGCAGCAGGGGCAAACCCAAAACGGTGAAATAATCGCCTTCGATGCGGGTAAAAAGCTGTGCCATCGTCTGTTCCAATCGGTAGGCACCGACTCTTTCCAGAATTCCGGGGCCGGCGTCATCGATGTAACGTTCCAGAAACGCATCGCTGAATTCGCGCATGGTCAGGCTCGCCGTTTCAAGATGTCGCCAGATGCATTCTTCCCCCTGGTGTACCGCCACGACGCTGATCAGCCGATGCGTGCCGCCGCGAAGGGTCCTTAGGGTTTCCGCCGCATCGTCCTGGTCTTGCGGTTTTTCGAACCGCCTGCCTTCGTATTCAAGGATCTGATCGGCGCCGATGATCCGCGCTTGCGCGAGGCGTTTTTGGACCTCGTCGGCCTGGGCCCGGGACGCGGTCGTGGTTTCCACGTCGGCGCCCTGTTTCGCCATTCGGTCCTTCAGCTCTCTCTCGTCGATCTCGGCAGGATCACAGACGTGAGGAACACCGGCGCTTTCCAGGATTTGGCTCCGTTCCATGCTGGCTGACGCCAGAATGATCTCCCTGGCCGGGTTCAGGATTCCTGCTCCCGGCGGCGGTTGTACAACTGTATGATGGTTGCCGCGGTTTCCTCGATGGATTTGCGGCTGACGTTGATCACCGGCCAATCGTGCTTGGTGAATAGGCGCCGCGCGTCGTTGATTTCCTTGGACACTTTGTCCAGGTCGACGTAATCCGTTTCCTCATCCTGATCGAGTATGCGCAGGCGCTGTCGACGAATCTCAACCAGCCGTTTCGGATCTTTGGTGAGCCCAATAATCAAGGGACTGTTGGCCGTAAACAGTTCCTCAGGAAGTTTAGAACCCGGTACAATCGGAATATTGGCAGTCTTGATGCCGCGGTTGGCAAGATAAATGCTTGTCGGGGTCTTCGATGTCCTCGACACGCCTAGTAATACTACATCTGCCTGATCCAAATCCCAGGCTGATTGGCCGTCATCATGACTAAGGACAAAATGCATGGCTTCAATGCGGCTGAAATATTCCGCGTCCATGACATGCTGCCGGCCCGGCTGGGCATGGATTTCGGCGTCCAGGTGGACGCCCAGTTCGGCGACCACCGGATCGAGCACCGCTATACAGGGAACCTGGAGCTTTCGGCATCCGTCCTCGAGGCGGTTGCGCAGGTCTTCGTTGACGATGGTATAAAGTACAAACCCTGGATTTTCGCCGATGCCGGTAATAATTTCCTGTACCTGGTTTTCCGTTCTGACCATGGACCAGAGATGCTCATTCGCCTCGATTGAATCGAATTGCACCAGGCTAGCGCGTGCGACCATTCCGACGGTTTCCCCTGTCGAGTCTGAAACCAGATGAAGATGAAAAGATTTCAAGGGGGTTTCGTTCATTTGCCTTCTGTGAGCCACTTGGGCTGTGAGCCGTTTGGGGATAAGAACGGTTATATAGGTAGGGGATCTATTTATCCGGTTTTGTCAGGTGTCCATACACCAGGGAATTCATGGGTGCAAAACATTATCAACCTGGTTGAAAATTATAGTTTTCCAAGCTTCCTTTTCAATTTTATCCCAGTAAATCACGCTATAAAAATTTTTGCTACAGGCCCTCCTTTTACCCAAAAAGGACTTCTTTTAAACAGCAATTACACAGCATTGACCGGGTTAATCCCTAAGTTTTTCCTTATCCGGGATAAAATTCCACGTTGTCTATAATCCTCTAGATTCACCGCACAACAACTACTTCTACCTTTCTTTATAAATAAATATATATTGTATAAATAAAGAAAACTTTCCAAACCTCTCATCAGATCAAGCCATGACTTCAAATCAGAAACTCATGTTACGGGCCCTGAATGGCGAAGTCTTGGAAAGGCCACCGTTCTGGTTAATGCGCCAAGCAGGCCGGTATCTGCCTGAATATAGGAAGTTGCGGAAGCAGGCGAAAAATTTTCTCGATTTCTGTTACAACCCTGATTTGGCGATAGAAGCTACTTTACAACCGCTTCGCCGCTACAACATGGATGCGGCGGTCCTGTTTTCCGACATTCTGGTTTTGCCCGATGCCCTGGGTCAAAAAGTCGAATTCCGCGAGGGCAAAGGCCCGGTGCTCGAACCCATCCGCTCAGTCGCCGAGATGAGAAATCTTTTGGTGGACCGAGTCGAAGACCATCTAACACCTGTTTTCGAAACCATCGCAAGATTGGCCAAGAAAATTCCCGAAGAAACCGCCCTGATTGGTTTCGCCGGCGCGCCGTGGACTGTCGCCGTTTACATGGTCGAAGGGCGGGGCGGGACGGATTGCAGCCGGATACGGAAATGGGCCGATGATGCGCCCGATGAATTCCGGGAATTAATCAACCTGTTGGTCGAAACAACAACGACATATTTGACCCGACAGGTCGAAAGCGGCGCTGAGATCATCCAATTATTCGATAGCTGGGCCGGGATTTTGAATGAACAACAGTTCCATCGCTGGTCCGTCGAACCGACGCGGCAGATTGTCGATCGGCTGAGGGAAAGCTGCCCCGGAGTTCCGTTGATCGGATTTCCCCGCGATGTCGGGCCGTTGGCGGAGCCTTTCGTCATTAACACCGGGATCGACGCTATTAGCCTGGATCAGGATACGTCCCTGGAGTGGATTGCCGAGACGCTACAGCCGAAATGCACCGTCCAGGGTAACCTGGATAACCAAGTCCTGGTTGAAGGTGGTGAAATCCTGGACCGGGAAACGAAGGCCATCCTCAAGGCCCTGTCAAAAGGTCCGTTCATCTTCAACCTCGGTCACGGTGTATTGCCGGCGACGCCGCCGGAACACGTGGCCCGGGTGGCCGAGCTCGTCTTGGGCTGGCCGGCGACGGCCAAGGAAGTTCGTTGATGGAACGATTGGCGGTCATCCTGTTCAACCTCGGCGGCCCCGATGGCCCACGGGCGATTGAGCCGTTTCTTTTCAACCTGTTCAACGATGCCGCCATTATCAATGCTCCGAGTCCGCTGCGGTGGATCCTGGCGAAATTCATTTCGCGGCGCCGCGCTCCGGAGGCGCGGAAGGTTTTTAAAAACCTGGGCGGCAAGTCACCGCTGTTGGAGGAAACCCAGGCCCAGGCCGATGCCCTGGCCCGCCGGCTCGAAAACGGGGCCGGGGAGGTCCGGGTTTTTATTGCCATGCGTTACTGGCACCCGATGAGCGAAGAAACGGTCGAGGCCGTCAAGGCCTTCGGCCCGGATGAAATTATCCTGCTGCCGCTTTACCCCCAGTATTCGACTACCACCACGGCCTCGTCATTGAAGGAATGGCACGCCCAGGCGACGGCCCAGGGCTTGAAGTGTCCGACCCGCGCCATCTGCTGCTATCCGGCGGACCCGGGACTTATCCGGGGCCAGGCGGCGCTGATCGGCCCGGCGTTTGCTGAGGCCAAAAACTACGGCCAGCCCCGAATTCTCTTTTCCGCTCACGGCCTGCCGAAAAAAATCGTCGCCCGGGGCGATCCCTACCCATGGCAGATCGAACAGACGGTCCAGGCCATCGTCGAAATTCTGGACAGCCCCCCGGATCGTCCAGACTTCGACTGGGCCGTGTGCTACCAAAGCCGTATCGGACCGCTGCAATGGATCGGCCCCTCCATCGACGAAGAAATTTTACGCGCCGCCGGCGACCGGGTGCCGTTGGTCGTGGTCCCCGTGGCCTTCGTTTCCGAGCATTCGGAAACCCTGGTCGAGCTTGACATCCAGTATCGGGGCCTGGCCCATGAGCTGAAAGTTCCTCATTATGTCCGGGTCCCAGCCCTCGGCGTCCAGGAAGACTTCGTCGGCGGCCTGGCCGGGTTGGTCGAAGCGGTCCTGGGGAACAAAGAGGCCCTGTGTTCGGCGGAGGGAACCCGGCTGTGTCCCGCCAGATATGGGAAATGCCCGATAACGGGCCCCTGATCATGGGATGATCAAATGATTGAACTTTCGGACACCGCCTATTTGTGGATCAAGACGCTCCATATCATCAGCGTCATCGCCTGGATGGCGGGGCTGTTGTACCTGCCTAGGCTGTTCGTCTACCACGTCGACGCCGAACCGGGGTCCGAACTGTCGGAAACCCTGAAGATCATGGAGCGTCGGCTGTTGAAGCAGATCATGAACCCGGCCATGCTGGCGTCGTTCTTTTTCGGTATCTTGCTGCTGTTGGGCCTTGGCCAGGCCGCCTGGAGCGCCGCATGGCTTCATGTGAAGCTATTGCTGGTGGCCGGGCTGCTTGTGGCGCACATGACTATGGGCCGCTGGCGGCGTGAATTCGCCGAGGACAGGAACACCCGGCCACGGAAGTTCTATCGCATCGCCAACGAAGTCCCGACAGTGCTGATGGCCGGCATCGTCATCTTTGTCGTCGTGCGGCCGTTTTGACGGCCGGTCCTGGTTTCATGGCCGGGAAATCTTCGTTTGACAGGTTATGGTTGTTTGTTTAATGCTTCCCGAACCCTGTCGAATCCGACACGCATTACCAATCTCCTTGTTCGACCAATAATCCCTCCTTCCGGGTTTCTTGCCCGTTTTTACGGATTTCGGCCCGCTCTGACAGAGACCGCCTAAAGCCTACCCCGTCCTCTGATTGCCGAAATCAGATATCCAACCCGATAGGTCCATGGACCGAAAATGAACCTTCAAGAACTTAAAACCAAACCCCCTCCGGACCTTCTGGCGTACGCCGAGGAGCTGGAGATCGAAAACGCCAGTTCGCTTCGCAAGCAGGACATAATGTTTGCCATCCTCAAGCAACTGGCGGACAACGACGTCGCCATTTTCGGCACCGGCGTGCTTGAGGTCCTTCAGGACGGTTTTGGATTCCTGCGCAGTCCCGAGGCCAACTACCTGCCGGGGCCGGACGACATCTATGTATCGCCGAGCCAAGTCCGCCGCTTCGGGCTGAGGACCGGGGATACGGTCGAAGGCCAGGTTCGTGCGCCGAAGAATGGAGAGCGGTATTTCGCCCTGCTCAAGGTCAAGCATATCAATTTCTCGGACCCCAGCGAAGTCCGCCACCGCATCAATTTCGACAACCTGACGCCCCTCTATCCCGATGAACACCTGGAGATGGAGCAGAAAGATCCAGAGCTGAGCGACCTCACCACCCGGGTCATCGACCTGATCTGCCCCATCGGCAAGGGGCAGCGCGCCTTGATCGTCTCCCCGCCGCGCACCGGCAAGACGGTGATGCTGCAGAACATCGCCCATTCCATCACCGCCAACCACCCGGAAGTCTACCTGATCGTGCTGTTGATCGACGAACGGCCGGAAGAGGTCACTGACATGGACCGCTCCGTTAAAGGCGAGATCATCAGCTCGACCTTCGACGAACCGGCGGCGCGCCACGTGCAGGTCGCCGAAATGGTGATCGAAAAGGCCAAGCGCCTGGTCGAACACAAACGCGACGTTGTGATCCTGCTGGATTCCATCACCCGCCTAGCCCGCGCTTACAACACCGTGGTGCCGTCATCGGGCAAGGTATTGACCGGCGGCGTCGACGCCAACGCCCTGCAGCGCCCGAAGCGGTTCTTCGGCGCCGCGCGCAACATCGAGGAAGGCGGCTCGTTGACCATCATCTCGACGGCGCTGATCGAAACCGGCTCGCGCATGGACGAGGTCATCTTCGAGGAATTCAAGGGCACCGGTAATTCGGAAATCATCCTCGACCGCAAGCTTTCGGACAAGCGGACCTGGCCCTCCATCGACATCACCAAGTCGGGCACCCGCAAGGAAGAGCTTCTGGTCGACAAAGGCACCCTGTCGAAGATGTGGGTGCTGCGGCGCATCCTCATGCCCATGGGGGTGACGGACGCCATAGATTTCCTGGTCGACAAGCTCAAGATATCGAAGACCAACAAAGAATTCTTCGACTCCATGAACACCTAAAACACCAAAGGCAGGCCCGCAAGAGAGCCCGCCCGGCGTTTCCACAAAAAACCCTAGAAAGATATTACGGCAGCAGCACCGTCGAACCGGTGGTCTTGCGCGCCTCCAGGTCGATGTGGGCCTGGACCGTTTCGGCCAGCGGACGGGTCTGGTTGACGTTGATCTTGACTTGCCCGCCCTGCACCACGTCGAAAACCGCACCGGCGCATTCGTCCAAAAGTTCCCTTGTCGCCGTATGGGTGGCCAGCGTCTGGCGGGTGACGTGCAGCGATCCCTTGGGGCCCAGCAAGGCGATGTTGAACGGATCTACGGGTCCCGACGCGCTGCCGAACGCAACCATCAGACCGAACGGCCGAAGACAGTCCAGCGAATCCTCGAAGGTGTCCTTGCCGATGGAGTCATAAACCACCGGCACGCCTTCGCCGCCGGTGATTTCCTTGACCCGCTCCGGTAAGTTCTCATCGCGGTAAAGGATCGGATGATCACAGCCGTTAGCTTTGGCCAGTTCGGCCTTTTCCTCGGAACCGACGCAGCCAATGACGGTAGCGCCCAAATGTTTCGCCCATTGACAGGCGATCAGGCCGACGCCGCCGGCGGCGGCATAGAACAAGATGGTATCGCCGGATTTCACCTGGTAGGTCCGGTTGAGCAAATAGTACGCGGTCATGCCCTGAAGCATCATCGCCGCCGCCGTCTGGTCATCGATAGCGTCGGGCAGCTTGACCAGCCGGTCGGTGCCCCAGACGCGCTCCTCGGCGTAACTGCCGAGCCCCATGGCGTAGGCGACGCGGTCGCCGACGGCGAAACCCTCGACATCAGCGCCGACTTCCTCGATGACCCCGGCAGCCTCCATGCCCAACGTCTTCGGCAGGTCGCCGATGGGGTACATCCCCGAGCGCTGGTAGACGTCGATGAAATTGAGGCCGATGGCGGTGTGCTTGAGACGCACCTCGTCCGGCCCGACGTCGCCGATGTCCACGTCCTCGTATTGCAAGACTTCCGGCCCGCCGGCCTGATGAATGCGAATAGCCTTGGTCATGGTTCCCTCTCTCTGGTGTTCGTTTATCGTTGGCCGCCATTTTGGTCCGGGCCGGAGGAAACGGCAAGGCCGCGCGCTCAGGCGATCAAGCAGCCTTCGAGCCTTAAGAGCTGAATCTTAGTCTCGATCTCCTGGCCGCCGGAATAGCCGGTCATTCGGCCACCGGCGCCGACGATCCGGTGGCAAGGAACAATGATGGGGATGGGGTTCGCGGCGCAGGCGCTGCCGACGGCCCTGGGTGCGCTCATGAGCGCGTCGGCGATGTCGCCATAGGTTCGAGTACGGCCATAGGGGATGCGGAGCATCTGACCCCAAACGGCGCGCTGAAAAGCGGACCCCGCCGGGTGCAGGGACAGGTTGAACACCTTCAGCCGGCCATCGAAGTAAGTATCGAGCTGCCGGTGCGCCTCTTCCAGGAGCGGCGACGACGGATCGGACCTGCCGGCGCGGCCCCATTCGACGGCGACGACGGCGTCCTGGTCCTCGAAAACCGTCAGGGGACCGAGCGGGCTGTTGAACGAAAGATGGGGCATGGCGGGAAACTATAGCCGCGCCAGGTCCTCCCGCAAAAGCTCGGCGTCGATGATTGGAAGGCCGCAAGTCTCCCCGACGCACACATAGACCGCCGGCTTACCGTCGACCGGACCCTTGCCCTGGGCCGGATGGCCGCTGGGCAGGACGGCGTCCGGCGCCAGATGGGTGACGACCCGGTTGACCAGGCCGGCGTCGAAGACAGCGCGGCGAAGGTCTTCGGCATCAGCGCCCGCCGCGGTGCCTGACTCGGTTCCGGCGATGACGACCTGAACGCCGGTCTGCAACAGCTCGAACGCGATCATCAACGCCGGTTGGTGGCTAATATTCTCGGCTTCCTTCCCGGCAATGGCCTTGAAAAGCTGCTCCGCCCGCTGCTGGTGTTCGGCCTCCCCGGTGATATGGAACAACCGCGCCAGCACCTCGGCCATGACGCCGTTACCCGACGGCACCGCGTTGTCATGGACGGCCTTGGTCCGGGCGATGACGTCTTCGGTGTCGTCGGCGCCGAGGAAATATCCCTTGGCCGCGTCGTCCCAGTAGCGCGCGTTGGCGGTCCCGACCCAGCCTTGCGCGCGGGCTAGGTATTCATCCTTTCCGGTGACGCCCAGCAGGACCAGCGCCGCCCGGGCCATGGCGGCGTAATCGTCAACGGTCGCCGGATGGCGCAGGCGGCCGGCGCACCAGGAATGCTTCAGCCGGTCGTTTTCGGTCATCGTGTCGGCGATGAACCGGAACACGTCGGCGGCGGTTTCGATCCACGCCGGCTGACCGAAAACGGCACCGGCCTTAGCCAGGGCGGCGATCATCAGGCCGTTCCAGTCGGCCAATACCTTATCGTCCCGCTGCGGGCGAACACGTCCGGCGCGGACCGCCAATAGCTTTTCCCGGGCCTCGAGAAGGCGGCGTTCTTGGTCGTCGTTGCCGAGCTTTAGGTCCTTCGACCTGTTGAGGATGGTATGGCCTTCCCAGTTGCCGCCGGGGGTGACGTCGTAGATTTCCTTGAAGGCGCCGGCGTCTGGCCCGAGAATGCCGTCGATCTGTTCTTCGGTCCAGATATAGAACTTGCCTTCCCGGCCCTCGCTGTCGGCATCCAATGCGCTGGTGAAGCCGAAGGAGCCGGTGTCCGTAGAGCGCATTTCCCGGAGTGCCCAATCGATGGTCTCGCGGACGCGGACGGCGTAAAGAGGGTTTTTGGTTTGCTGCCAGACGTCGCTAAGGAGTTCGACCAATAGCGCGTTGTCGTAGAGCATCTTCTCGAAATGCGGCGCCAGCCACACCTCGTCGGTGGAATAGCGCGCGAAGCCGCCACCCAGATGATCGTAGATTCCACCCTGGCAAAGATGATCCAGGGTCATGGTCACCGCCTCGCGGAAAGGGCCGGCGCCGGTGCGCCGGTGGGCGTGCCACAGGAACTGGAACAACGACGGCTGGGGGAACTTCGGCGCCCCCTGGGTGCCGCCCCGGTAAGGGTCGACGGCCCTGAGGATCATCGCCGCCGCCTGGTCCAGCTTTTCCATGGTCGGCGCATCGGTTCCCTCGGGCTTCGAAAGCCTGGACAGGCCGTCCTTCAGCGCCTTGGCGTTTTCAAGCACCTTGCCGTTCTGGGTGCGGAAAGTATCGGCGATACCCTTCAACAAGTCGGGAAAGGCCGGGCGGCCGTAGAGCGCCGTGGCCGGAAAATACGTGCCGCCCCAAAAGGGCTCCCCGTCCGGGGTTAGGAACATGGTCAACGGCCAGCCACCGTGACTGCCCATCATCTGCAGCGCCGACTGATAGATGGCGTCGATGTCGGGGCGTTCCTCCCGGTCGACCTTGATGCTGACAAACAATTCGTTCATCAGCCCAGCGATGGCGTCATCCTCGAAACTTTCGTGCGCCATGACATGGCACCAATGGCACGCCGCGTAACCGATGGACAACAGGATCGGTTTGTTCTCTCGCTTGGCGACGGCCAGGCTTTCGGCCCCCCATGGACACCAATGGACCGGGTTATCCTTGTGCTGAAGCAAGTACGGGCTGGTTTCTTCGGCGAGCAGGTTTCGGGTCATGGCGGGTCCGTTGATTAGGCGGCGGTACTCGCTTAATTTGGACCGCCACCCTCGGGATGCAACAAAAATATGACGGCCAAAATATAACAGCCAAAAGATAACGGAAGGAACCACCATCGTGAGCCGACACGCCGACGACCCGGCCGCCCTTTACCGCTGTCACGTCTTTTGCTGCGTCAACCAACGCGAGGAAGGCCACCCCCGGGGGTGCTGCGCTGACAAGGGCTCCGTTGAGCTGCGCGAATACATGAAGGCCAAGGCCAAGGAGATGGGGCTGAAACGGGTGCGGATCAATTCTTCGGGCTGCCTTGACCGTTGTGAGCTGGGGCCGTCGGTGGTCGTCTATCCCGAAGGCGTTTGGTACCGGTGCGAGACCAAGGAGGACGTGGACGAAGTCCTTAAAACCCATATCCGAGACGGCGGCCGGGTCCGCCGCCTGATGATGGATGCCAAGGAATAGGCCCCGTTGGGGAGGCTTTATTTTGGGCGCGCCTGAGTTTTCCAACGAAACCGAAACCATTTTCGCCCTGGCCAGCGGCGCCGGCCGGGCCGGGATCGCAATCATCCGCATTTCCGGGCCCGGGTCCGGGCCGGCCCTGGCGGCGATCATCGGCGGCAAGGTGGGCTGCCCCCTCAAGCCACGCCGGGCGACGGTGGTGAAGCTGAGCGACCCGGTGACTTCGGAAGCCATCGACGACGGTCTGGCGCTCTGGTTTCCGGCCCCCAACAGCTTCACCGGCGAAGACGTGGC
>Ga0208113_1000874_pt1 | contig 14793 bp, 22 predicted proteins | sample Knorr_S7_td_NADW_FD_185598 | JGI IMG/M metagenome (GOLD analysis project Ga0208113, IMG submission 185598) | Marine microbial communities from Southern Atlantic Ocean transect - Knorr_S7_td_NADW_ad_2505m_LV_A (SPAdes) (version 2) | ecosystem: Environmental > Aquatic > Marine > Oceanic | place...
GACACCAGAAGAGATTAAAAAATATGGTATTGCTCATAAGTTACCTAAAAATGTTGTCTATAAGTATTTGGAGAAATTCCATTATACAAAATTCTTTGACAAGTGTAAAGCTATTTTAGAAGATGAAAAGGTAACAGACGCAGAAATAAAAAGTTTGAAATCAGAAGCAGTTGCTGAAAAGTCTATTGCATTTACATTTGGTAGATTTAATCCACCAACAATAGGTCACGAAAAACTTATGAATAAAGTTGCAAGAGCAGATAGAAATTATAAAATTTTTATTAGTAGGTCTGAAGATAGTAAAAAGAATCCATTATCTCCTAGAGATAAATTATCTTGGATGAAAAAGATATTTCCACAATATGCTAGAAACATTGAAATTAATAAAACGAATATGATTTTAGATATTGCTACTATGTTATATAACAAAGGTTATAATGCAGTTAAAATGGTTGTAGGTAGTGATAGAGTAAGAGAGTTTGACAATATACTTAAAAAGTACAATGATATTAAGAGCAGACACGGACACTATAACTTTAAAAACATAGATGTTATATCTGCTGGAGAGAGGGATCCTGACGCAGACGGCGCTTCTGGTATGAGTGCGAGTAAGATGAGGGATGCTGCTCAAAAGGGTGATATAAAGACATTTAAGAGAGGACTACCATCTCAATTTAGAGATGTTGAAGGACTGTTTAAATCTATAAGAAAAGGTATGGGTATAAGAGAAGAGTATAAACCAGATGATTCAAAACCAGTTATGACATTAGGACAATTTGAACAGAAACAAGTAAGAGACCTATATGTTAGGGAGATGATATTCAATTTGGGAGACCAGGTTAAATATCTTAAAGAAGATAAACAAGGTAAAGTTATACGTAGGGGTACGAACTATGTTGTATTAGAAGATACAAAAAATAATTTACATAAATGCTGGATTTGGGATTGTGTTCCAATCGCTGCTAATAAAGAACCAGCATTAAGAGAGTATAATCTTGACGTTGATTATGGATTTACGGCAGTACCAAGTATACCTAAACCTACAGCACCACTACAAAAGAAATCATATAAAACATTTAAAGATAGTTATGAAATAGGTGCTGATTATGCTAATCATTGCAAGGAAATGACGCCTTTAGAAACGCCAGATGAGAAACCAGTTGACGCAAAAGACCGTGGAAAACCTACAGATAAGTATATATCCCACCCAGGTAAGGCAACGGATGCTAAAGTTGGAGAAAATAAATTAACAAAAAAAGAAGTTAGTGAGTGGGCTGCCCAAGATACAGTAATAGATAAATATAAGCAACGTTATAAAGAAGAGTGGAAAGCAAAACTAAATGAAGTAGTCGCTAAGATGATTGATAAAATTTAGAGAGAGAAATGCCAAAAACATATAAGGACTATGTCCAATCAATATACGAAGCTATGGCTGATCCTAATGTTGCAAAAGGGGTAGGAGAGTATATAAAAATTGGGGCAGATAAGATTAAAACTCATCCATCATTTAGAGATATGTTTAAGAAAATGGGTAAAGGATATTCACAAACCATAGGACCAAAGTACATTAAGATTTGGGATACCGAGAGAGGTCAGAAACGATCCATTGCTGCTTTTATAGATAAAGTATCAGGAGATGTTCTCAAACCTGCTGGTGTTAATGCTCCAGCAAAAGGTGCTCGTGGTAATGTACTTGATAGAATTTATATGGATCAGTTAAGAAGAAGTTTTGATGTTCACGGAGGACATTTATATAGCAGACATAGTTTGTCTTATATTTTCAAAAAGAGAAAGATTTTTACTTAAATGGGAGATTTAAAGGAACAAATGGAAAAGTGGAAGCTGAGTCGCTACAAACAACCAATGAGAGAAACATTGGAGAAAATGAAAGAAGGCTATGAGAGTGGCGTTCTATCTTTTTTAAAAAAACAAGGATTCGGTCATATTAGATTTTCATATGGTAGCTTATACGTTCCAAAAAAAGACCTAGACCAAATTAAAAAAGTATTAAAAAAAGAAACTGATAAATTTGTTGATGGTGATGTTCAAATTATGCCTAAATCAATTTTAGGTGAAGAACACGATTGTACTAAAGTACATCCAAATAAAACTCATAAAGAATGGTTGATGAGTCAATCGCCTGTTGGAGATGTTAAAGAAGAACTAGAAGAATTTGATGAAGGTAGAATGAAAGATATCTACACGATGGATCAAGAAGGAAAATCAGCTAAAGAAATAGCAAAGCATTTAAAACTTAAAGTATCAACTGTTAAAAGTATTTTAGGTGAAGAAGTATTAAATGAATTCACAAATACTCAAATAACAAATCTTAAAAAAGATTACGAAGGGTTAAGAGGTAAAACTATTAGTGGACCAAGTGCTGACAAGTTAAGAAAAATATTTGATAAGGTAGACAAGAGTAAAACAGCTTTGGTAAATTTACTGAAAGCTGATATTCCATTCTTGTCAATGATGGCTTCATCAAGGTTAATATCAAAATACGGAGCAAACGCTTCCCAATTGGCAAGAATGAGAAAAGAAGAATTGGAAGAAAAGTTTGAATCAGGATTTGCAGTAAGATATTTAGACCCTAAAAATGGAAAAAGATTTGTAGTACCATTTAAAACAAAAAAAGACGCAGATGATAAAGCTGCACAATTGAAAAAAGATGGTGCAAAAAATGTTACAATTACAACACACGATTTAAATTTTAAAGAAGGCGATGATGATGAATCAGGATTTAATATTGCAGGATTAGAAACAGATAGACCACAAAGATTAGAAGAAGGAGTGGAAGTACAAATTACTTTGAAAGGTAGTGGTCCTATAAACAAAAGAAGTCACGTACACGATTTTAAAAATAGAGCAGACGCTGAAAAATTTATTAAATGGTATAAAACAGGCGGTTCTCTTTATAAAAAAAATAAAGTAGATAAAATACAGATACACGAAATTGCTGTGCCTGCTGATTATTTAGCAAGTAAGATGAATGATAAACAACTTGCCAACATTAAGAACGTATGGAAGAATAAAAAAGCTTCAGACGTTACTCAAACTGTTAAAGATATGATTAACAGAATGGATATACCTACACAATTAGCAATTAAACAAGCGGACATTCCACACTTATCAAAATTAGTAGAAGCTTTAAAAGATATGGAAGATTATAAGGCTAAAAGAAAAGCATTACAAGATATTCAAAATGATCCTAAAATAGATTCTCAAATGAAAACTGCTGTAATGGTAAGAAAGCAAAAATTAGATAAAGAATTACAAGATTTAAAAGGAAGAACACCTATTGCTGCTGAAGTAGAACCAGATACAAAAAAATTCATAGAAAATCCTGATTCTGGTGATGATGATAACGCATTTGCAGTGGGTATGTCAAAGGCAAAAGAAATTAAAAAGGACTATGGGTCACCATTAAAGAAATCAACGATAGTAAAAGGGCACGAAATTGCTAAAGCAATTAAAAAAGATGAACACGTAGGAGCTAAAGCTACATTTGAAAGATTGTGGTCTGGACATAAAAGGGGAGATAAATAGATATATGACATATTTAAAACAAAAACCTGGTAGTATTGAAGATGTAATTGCTAAACAGCAATCACCATATCAAGAGTCTAGTTATCAAGACAAGTTTAAAAAAGAATTAGATAAAGCTGGTAGAGGTATCGGTTCAATGTCACCTAAAGAAAAGTCAGCATTTTTTGATAAGGTAGATGATATTAAAAAAACTAAACAAGAATCCTATCAAGATGATGATAATTATTCGTCTGCTCTGAACTACGTTCTGAAGAAGTACGGCTATGACGATAGATCCAATAACGCCTTTATGCAAAGAGCTAGAAAAAAGGTTGGTAGAGTAGTTGGTTTTCAAGATGTAATAAATCAATTGAAAAAGGAAAAAGAACCTGGTTGGCAATCAAAAATTGCTAAGATGGAGAGAGAAGTTAAAGAAAAAGATAGACAATTTAGCAAAAAAGACCCAGCTAACAGAACAATTTCCAGATTTAATAAAAAAAGTTATGAACAATTAAGCAAAGAAGAATTTGTACAAACAGAAGCACTTACACCAGAGAAACAAAAAGAACACGATAAATTGATGAAAGATTTTATTGCTAAAGGTGGAAAAGTTCAAAAGATTCCAGTAGGTAAAAAGAATTTTCAAGGTAATAAATTAATAGTACGTGCAGGTGCTAAGAAAAGTTTAGCAGCAGAACATAATCCAGCAGAATTAAATGAAGTAAAATATGCTTATGAGTTTAAAATATCATCCGATAGTGGTAATGATGGTTCTGTTATACCACAAGACGGAACAGTAAATGCTTCTAGTGAAAAAGACGCTGAAAATAAAGCAGAGAAATTGGGAATGGCATATGCTAAAAAAATTAATAAACAAAAGAGTTCCGTTGGTAGACCTGGTCGTTTTGAATTAGAAGATGTTTCGGTGTATAAAGAACAATTTGGTGCTAATACAACATCTAATAAAAATAGATATATAAAATATTTAAAAAAAACTGGTCAAAAACTTTATAAAAAAAATGAAAATGATCCATCTAAAACAGATAATATTGAAGAAGGTGCTAGTGAGTTAGTTAAGAAAGCAGTTGAGATTGCTAAGAAAATGGCAAACAATTATACAGGTGCTACAAATGCAATAGAAGCACTTAAAAAAGGTCTATCAAAAAATCCAACTGTATCAGCTGCATTATTAGCAGCAAATGAAAATTTTGTAAAAGAGAATGTTGGTCACCAACTATGGGGTAAAGCTGTAAGTGATACAGAAAACCGAGGAGATTCCAAACTCTTACCTAGTAAAAATATACAACAAGAAGCAGATGAAAAAGATGAAAAAGATGATAAAGGTGCTTCAACTTCTAAAGTACCAGTAATTAGTAAAGATAATAAACCTGGTGTTAAGATTGCAAAGATTAGATTGAAAAGAGATAAGATGGATGGTGCGGAAGGTTCTGGAACAAAAGACCCAGCAGCTCAAGAGAAACAAATTTTAACTTTAACAGGTCAAATTAATGTTCTTAAAGCGAAATTAGAAAATGAGAAACATAAAATTATGAAACCTGTTGCAAATAAAGTAACAGGACAGGTTCCTTTAACAGTTGGTATTGCAAGTAAACTTTTAAGAGATAAAGCTGAAAAAGAAAATGATGAAGATAAAAAGGAAGTTAAAAAAGAATCTGTTAGTCCTTACAAATTAAAATATGAAACGTTAAGAGCACGACTTAAAGAAAAAGCAGAAAAAGAAAAACTTGCTAAGAAAAAAAATGAACCTACTAAAGGTAGAACTATGACTGGTGAACCAGCTTCTAAAATTGATACAAAGCCAGAAATATCATATACTATGTAGGAGGCATTAATATGAAATCCCTACCAATGCTTTATTGCGATATGGATGGAGTACTAGCAGACTTTAAAAAAGCTGCTGAAAAAATTACAGGACTTCCCTTAACACAATGGCAAAATTCCACAAAATCAGAAAAATGGAACCCAATAAGAAATAAAAGAGATTTTTGGGAAACATTACCTTGGACATCCGATGGTAAATCTTTATGGAATTATATCAAAAAACATAAACCACATATCTTATCCGCATACGTAGACCGTGCGGTAGACCCTAACTGTATACCAGGTAAAACAAAATGGGCAAGAAGAAATTTAGGTTTAGGTTCAAACAGACTTGCTCTAGTGAAGAGAAGTAACAAACAAAATTATGCTCAGACAGGATATAAAAGTCCTGCTGTACTTATTGATGATTACAGACCAAATGTAGAACAATTTACAAGACGTGGTGGTATAGGAATACATCATACATCAGCGTCTAATTCAATAAGGGAATTAAAAAAATTAGGATATTAATGGTCAATACTATATACACGATTGCAGGAGTTGTTGCTTGTGTTATATGTGTAGCTGTCCTATTTGGGATTATCATATCTATTTTCTTATAAATATAACATATATTAAGAATTGAGTACTTTAACAATTAATTAAAGGAGAGAATATTATGTCATCTTGGACAAGTGCAGACTCGGCGGCAGGAGCACCATTATGGGCTTGTGCGGCTGCTAGATTAGCATTTACGGACACAAATAGAACAAATTTATTTGAAGACGCAACTGCTGATAACTTTATTACAGGAATCACTTTAGGTTTATTTAACTATGCAGATGGAGAAGTACCAGCAGGTGCTGCTCACGCAGGTTGGAACTTAAAAACAACTGGTTCTGGTGGTAGAGCTACAAGAGTACAGTACGAAACTATAGTAGCATTAACAAACGCTGCTTAATAATCACACTATAAGGGCATCCTTTGTGGTGCCCTTATAAATAATATAGTATGATGTAGGAATTACCTACAGTAGCATTCCTCGTAAGAGGTTAACAGGAGAAACAAATGGCAGATAAAAAGGTTACACAGCTTACCGATTTAGGTAACGCATTAGCAAGTGTAGATTTGTTCCACGTAATAGACGATCCCGCTGGAACACCAATCAATAAAAAAATAGCAGCAGAAGATGTTTTCAACAATATGCCCACGTGGCTAGGTGTTGCTCAAGCATCCCAAAGCTTAACAGCAGATGGTATAGCATCGTTAATTTCTGACGTAACAAGTGCGGTTACAGAAATAAACGCAACAACAGGAACAGGAGCAGTATCTTTACCAGATGGTGCAAATGGTCAAATAAAAACATTTTTAAACACATCAACAGGCGGTACTAACGCAGTAACAATTACACCAGCAAGTTTAAGGGGTGGTTCTACTATCACTTTGGATGCTGAAGGTGAAACAGCTACGTTGTTGTTTAAAAATTCAAATTGGAATGTAATTGCAGGTCACGGATACGTAGTTGCATAATAGATTATAGGAGATAATTATGAATACATTAGGAATTGATACGCTCCAAAAAGAGAGGGCTCAACTACAAGAAGATTTTAATAAGTTGGGGGTACAAGTTAAACAAGTTGAAACTGATTTGGGACAGATGAAAGCAAACTTGAATGCAATTAATGGAGCACTTCAAGAAGTAAACAAGTTAATAGGTTTGGTTGAAATTAAAAAACCTAAAGACTTAACAAAAAAGGAAAAATGATAACAAAATTTAAAAAATTTCAGGAAGATAAAGACTTGGAAGATTTTGAGGAGGATGTCATAGCAGATTATCCTAAAGAGGATGATTCAAAAAAGGAAATAAAAGAGGAGAAAATGAGAACATTTAAACAACATATAACCGAAGATGGTAAGATGGTTGGCACAGCCACATCTAATGCAGTTGAAGATGGTAAATTAGGCGCTCATAATATCCACGATCCAGAAGTGTTAAATAGAGTTAATGCTTTTGTTGGTTCTATAGGTGATATGGAATATATTAAACCACAACAAGCTGTAGATAGTTTGAGAGAAAAACTAAACAGAATTGGTTTTAATGTATCTCCAGTTACAATGGAAGGTACTAGTGGAAAAGTAAGTGCAAAGGTAACACAGTTTGGTGGACGATTTGGGAAAGACACAGACGGTACTGATTTAAATGATGATAATATATCACATAAAAAAGCAGGCGGTCTTAATTTAGAAGTTAGTTATGAAACTTTAAAAAACGGTGCTTCCAAGGTCTACGCTAAATTAGTTTAGTAGACCAAATGTTTGAAGAGATAACCAAAGATAATTGGTTGCTATTCGCTCAAAGGAATTATACTAACCCTACGTTAGAAACTAACGCAGAATTTTTTGAGGATATAAAGCGATTTAAATATCTGAAAAGGTTGTTTCGTAAGTACAGAACAACAGGTGATGTTAAAGTAAGGTTAATTATAAACCATATTGTAGTATTACAAAATGTTTTTGGAGCAGATGTCGCTGTAACCTTATTATTATTTAAGATAGATAAAGAATACTGGTCAGCATTGAAATCAATATTGAACTATCTTAAATTACTTTATTCACACGAATTATTAGAAGTGGATGAAGATGAAAATATTAAACAATTATTAAAGGAACTTTAATGGCAAGTAGAATAATAGATACATTGATTACATACCGAATATTAAAGTTATTAGTTACGCCTTGGGAAAAGCACGAAGCTTTTAAACGAGGTATCATTGATAGAAAAGGTAATGTATTAAGAAAAAATAAAACATTGAGAGATACAAAAGATAAGAAGGCTTATACTTACTTACATAGATTTATTTTTAATATGAAAAGATTATTTGGAAAAGTTGGATTAGGTAGTAAATTTGGTTCTTTTGCTGTTGGTTTAGCAATGACACTTAAAGAAGATAAAAGATTAATGGTGCATAAAGACGCTATAGAAGCAGGTGTTGTTTCTTACTTGAAAGAAACAAATCAATATGATAATTTTTTAGATGAAGTAAAAGAAATACCAGATATAGAAGATAAACCAGTAATGACTTGCTTAGGTTTAGATATGTATGAGAAAGATAATAAATTAATATCGGAGATGGAATATGCCAAAACATTATAAAGATATGATGGACGAACTCATCAATAAAATAGATGAGGATTCTCCAACAAATGCAGTTGGTGATGGAAGTAATGTTGCATTACCTCCTAAACACGAACCAGGTGTAGATAAAAAGAAAAAGAAAAATCCTGTACTAGGTACTTTAAAAAGAAGAGTACAAGAGAGTGATGATAATAACAATGTTGTATTGAAAGGAGTTTATAGTCAATTAACTAAACTTGAAAATAAGATTGATGAAATAAGTGGTGTTGTAAAAGAAGAAATTATAATAGAAACTCCTGTAAAAAAGAAAACGATTAAAGAAAAGGCAAGACTATGAAAACATTAAAAGAATTTATAGGTACGACAGGAGTTAGAGTAGGAAACTATTCAAATGTTCAACCTATTGCAAGTTTAGGTGATGTTCCACCAAAGAAAAGAGCAGGTGGAAAAAATGTTAGAGGTGTAGGATTACACGCAGCTTATACTGGTGCATTAAATCAACATCCTTTTAAATCTGCTGATCCAAAAGTAGAACCTAAAAAGAAAAAAGAAAACTATATGGATCCTGGAATTTCTGCTGATCCAAAAGTAGAACCTAAAAAGAAAGACAAGAAAGAAAATACTATGGGTGGAATGGTCCACGTAAGAGGAGCACAAGCAACTGCTAGTATGAGTACTAGAAATAGAAAGAAATAATATGGAAATATTAGTAAGTTTAGCAATGAAATTTTGGATGTGGACAGTATTAATTTTAGTAGTAATAACAGGACTAATTATAAATTTATTTGATAAGAAGAAAATTAATGAGATTAATTTTAAGTATAAAGAATATCCGTTAATGAGACCTTTGAGAATACATACTAAAGGAAAAGGTTTTTTCAGAATGATATTAATGTGGTTACTCGGTGGTAGACATTGGGAAATTGCAGAAGATTTTAATTATGAAATAAACGGAGACAAATTTGTCATACCCGCTGGGTTTAAATTTGACGGTGCAAGTATACCAAAGTTCTTGCATACTTTTTTATCACCAGTAGGGGTGCTTTTAATGGGTGGACTTGTACACGATTATGCTTATAAGTATGAGACCCTATTAAAGATAAACAAGAAAGAAACTATGGGAGTAATAACTCAAAAGAAAGCAGACCAAATCTTTAGAGATATTAATATAGAGATAAATGGTTTCTACTTGATGAACCAACTAGCATACTATTCGTTAAGACTAGGTGGGTTTTTGGCTTGGAGAAAACACCGTAAAGTTGGTGCTAAGATAAAATAAAAAAAGGAGACAAATATGGGCTTTATAACAGGAAGAGTAAAAGAACTAACATCATTACACGGTGGAGTATTAATAGGATTAGGCGTTGTAGTGTTGTTTTTCAGTCCAGTTGCTAAAATTGCTGCTTGGGCAGCAATTGCTTACGGCGCTTGGGCAGTATTAAAGAAAGACTAAAAGAAAATTATGTTTGGTTATTTTAAAATGATGATTGCTGTTGTAATGATTGCTGGCATTGCTGGCGCTGGAATGTATGTGATGAAATTACAACGAGATAATGCCATATTAAAAATAAATCAAATCAAACTAGAAGAATCAGTCAGCACTCAAAAGGTGCTGATTGACAAACAAAAGGAAGATTTTGTAGAAATCTTAAAGGCAAATAATAAGATGAACCAACTTGTTAATGCCTTGAAAAAAGATTTAGATGATTTAGATAAAAGGTTTAATAAAAAAGGACGTGATTTTGGTAAACTTGCAATAGAAAAAACAAAAGTAATTGAAAGAATTATTAATAGTGCAAGTAATAAAGCACTTCGTTGTGTTGAAATAGCAGGTGGGTCACCACTTACTGCTGACGAGATATCAGCAACAAAAAAATCAGAAATCAATAGGGAGTGTCCAAGTATAGCAAATCCTAACTATGTACCGTATAATAATTAGTGTATTAATTATAGGACTTTTAACAGGATGTTCTATAGGGGAAAAGAAGCTTAGAATATTTAAGTTAGAAGAACCTAGAGCAAATTTAAATTTAGAAGTACCTACTATGCCTCAATTGGAAAAATTGAGGTGGATTATTATTACGTCTGAAAATGCAGATGAAGTCTTCCAAAAAATGGAAGAAGAAGGACTTGATCCTGTTCTATTTGGATTGAGTGATAAAGACTTTCAATTAATTGCTAAGAACTTTGCTCAAATTAGGTCACATTTAAAAGTTACTAACGATTTATTGGAACAATACAAAGAATACTATGAACCAGAAAAAAAGGAGAAACAATAATGAATCTATCAAGTATAAAAAGATTTACTGAAAAAACAATATCAATAGTTGGATCAAAGGTTGTTGGTGTTGGTAAAGGTATAGGAACAAGTGCTAAAAATATTAGTAAAGGTTCTGTAGATAAAGTTAAAAAATTAAATCCATTTAGTAAAAAAGAAAAATAATGGAAATGCACAGGTGGGGAATTGAAAAAATGATAAAGAATTTTTTTAAAGGTATATGGTCAGTTTTAAAAGCCATTTGGTTTTTTATAATTGGCCACCCCGCTGAGCTCACTTATTGGTGGGACGGTGCTGAAATTAAAGTACGTGTGAGAAGATTTAGAGAAGTTAAACCTAATCATATTATATTTACAAATGAAGATACAAAGAAACACGTTGTTGTTAAAGCAGAATATACGATTAAGTATATTATAAGAGAAGAGTAATGGAAAAATGTAAAAATTGTGGTAAGGATGCTCATTGTCCTGAGCCGTTGTGGGATAAAACTGGTGATAAGATTTGTAAAAAATGTGATTGCTCTGCCTGTGAAAAGTTGAGTAAAATTAAATACGAGAAACCGATACAATAATGGAATCAGAAACTATAATAATGTTAACTAAATTGTGGCCGATGTTTGTGGCATTTATATTATTGATTGTAACTTTAGCACAATCACACTATAGAATTAAAGTGTTGGAAGAGAAAGTTAAAGTAGTATTTGAATTAATTAATAAGATTAATGAACGGAAAAAGTAAATGAATAAACTATATACAATTGCGGGCATATGTGCTGTAATAGTTGTATTAAGTATTGTAGTATATCTGTCGTGGAGTTATAGTATATATTTTTAAGTTAATTTTTTATTGAATAGATAGTAACCTTTTCAGTTTTACCTTTAACAAGAACATCATCTAATTTTGCAAACTTAAATCCCTTTGGTCTTAACAATGGAATATAGTCTATACCATCAGCAGTATCTTTATTGACTATAGTAGTTGTATCATAATTCTTACTTAAACCTTCCAATCTACTTGCAAGATTTACAGCGTCACCTATTACAGAATAATCAAATCGTTGTTCACTACCCATATTACCTACAAGACAATCACCAGTATTAAGACCAATGCCAATCTTTAAAGGGGGAACAAACTCACCATTTTTATTCATTTGGTTTAATTTTGTTTCCATTTCTATTGCTGTTTTAACTGCCAACACTCTATGATTTTTACAATCTAAAGGTGCGTTCCAAAATGCCATTATACAATCACCCATATACTTGTCAATAGTTCCACCGTTCTTTAATATAATAGTAGTCATTGCAGTTAGAAACTTATTAACATAACGAGTTAGTTTTTCTGGATTATTTTTCATAGATTCTGATATAGGAGTGAAACCTCTAATGTCTGAAAACATAAACGTTAATTCTTTTCTTTCACCACCTAGTTTTAATAGTGAAGGATCCTTTTGTAGTTTTTTAACCATATCTGGAGATAGATAGTGTTCAAATTGTTTTTTAATTTGTAGTCTTAATTTATTTTCTTTTGAATAGTTATTGTATGTTAACTGACCCCATACTACAGACCCTATTATAAGTGGACTGAACCAATCAGTTAAGTATAAATGATTGACCCATAGATAAGAACTTGTAAGTGAGATATCAAATAAGTAACCTACGTACCAAATTGCAGACCATATTACACCACATCTAGGTATAACTATGAGAAAGAATAGAGCACCTAATATTATAAAAGCAAATTCACCATATGGTAACCAATTAGGTCTACTAATATAATTACCTGACAATAAAGTTTCTGTACTGATTGCCATAATTTCGTGAGTGTTTTTTAATCCATCAGGAGTAGTAACAAATGTAGAACCTTGGAATGTTGTACCTATGAAAACTATTTTACCTTTTACAGATGACCAATCTTTATCAGTGTAATCTATTCTAGGAATATTATGTCTGAAATCAATCCAGATAGTATCTTTTGCTAAAGTTTTTGTATTAAGAACTTTTAATATAACTTCAGGTATAGATTTATCAAGAGGTAATTTTCTTATAGTACCATCTATATCAACTGGCACACTTACATTGCCTACTGCTAATGCTTTACGTGAGATATCAATAAGATTTTTAATATTATTTGTTTCAGTAAGTATAACTGGATATTTTGAAATCATTTTTAAAAATATTTCATCACCACCCAATCTATCTTTATGAGGAAAAACTACTTGAAGAATTACAAGGGCGGCACCGTTACGATATGCGTTAACTACAGCACGACCAAGTAAATCTCTTTTCCAAGGCCATTGTCCTTGTTTGTTTAATGCTTTATCTGATATGTCTAATAGGATTATACTTTTAGATTCATAATTTTTACTAAAGGTTTGGTAGAAATCAAAAGTATTAAGTCTTGCTGACTGTAATAGAATTGGATTTAATATATAGATACCAATTAGTATAGTCAAAGTTAAATAAACTGCCCACGTTTTCGTAAATAGTTTAAACATATACTCTATTTAGTTGTGATTTAGTATAAATATATACATAAAAGAGAGAAGGACAATGCGATTTATCACTATAATTTTACCACTATTCTTATTAATTTCTAATGTTTATGCTAGTGAATTGAATTTCCAATTTGGAAGTCCATCATTTTCAGGACAAGGAAAGTCATCACACTATTTAACAGTAGAGAATATTGAGAAGACTCGTAAAGACGCTGTAAAGGCCGCTGAAAAAGCTGCGGCTGATAAAGTCATAGAGGATGCTAAGAATACAGCAGTTGCAAAATTTAAAGCAAATTTAGAATCAAGATTTTATACAGCATTAGCAAAACAAATTACAACAAATATATTTGGTGCTGATGGTTTACAACAAGATACAGGTTCATTTACATCACCAATTGGTGGTGAACTTGTTGAGTGGACAACACCAGCAGGAACAGGTAACGTAGTTGTTACCATAACTGAAACTGATGGAACTGTAACAACATTTACAATGCCGAAGGAAGACTAATAATGTTTAAAAAATTAGTAATCATATTTTTAGCAACATTATTTTTAGTTAGTTGTGTAGGTAAGCCAGATTTTGATGTTAGAAAACAAGTACCAGCAATTAAAACTTTAACTACAATACAAGAACCTCAAGGTGAATCTATTGTAATTGCTGTGTATGATTTTGTTGATTTAACTGGTCAGAAAAAACCTGGTGGCAGTTATGCTACAATGAGTACAGCAGTAACCCAAGGTGCATATCAAATATTAATAAAAGCATTACAAGACGCAGGTGATGGCAAATGGTTTAGAGTTGTTGAGAGAGCAAGTTTACCAAGTTTATTACAAGAAAGAAAATTAATACGTTCTACAAGACAACAAGTTGATGGTGATAAAGCTGAACCTTTACCGCCATTATTATTTGCAGGTGCATATCTAACAGGAGGAGTTGTAGGTTATGATAGTGATGTAAAGACTGGCGGTTATGGTGCAAGAATTTTAGGTATTCAAGCACATAAACAATGGCGACAAGATGTAGTCACTATTATATTAAGATTAGTTAATGTACAAAGTGGCGAGGTAGTATTATCAATAGTAGTTGAGAAAACTATAATTTCAGGTGAAACTGGTGGAGATGTATTCAAATATTTTGACGCTGATACATTGTTATTAGAAGTAGAAGTTGGCGTAGCAAGAAATGAACCTGTTACTTTTGCAGTAAGAAAAGCAATAGAAAAAGGTATAGTAGAATTAATAAAAGAAGGTGACGAAAAAGGTGTATGGAAAATGAAAGTTGAAGAAGTCACTAGTGGTTTTGAAAGTAGTGAAGATATACCTGATAAAGTAGTAATAGAGCAACAAGAACCTAATGTAGAGAAAACATACGAAGAATACAAAGCAGAAAAGAAAGCTAAAAAAGAATTAAAGAAAGCACAAAAACTTGAAGTAAAAAATTATAACAAAAAAAATAATACAAAGTTTAAAACTTGGGATGAATATCAAACACACTTGAAAACATTAGCAGCAATTGAAGCAAAAGAAGTTGAAAAAGAA
>Ga0208113_1000878_pt1 | contig 14781 bp, 10 predicted proteins | sample Knorr_S7_td_NADW_FD_185598 | JGI IMG/M metagenome (GOLD analysis project Ga0208113, IMG submission 185598) | Marine microbial communities from Southern Atlantic Ocean transect - Knorr_S7_td_NADW_ad_2505m_LV_A (SPAdes) (version 2) | ecosystem: Environmental > Aquatic > Marine > Oceanic | place...
ATAAAACACTTTAACTTGAGGTTTTAAAGGGCTGGTTGGGTTACTGTGAGTGACCACACCTAACTTTTGACTTTCAAGTTTCACTAAGGTGCCAACCGGGTGGACACCGATGCATTGAATAAACTTAGTGACTAAGTCTCCATCAAAGCTATCTGGGCAGCCTTCTTTGAGAATTTTAAATGCCTTAATTGGCTCCATGCCTGCTTTGTAGACCCGCTCAGCGGTTAATGCATCATATACATCAACAATCGAAGCCATGCGCACATACAAGCTGATCTCTTCACCACTTTTACCAAATGGATAGCCACTACCGTCTAAGCGCTCGTGATGGAATCCTGCAATATCCACCGCAATTCCACTTAAGCCCGACTGCTCTAAAATTTCTTTGCTAAAGCGAGCGTGGTCTTGAATGGTTTTATATTCGTCATCGGTTAACTTGCCTGGTTTATTAAGTATTTCATCAGGAATGTTTATTTTGCCGATATCGTGTAGTAATGCGCCGGTGGCAATTTCTTGGATTATCGATTTTTCTATACCTAAGTGTTTGGCAAAAATACTGATTAAAATCGAAACATTGATTGAATGTTCAAGCAGATAGGCATCTTTTTCGCGCATACGTGTGATACAAGCAAGCGCATCTTGGTTACGAAAAACCGAATCAATAAAACCACTTGCGAGGTCTTTAAAAGGGGCGATATCAATTTTGTTGCCATCGCGGATATCATCAAATGCTTTGCTTTGCAGTGTTCTTGCTTCGTTGTATAAGCTGTTTGCTTTGCCCATTTCTGCCGACACACTATGGCTGGTGTGCCAAGGATTAAAGGTCTCTGAATTGGTCGCAGGTTTCGCAATATCTTGCTGCTCGACCACTTTATTATCACTGTCTAAAGTCAGTGTTTTATCCGGATCGATTGAAATTTCTAATATACCTGCCTTGATCAGTTTATCTATACTTCCCTGCGTTTTTACCCAACCTTGGTTTTTTATACGGATCTTGCCTGTTTGTTTTGTCACGCTTTGTACAAACATGCCCGGCTTAAGTTGATTGATAGGGAGTGTTTTCAAGGCCTTTACTTCTAGTCAAATACAATACTATAAAACTAGCAGAAAATTTGTACCTCGGTAAATAAGAATAATGAAAAGGTATCTTTAATACTGAAAAGCCCCCGCAAAATGCGAGGGCTTTTAATTTACTCAGGGAATGGTAACTCCCTTACTGAATACGATTATTCGTCGTCTTCAACTAAGGTCATTAGTGATGTATTACCACCTGATGCCGTTGTATCAATACTGATTGTTTTCTCAGTTAATAAACGTTTAATTAGCGTGTCGTAGTACTCAGAGCTGATCACTGGCAGAATCGCACCTTTACGTTGTGCTAGCTGCTGGCTGAAGTAGCCTAAGCGTGATGAACGTGCAGCAACAACTGCACCAGCAAGGTGAGGGTGCGCTAAAATTGCTTGTAACTGATTAGGTTTAGCAACTTGGAATACACCTTCAGCAATACCTGTAGAGATAAACTTGTCTCTGAACGCAACCGCTTCTTCGTAGAATAACTCTGATGCAACAGTGATTACGGTGTTACCTGCCGCAAGTGCTGTGATAATCGAAATTGCCCAGAAGTTAAATGACGTACTCTTATCAGCATAACAAACCACACAGCCACGAGGCTCTAAGTGAAGCGTATTTGATTCACCCGTTGGTCCCGGTAATACAGTGTGCTTACGCATGTGTTTTTCAAGGCGGTTAAGTTGCGCACGTGCATCAGCTAGTGTTAATGCTAAGTCATCAGCTAGCTCGTCGATGATCTCTACCGTTGCTACTTTCGCAAGTAATTGACGTACAGCAGAAACACGGTCGTTTAGCGGTGTCGCACGCCAGATTTTCTCGTCGCGTAATGAATTTTCCATCAGCTTAGCAACTTGCTCAGCTGCACCAGAGAAGTTATGTGTATCTAACTCATCAGGTGTTAGGTTTGTCATTTGGACGTTATCTGGTGATGCTTTTTCTTTCACTAGACGTTGTAAGTAGTTTGGACCACCGGCTTTAGGACCAGTACCAGAAAGACCACGGCCACCGAAAGGTTGTACGCCTACAATCGCACCGATCATATTACGGTTGATGTAAACGTTACCTGCACGTGACATCTTCGCTAAGTATTCACAACGTTCTTCGATACGTGAATGAACACCCATCGTTAGACCGAAGCCAGTGCCATTTACTTGGTCAATCACGTTATCAAGCTCTGAGCCTTTGAAACGGATGATGTGTACACATGGGCCAAATACTTCGCGCTTAAGTACAGATAAATCTTTGATTTCGTATAAACGAGGCGCAAAGAAGTAAGCACCATTTTCGTTGTTATCAGGGATCGCACATTCGTAATGAAGTGTTGCGTTACCTTTTAAGTACTCAACGTGCTCGTTTAGGTTCTTCAGTGCTTTCTCGTCGATAACTGGACCGATATCCGTTGAAAGTAGTGAAGGATCGCCAACATGAAGCTCTTTTAAAGCGCCTTTGATCATATCAATGATGCCGTCTGCAACGTCTTCTTGTAAGAACAACACACGTAGCGCAGAACAACGTTGACCAGCACTTTGGAAACCTGAGCTGATCACATCGTCAACAACTTGCTCTGGTAGAGCCGTTGAGTCAACGATCATACAGTTTTGACCACCGGTTTCAGCGATAAGCGGTACTTGGATATCATTACGCGCAGCAAGCGTTTGCGAAATAACAGTACCGGTTTCAGTTGAACCTGTGAACATAACTGCTTGAATACGCTCATCAGGAACGATTGTTTTACCTACTTCGCTACCACGAGCAATAACAGGTTGTACAACGTGCTCTGGTAAGCCAACAGATAGCATAAGTTCAATCGTACGAAGGGCGATCAAACTTGTTTGCTCAGCAGGTTTTGCAATAACCGTGTTACCTGTCACGATAGCTGCAGCAACTTGGCCTAAGAAGATAGCAAGAGGGAAGTTCCATGGGCTGATACATAAGATCACACCACGCGCTTCAAAACGCTCGTCTTGTGATAATTCTTCAGCGCGTGCAGCGTAGTAGCGGCAGAAATCCACAGCTTCACGTACTTCATCGATACCGTCTTGAGTTACTTTACCCGCTTCTTTGATACACAGAGCCACTAGCTCATCGTGGTGACGCTCTAGGATATCAGCAACGCGGCGTAGTAAGTTTGCGCGCTCTTTAACAGGTGTTTGTGACCATGATTCAAATGCTTTTTCTGCATTTTCTAAAAGTGCAGTCATCTCTTCTGATGATTGTAACTTCACATGACCAATGATTTCTTTATGGTTTGCAGGGTTCTTAACTGGGATAGAACCTTCTGGCACTGCGCTTAATTCAATGCGGTGCTCAGCAAACCAAGTATCAAGGTTTTCTTTAAATGGTGTAATAACATTGATGTCAGTTAAGTCCATGCCTTTCGAGTTTGGACGCTCATCACCATATAAATCAATTGGCATCTTAATTTGCGTGTTGTACTTGTTACGTAAACCTTGCAGCGTTTCTACAGGGTCTGGTAATAGTGATTCAACTGGTTTAGTGGTATCAACAATCGCATTTACGAATGAAGAGTTAGCACCGTTTTCTAATAAACGACGTACTAAGTATGCAAGTAAGTCTTCGTGTTGACCTACAGGTGCGTAAACACGACATTGAATTTTTTCTTGCTCAACGATTTGGTCGAATAATGACTCACCCATACCGTGTAGGCGTTGGAATTCGAAACCTTCATGGTCACCTTTAGCAACTTCTAAAATAGTTGCCGCAGTGTAGGCGTTGTGTGTAGCAAATTGCGGGTAAAGTACATCGCGCGCTTCAAGTAGTTTGATAGCACATGCTTTGTACGAAACGTCAGTCGTCGCTTTACGTGTAAATACCGGGTAGTGATCTAAACCATCTTGTTGAGTGGTTTTGATTTCTGTATCCCAGTATGCGCCTTTAACAAGACGAACCATTAATTTACGACCAACGCGGCGGGCAAGTTCTGCAACCCATTCAACCACAAAAATAGCGCGTTTTTGGTATGCTTGAACGGCTAAACCAAAGCCATTCCAGTTACCTAAATCGTCATCGCTGAATACCGCTTCAATGATATCTAATGAGATGTCTAAACGGTCAGCTTCTTCAGCATCAACAGTGAAGCCGATGTCGTAGCTTTTAGCTGCAAGTGCAAGCTCTTTTAGCTTAGGTACGATTTCAGCCATCACACGCTCACGATGAGTAAACTCATAACGTGGGTGAATCGCAGAAATTTTAACTGAGATACCAGGGCTCTTGATTGGGCCACGGCCATTTGCTGCTTTACCAATCGCGTGGATTGCCGTCATGTAGCTTTGAAAGTAACGCTCAGCATCTTTCATGGTGCGCGCGCCTTCACCTAGCATATCGTATGAGTATACGTAGCCTTTTTGCTCTTTATCAGCAGCACGTTCAATCGCTTCGTTAATAGTACGACCCATAACGAATTGCTTACCCATGATCTTCATTGCGAAGTTCACAGATTTACGAATAACAGGCTCACCTAGACGACCAATTGTTTTCTTCAGAACACCGAATTGCTGTTCTTTAGATTTGTCGCTGTAGTTAACCATTTTACCAGTTACTAACAGGCCCCAAGACGATGCATTTACAAATAGAGAGTCACTGCTACCTAAGTGCGAGCTCCAGTCACCTTTAGCAAGTTTGTCACGAATTAGTGAGTCTTGCGTTGCTTTGTCTGGTACACGTAGTAGTGCTTCTGCTAAACACATTAATACCACACCTTCTTCACTTGAAAGTGAGAACTCGTTTAGTAGTGCATCTACACCGCTTTGACCATCCTGATCGCGACGGATATTTAAAACCATTTGACGAGCACGTTCCCACGCTCGGCTACGCGCTTTCACGCCTACTTCAGCCAAAGGCAAAATGTGATCAATCACCGCATTTTCGTCAATACGGTAGAAATCACGGATCTTTTGTCTGATTGGACATTCAGTTGTCAAATCGCCATTAAATAGCATAAGTAACCCTCTGGTATGTGGAGTCTAGAAATGAACTTATTGCATTTCTTACCATTGATATAATTCGTGCATTCTAATTAAAATCCAGCAGAATATGCTGGTTAAATTTTTCGATTTACGATAATTTACAGGGCATACCGTTAACTTAGCCGCATAAAATTCTGTTATGACCAGTCCGAATAGATTACGCATGTTAGATCGCATCGATTTAGCAATTTTAGACGCTCTGCAAAAAAATGGCAGAATATCGAACGTAAACCTCGCAAAACAGGTAAACCTGAGCCCAAGCCCGTGTCTCGATCGCGTAAAACGTTTAGAACAAGAAGGCTACATCGAAGGCTATTACGCAAAGCTTAGCGAAGCAAAACTTAACCAGAGCTTGTTAGCACATGTGCAGGTATCGTTAGTGACTTCGAATACATCGGTATTTAAAGTGTTTCGCGAATATATTTTAAATATTCCTCAAGTTGTTGAATGCGACATGGTGGCTGGTGGCTATGACTACTTATTAAAAGTACGAGTCTCAGATATGGATGAATATCGCCAAGTATTGGGTGATTTAGTGGATATTCCGGGGGTGGGGACACACCACACTTATATGGTGATCGAAAAAATTAAACAAGATACCGGATTAAGATTTGATATATAGATACAAAAAAAGCACCAACAGGTGCTTTTTTAATGACTATTTAGTAGCTTATGCCCAGCCGTCGTAACGTTTACGACGAGATAACACCACCGTTAAGATAATACCTAACAGTAAGCCGATAAATGCAATTGCACCGCCATAAGTAAGTAGCTGGCGTTTCTCTTTTGCACTTGCTGTTTGCTTAGCGTTACGCTCAGATTCAATTGTATTTTTAAGCGTTTCGATTTGCTCATTCAGGGCTGCGTTTTGCTCTGTTAGTGATTTGTTCTGCTCTTGAAGTTGTGGCAGTTCAATTTCAGCCTGACGAAGTTGCTCTTGCATTACCGTCATGTCGTTATTCAATGCCTGAAATTGTTGCTGGATACCGGCGTTTTCAGTGATGAATTTTGATTCAACCCAGCCTTCGCGATCTTTATCGTCACGAATTTTAAAGTAGCCGTTATCTTCACCTGATAACAACACAATTTGAGTACCCGCATCAACTGAACCCAAAATGCGGTAGTTTTTGCTCGGACCTGAATGCATAAAGGTGTACAGGTTATCGACTATGTAGGCGGTGTTTTGGCTGTCGCTGCTTGGCGCTTCTTCTGCGTAGCTAATAAAAGAGGTGGCCGCAAGGAGCAACCCAAAAATACACTGTTTTAACATCAATCTGCCTTGTTAATGTGATCTTGCCTAGAAGTGGCTAAATTTATAATTTCTTTATGTATAGAGATAGTAGGGATTTCAACTATTAATAGCAAGGCTGATATTGTAATCCATGCGTGAGCTTGGTCGCAAAAATCAGGAAAAAATTTGCATTAAGTAGCTGCTTTGTTTATTTTGATCACTTATTTATTTTAAATGTACTCCGCAAAACGAATGGATACTGAGATAGAACTGAAGTTTTTGGTGTCAGATGCCGTTGTTCCACTGATCCCCGCATTAATTACCCAATTTGCAAAAACCGTTACCAACAAACCGTCGCGCAGCTTACAAAATGCTTATTACGATACGCCAAGCCGAGAATTACGTGCTTTAGATATTGGCTTACGTACTCGCTGTTGTGACAACCAGTGTGAGCAAACGATTAAGCTTGCTGGCGAAGTCGTTGGTGGCTTACATCAACGCCCAGAATACAACTTACCACTAACAGGTAACCGCCCAGATTTACTCGCATTTGATGCTGCTATTTGGCCTCATGGTATGCAAGTGGGTGCTATTGCAGAGAATTTATACCCAATTTTTAGCACTAACTTTATTCGCCGTACTTGGTTAATTGAAACTAATAACGGTGCAAAAATTGAAGTGGTGTTAGATAAAGGTGAAGTTGCGGCATCGGGTCAGGTTGAGCCAATTTCTGAACTTGAAATCGAACTAATCGAAGGTAGTCGTAGTGAGTTGTTTGCACTGGCTGATAAATTGGTTAGTGAAAGCCATGTTCGCTTAGGGCTTTATTCTAAAGCAGCACGGGGCTATCGCCTTGCGGATGACAAACCATTAAAAGCAAGTAAATCAATTGGTTTTGTGCCGCTAAAAAGCGATGCCACACAAGAGCAAGCGCTGGTAGAAAGTATCAACTACGCGATTCGATTTGTGCAAAAACATGAAGCCTGTTACTTCATTAAACCTAGTCTAAAAACCCTTAAGCGTGTCACAGATGGTATTCGTTTAATTCGCCATACGTTTTGGCTGTTTGATGACATTGTCAGTAAAGACGACACCGACTCATTGCGCACAGAGTTAAAGTGGTTATTGAGCGAATTAGCGTGGGTTGAAAACGCAATTCAACTAAAAACCTATACATCAAAGCGTCACGCATACTACAAAAAAATCAACAGTGCGCCTGAGCTCACGCAAGTTATTAATGACTTAAAAGAGTTACAGCCAAGCATTGAAGATATCGAAACTCTGTTCCATAGCACCCGATATAACCGCTTACTTTTGCAATTAACCACGTGGTTAATTGAAAAGCAATGGCGTAAATCATGGGGGCAAGCTGAGTTTCAGGCAGCAGAAAAACCGGTTGCCGATATTGCTAAGCGTTTATTTGCCAAAGATTGGCACGACATGCATGAGCTTATCCCTGAGCAGCAAGTATTTACCGATAAAGACTATTTATCACTGCGCACTCGCTTAGAAAACTCATTGCTTAGTGGCAACTGTTTAGGTGCTTTGTTCGATAAAGAAGACAGAAATGAGTTTCGTATGCCATGGGTCGATATCTCTCATGGTATTTACGAGTTAAGTACGCTTGAGTATCTAAAGCAATTATGCGCAGGGCAAGACGACTTAGAGCTGGCAAAAATTCAAGCATGGCTTGATCAAAAGTCAGAGTTTTTAGTCAGTGCAATGGAGCAAAGCCGTCACGCTTCATTTAATACTGATCCCTATTGGCTGTAAGTAAATGCGCTTTTGCCTATGGATGGGGTTAGCTTGGTTGAGTATATCAGCCTGGGCTAACCCTATTGAATGGCAAACCTACAAACAGCAAGACGACATCACCGTAAGCTATAAAAAGCATGAAACCGGTATTATTGAAATTAAAGCTTCTGTGCTGGTGAAAAATGCCAAAGCCAGTGACTTTATGGCATTGCTCAGTGATACCGACAACGCTGCTAACTGGCTTGAGAATGTCAAAAGCGTGACGCTAATGGAGCGCTTAAGTCCCTCAGAAACCCTTGTTTATACTCATTTTAATTCACCTTGGCCGGTGTCAGACCGTGACTTGGTGAGTTATTCTTGTTATCACGCTTTAGATGAGCACAAAACCGAGTTACAAATCAAAAGTCAGCCTTATGCAAAAGCCGAAGTTGCAGGGCTTGTACGCATCAAAGATCTCACCGCTTATTGGCGCTTAGAACAGCAACAAAGTAACTTGTTAGTGAGCCATCAAGCCTATGCTGATCCAAGCGGTTCCATTCCGCATTGGTTAAGTAACAAAGTGTCGTTAAAAAGTGTTTATAAAACTCTGCAAGCACTGAGAGAACAATTAACCAACAATCAGTTTTCTAGAGCGAATACACGCAGCATTCCCGGCACGTGTCAGCCGTTAAATTAGCTCATCATCGGGTGACATCGCATAGATTTACACATATCATCGCTGTAATTGCGATTTTGAAGGGTTACCATGAAAGAGCCAAAAATTCCCTTAGTTAATAAGCCAAATGGCATGGGCTTTGGGCGTATTTTAAAAGCAACAAAATGTTCTATTAAAGGTTTTAAAGCGGCATTTAAAGAAGAGTCTGCATTTCGTTCTGAAATTTATCTAGGCGTGTGTTTATTACCCTTATCTGTCGTACTTGCGCAGTCATTAAATCATTGGCTAGTACTGTTTATTCCTTATTTATTATTGTTAATTGTCGAGTTACTTAACTCGTCGATAGAAGCGCTGACTGACCGAGTAGGGATTGAGTACCATGTGTTATCGGGTCGTGCTAAAGATATGGCCTCTGCGGCAGTAACATTGTCACTGCTTATTCTTGCTTTGGTATGGGGTGTGGCTGTTTACGAAAAAATAGTAACCTACCTTTAAATCAGACATAAAAAAAGCGCCGAAAGGCGCTTTTTTCATTTTATCTAACCTATTACAGGCCAGCAGCTGCGCGAAGTGCGTCTGCTTTGTCTGTACGCTCCCAAGGGAACTCATCACGACCGAAGTGACCGTAAGCCGCAGTCGGTTGATAGATAGGACGCTCAAGATCAAGCATTTGGATTAAGCCGTAAGGGCGTAGGTCGAAGTGCTCACGTACTAATTCGATTAGACGTGCTTCTTCTAATTTACCAGTACCAAATGTCTCGATGCTGATAGATGTTGGCTCTGCAACACCGATAGCGTAAGAAACTTGTAGCTCACACTTGTCAGCAAGGCCAGCAGCAACCACGTTTTTAGCAACGTAACGTGCAGCGTATGCAGCTGAGCGGTCAACTTTTGATGGATCTTTACCAGAGAAAGCACCACCACCGTGACGAGCCATACCGCCGTATGTATCAACGATGATTTTACGACCTGTAAGACCACAGTCACCCATAGGACCACCGATTACGAAACGGCCAGTTGGGTTGATGAAGAACTTAGTTGCGCTAGAGATAAGCTCAGCTGGAAGAACTGGCTTAATGATCGTTTCCATTACCGCTTCAACTAAGTCGTTTTGTGAGATTGAATCACAGTGTTGAGTTGAAAGAACAACTGCATCAATACCAACAGGCTTACCATTTTCGTAAGCAAATGTTACTTGAGATTTAGCATCTGGGCGTAACCAGTTAAGCTCACCGCTCTTACGAACTTCAGCTTGACGCTGAACTAGACGGTGTGAATAAGTGATTGGTGCAGGCATTAAAACATCAGTTTCGTTACATGCATAACCGAACATTAAACCTTGGTCACCAGCGCCTTGGTCTTCTGGACGAGCACGGTCAACACCTTGGTTGATGTCTGGAGATTGTTTACCGATAGTGTTTAGGATTGCACAAGAGTCAGCATCGAAACCCATATCTGAGTGTGTGTAACCGATTTCACGTACTGTTTTACGTGTGATTTCTTCGATATCAACCCAAGCGCTAGTAGTGATTTCACCACCAACCATAACCATACCAGTCTTAACGTAAGTCTCACATGCAACACGGGCATGAGAATCTTGCTCTAAGATAGCATCTAGAACCGCGTCAGAGATTTGGTCCGCGATTTTATCCGGATGACCTTCAGAAACAGATTCAGAAGTAAATAAATGTTTTGCCATTGTATTTCTGCTCACAAATATTGCGCTTCACAAACGTCGGTAATAGCGCTAAAAAATTAAGGGGCGTATTTTATCTAAAACAAATATGTTTGCATAGTAATTTTACGCCTAGACGTCCATTTAAAATTACTAATAACGTATTGTTCTTAATAAACGCCCATAATTGGTGCATTTAATGCGGATTTTTAATTGCACTGTACCCTTACAATAAGTAAGAATGGGGCTTCATAAACAACCAGCGCAAATACATAAAGGTAGGAGAATTCATGCCATCACGCAAAGAACTTGCAAATGCTATTCGCGTCTTATCAATGGACGCAGTACAACAGGCCAAATCTGGTCACCCTGGGGCCCCTATGGGCATGGCAGATATCGCAGAAGTACTATGGCGCGATTATCTAAAGCATAATCCAACAAATCCAGAGTGGGCAGACCGAGATCGATTTATTCTTTCTAACGGCCACGGTTCAATGCTGATCTATTCTCTACTGCACTTAAGTGGCTATGACTTACCACTAGAGGAAATTAAAAACTTCCGTCAAATGCACTCAAAAACACCTGGTCACCCAGAATATGGTTATGCACCGGGTATTGAGACTACTACGGGCCCATTAGGTCAAGGGATCACAAATGCTGTGGGCATGGCAATTGCCGAAAAAGCGCTTGCTGCACAGTTTAACCGTGAAGGTCACGATATTGTTGACCACTTCACGTATGCATTCATGGGCGATGGCTGTTTAATGGAAGGTATTTCACATGAAGCCTGTTCATTAGCGGGTACATTAGGCCTAGGTAAACTAGTTGCGTTTTGGGATGACAACGGCATCTCAATTGATGGTGAAGTAGAAGGTTGGTTCAGCGATGACACGCCAGCGCGCTTTAAAGCATACGGCTGGCACGTAGTAAGCGATGTAGATGGTCATAACCCAGATGCAATTCGCGCCGCTATCGAAGAAGCTCGCAGCATCACCGATAAGCCATCATTAATCTGTTGTAAAACAATCATTGGTTACGGTTCACCTAATAAATCAGGTAGCCATGACTGTCACGGTGCACCACTAGGTGAAGACGAAATCAAAGCATCTCGTGAATTCCTAGGTTGGACTGGCGAAGCATTTGAAATTCCAGCTGAAATCTACAGCGAGTGGGATGGCAAAGAAAAAGGTAAGCAACTAGAAGCTAGCTGGGACGAAAAGTTTGCCGCTTACGCAAGTGCATACCCTGAACTTGCTGCTGAGTTTACTCGCCGTACCAATGGTGAATTACCAGCTGATTGGGCTGAAAAGTCACAAGCTTACATCGAAGAGCTACAAGCAAACCCAGCAAACCCAGCAACACGTAAAGCATCACAAAATGCATTAAATGCGTTTGGTCCGTTACTACCAGAATTCATGGGTGGCTCTGCTGACCTTGCTGGTTCTAACTTAACACTTTGGGATGGTTCAAAAGGCTTAGAAGCAAACGATGCAAGCGGTAACTACATTTTCTACGGTGTACGTGAATTTGGTATGTCAGCGATTATGAATGGTATTGCACTACATAAAGGCTTTATTCCTTACGGTGCTACATTCTTAATGTTTATGGAATACGCACGCAATGCAGTACGTATGGCCGCATTAATGAAGCAGCCAAGCATCTTTGTATACACGCACGACTCAATTGGTCTAGGTGAAGATGGTCCAACGCACCAACCTGTAGAGCAAATCGCAAGTATGCGTTTAACGCCTAACCTAGTGAACTGGCGTCCATGTGACCAAGTTGAGTCAGCGATTGCATGGCAACAAGCAATTGAGCGTAAAGATGGCCCAACGTCACTGATTTTCACTCGTCAAGGCCTTGAGCAACAAGCGCGTACTGCACAGCAGTTAGCCGATGTGAAAAAAGGTGGTTACGTACTTAGCTGTGACGGTGAGCCAGAGCTTATCCTTATTGCAACAGGTTCTGAAGTACAGCTTGCACAAGATGCCGCTGCAGAACTTCGTTCACAAGGTAAAAAAGTACGCGTGGTATCTATGCCTTCAACTGATTTATTTGATGAGCAAGACGCTGCATATAAAGAAAGCGTACTACCTGCAAGCGTAACGCGCCGCGTAGCAATCGAAGCGGGTATCGCAGACTACTGGTACAAGTATGTAGGCCTAAATGGCGCAGTAGTAGGTATGACGACCTTCGGTGAGTCTGCTCCTGCTGATGAGCTATTCAAGCACTTTGGTTTCACTGTTGAAAACATCGTAAACAAAGCAAACGCTTTGTTCTAAGCTTTAGCCGCTAAAATTTAAAAGCCCGCCCTGTAAAACCACAGCGCGGGCTTTTTTATGCCCCGTAGGTTGGGTAGAACGGAGTGAAACCCAACGGTTTTAGCTCTCAGCCGTCAGCCATCAGCTTTAAAAACCCCTCACCGTAGGCGTGAAATTTATTTCGCGCGGAAATTGTGTCTAGCTATTAACTAATAGCTTTGATATTAATAGGCTATAAAACAAGCAAAAAAGCCGCGATAAAACGCCTATTTGTTTTTTACTTATATTTTCGGCTCAAGGATGGTTATGAAAAGTTATCCAAAAGTGTTGGACCCTAATAAAGTCGGCGAATATGCTGGTTTGGCAAAATCTGGTGGTGGTTACGTGTGGGATGAGGTACTAGAATATCGAGTTTGGTGCCACTCTCATAACGATGCTCCTGATTTAGAAGAGGGGAGCGATTATTACTATGCTTTCGACACTTACGAAGAAGCACTGGAATGTAGTAATGACATACCTGGAGCTGAAGAGCCACTAGCATTAATTCTCCAGCGTGAATATATAGATGAGCCATCAACAGGCCAGTATAAGCATGTGAAAGAAGAAAGGATCACTGAATGGCCAGTACAATTTCTTGAACGGCCAAGAAGAACCGAATCGACTATTCCCAATTTTATGTCTGTTGATGCACCAGAAAATAAACTGGATATCATTCGTGGTATTGCTTAAATGTAATATCCGCTAAACCTTGTATGGCTTAGGCGTACAAACAACGAATCAAGGTTAACCCCCAATAGTTAGGTTGGTGTGTTTCATCATGAAAAAATCACATAAAAGAATAATCTCTTCAATCTCTTCGTTAATAGGTTTGCTTGTCGGGTTCAAGCTATTGGACTTTCTAAGAAGTGATAGATGCCTAGAGTTAAGTGGCAGCTTAACAAATTGGGGGGCGTGTGATTTTGGTGATGCAAGAGCAGAAGTAATACCCCTTGGCCTGCCCTCATTGGCTTTAGTAATTACTGTAAGCATTGTTATCTACTTTGTAGTAAATTATTGTTATAAAACAAGTGATTGGTTCTATATAAACATGTTAGGGATACAAGGATAGTTTGTGCATGAATTCTAATCAGGTTTGGTCTGCTCTGAAATTTCGAGAAAACTTAGGCTCTCTAATTTCAAAATTCAATACATTATTTTTAAGCGACATAGCGCCAATCATATCTAACCCTAATGGTGATAGAAAAGCATCATTGAGAGCTATCATTGCTCTAGATGTTCCCCAAGTCCAAATAGAAATTCATAAAGTTCTTAATGAGATTGAGCATGTTTTAAGGGATAACGCTCATTTTTTATTATTACAATCTGGTTTCTCTGAAGTAGAAAGTCAAACATACCTCTCAAGTAAGTTTCCTTCTGGCTTTATTAAATTGAGCATAATTAATGAGCTTAATACAACCTTTGGATTGCTTAACGAGTTGACTGTTTTAGCTATATCTCACCTAAATGTGTTGGAAACAAATTCAGGCTTTGGAGGTATGCTGAGAGGACTATTTCAGGGATACTCTAATCAGGTTGATGGCATTGCTCATGTATTTGGGCAAGGAAGTATGCAAATTGAAGTAAGCTCCAGCCTACAGGGATTTAATTCTGCTTCGATTTTAGTTGGTCAATCTATAGATTCAGTTTCTAACTTATTACATTCAGTTGTTTTGGAAAAATGGAATAGTTTTGGGGCTATGGCAGAAAATTTATAGCTCTAACAAACAACTTATGTGAAATTGCCAAAACTTGGCTATATAGTTGGACGTTACCCTGAATCTGCTTGCATAAAGCAATAAGTGTTGATGTTAATGGTAACCGAACGGTTTTTGTTGGCACATTAGCAAAGTTTAAAGCTTCATTGACGCGCTAAAGCACGACCTACCACAATTGCACGAGCAGCTCAAAACTGACAGCTTACGGCTTACAGCTAACCCGACTTGATTATTTCTCACTCAGTCCCCCTTGAATGCTAAACCGACAACTGGCACTGTCTGTAGCTTAATAACAAAACAACAGGAGTGAGGATGTCTCAGTTTGATAATGTAAGTGTGCTGAAAAAAGCCAATGTGTATTTTGACGGTAAAGTGTCTAGCCGTACTGTGGTA